>OHQR01001578.1_pt1 | contig 11504 bp, 10 predicted proteins | sample 1578191 | NCBI WGS metagenome assembly OHQR01 (sample SAMEA3879577, study PRJEB24766) | human gut metagenome | biome: human-associated habitat; feature: feces | place: USA | collected 1985/1987 | reverse complement strand
TTTTGTAACAAAAGGAACCGAAAAACAATAGCGCTTCGCGCACTAGAATCTAGGATAGTGCAATAAAAACAAGTTTCAGCCAAAATCCCCCATACGCCGTGAAACGCACGCCGCCCCTCCGTCAATCCCGGATACACGCATGAGAATTAATTCATCGCCGCACTCTGTTTTCCGCAAGAAGCAAGTCCGGAAATTGCAGAAAAGAGAAAATTATTTTGCATAACGGGTATTTCAGTCTTGACATAACGGGAAAATTGTCTTATAATAGAAGTGTTGATTCATCAATGCAGACTGCAAAGCGGTTTGGCAGTCCGCGCGTCATCATATGACAGCAAACATTACAGGAGGCAATTCAATGAGAGTTTATAACTTCAGCGCAGGTCCCGCAGTGCTGCCCGAGGAAGTCCTCAGGGAAGCAGCAGACGAAATGCTTGATTACAAGGGCACAGGCATGTCCGTTATGGAGATGTCCCACCGTTCAAAGGCATACGACGCTATCATCAAGGAAGCCGAAAAGGATATCCGCGAAATCATGAATATTCCGGATAATTACAAGGTACTGTTCCTTCAGGGCGGCGCTTCACAGCAGTTCGCAGCTGTTCCGATGAACCTCATGAAGAACAAGAAGGCGGCTTACATAATCACAGGTCAGTGGGCTAAGAAGGCTTACCAGGAAGCAAAGATCTACGGCGACGCAGTTGCAGTGGCTTCCTCCGCAGACAAGACCTTCTCCTATATCCCCGACTGCTCCGACCTCGATATCCCCGAGGACGCTGACTATGTTTACATCTGCGAGAACAACACCATCTACGGCACCAAGTTCAAGACCCTCCCCAACACAAAGGGTCACACACTGGTTGCTGACGTGTCCTCCTGCTTCCTGTCAGAGCCGGTTGACGTTACAAAGTACGGCGTTATCTACGGCGGCGTTCAGAAGAACGTAGGCCCCGCAGGTCTCGTTATTTCAATTATCCGCGAGGATCTCATCACCGACGATGTTCTCCCCGGAACACCCACCATGCTCAAGTGGAAGACCCAGGCTGACAACGATTCCCTCTACAACACTCCGAACTGCTATGCTATCTACATCTGCGGCAAGGTGTTCAAGTGGATAAAGAAGATGGGCGGCCTCGAGGCTATGAAGGCTCACAACGAGAAGAAGGCTAAGATCCTTTATGATTTCCTCGACCAGAGCAAGCTGTTCAAGGGTACCGTCGTTCCGCAGGATCGCTCTCTGATGAACGTTCCGTTCGTCACCGGCAACGAGGAGCTTGACGCCAAGTTCGTCAAGGAGGCTACCGCGGCTGGCTTCGTAAACCTCAAGGGTCACAGGACCGTAGGCGGCATGAGAGCTTCCATCTACAACGCTATGCCTATCGAGGGCGTTGAGAAGCTGGTTGAATTCATGAAGAAGTTCGAGTCTGAGAATGGCTGACAGGTTTGTTGTAATTCATAAGGAATCTACATTGAATACAAGCACACAGGTCATTGTTGATACAGCCACAGGCGTCTGCTGTCTCTGGCACAGGGACGGCTACGGCGGAGGGCTTACGCCCCTGCTCGGTAAGGACGGCAAGCCTGTTATCACCGATTTACCCAAGTAAATTATTTTCTCCCCCAGTGAATGGGGGAGAAAACTTAATCACGGTGGGAAACACCGAATGAAAGGAACATCATTAATATGTATAACGTTCTTACATTAAACAAGATCGCTGCCTGCGGCACCGACCTGCTCGACAAGAGCAAGTACACCGTAACAGACGACGCTGCTGCAAATGCAGACGCAATTCTCGTGCGCTCCGCTTCCATGCACGAGATGGAGCTGCCCGGGAACCTCCTCGCTATCGCAAGAGCGGGCGCAGGCGTAAACAATATCCCGATCGACAAGTGCACCGAGAAGGGCGTTGTAGTATTCAACACCCCCGGCGCTAACGCAAACGCCGTTAAGGAGCTTGTCATCGCAGGTCTGCTGCTGTCCTCCAGAAAGATCCCGGCTGCTATGGACTGGATCAAGACCCTCAAGGGCAAGGGCGACGAGGTAGGAAAGCTGGTCGAGAAGGGCAAGAGCCAGTTCGTAGGTCCTGAGATCATGGGCAAGAAGCTCGGCGTTATCGGTCTGGGCGCTATCGGTATCCTGGTAGCCAACGCAGCCGCTGAACTCGGCATGGACGTTTACGGCGCTGACCCGTACCTCTCCGTTGAGAACGCTCTGAAGCTCTCCGGCAAGGTTCATTACGTAAAGAGCAACAAGGAGATATTCGAGAAGTGCGACTATATCACCCTGCACGTTCCCGCACTGCCTGACACAAAGGGAATGATCAACGCAGAGGCTATCGCTTCCATGAAGAAGACTGTACGCCTGCTGAACTTCGCAAGAGATACGCTGGTTGACGAGAAGGCTATCATCGACGCGCTCGCAAACGGCGGCATGGCTTGCTACGTTACCGACTTCGCTACCGATGGACTTATCGGTCTGGACGGAGTTGTTGCAATGCCTCACCTGGGCGCTTCCACTCCCGAGAGCGAGGATAACTGCGCGGTTATGGCAGTCAGGGAGATCGTTGACTACATCGAAAACGGCAACATCAGGAACTCCGTTAACCTGCCGAACGTTGAGATGGCAATTTCCGGCAACGCAAAGATCTGTGTTATCCACAAGAATGCAGAGGGTCTGCTGAACAACATCACCGCTCCGGTTTCCGCTGCTGGTCTGAACATCGAGAACATGGTAAGCAAGTCCAAGAAGGACTATGCATACACCTGCCTCGACGTAAAGGGTGACGCTTCCGGAATCGAAGCAGCTATCAAGGCTGTTTCCGGCGTTGTTTCCGTAAGAGTTATCAAGTAAAATCGGCTTTGAACTGGGCGTGCAGTATTCTGCACGCCCTTTTTGTGTTGACAAGTTAATTAAATTGTGATACAATGTTATTGACAGATGTGGAATAATGGAGGTGCGGCATGAATACGGTCAGCTATGTGGTTGAATATGAATACGCTGCGATGGGGCTTATCACTGTCCTGGTGCTGATCTTCTGCGCCCGCCGAAAGTACCCGGGAATGTCAAACCGTATCTACGCCGGAATGCTTATCTGCACGTTCTTTTCGTCGCTTACCCACGTGTTTGCGATGAAGTCGCTGCCGGTGGCGTCGTCGCTTCCACTGTGGCTGAACTACGTCATACATATATCGTACCTGCTCTTCTACGACATTGAAGCTATCCTCTATATGATGTACGTTATTGCGCTAACAAAGAGGAACAAGATGTCGAAGGCTAGTTCGGTTTTCACGCTTTCGCTTATTGGCGCGGAAACCCTGCTGCTTGTCACAACGCCGTTCACGAAGCTGATAATTTACTTTAACGACAATATGGAGTACTGCCACGGACCGCTGTTCTATGTCTATCCGGTGATAGCGTTGATGCTGATGATGTTCGGCTCGTTCATGTTCGTAAAGTACCGCCGCAAGAGCGAAACTATCCAGGCGGCTTCGGTGCTGTTTTTCTTCGTTGTGACCGTCGCGGCTACAGTTGTGCAGCTTCTCCTTCCGCAGCAGGTGATGGGGAACTACGCTATTGCGCTGGTTCTCGTGATGTTCCTTATAATTATACAGAACCCCGACGATTTCACTGATAAGGCCGCCGACTGCTTCAACGACGAAGCATTTTTCAACAGTGTGGAAGTCCGCATTGACGAAAGTAAGCCTTTTACCATCGCAGCGTTTCGGTTCGACGGGCTGAATTATATCAACGGGCTGTTCAGCGTGGGAGAGCGCAGCGCGGCTCCCAGAGCGGTCGCGGCGAAGCTGATGTCCGGATTCGGCACCGGGGAGGTGTACCACCTCGGCGGCTGCGAGTTCGCGATGTTCACGAACGAAAAGCGCAAGATAACCGAAAAATACCTTAGCGACAGGATACTCAGCATATTCTCAAAGCCGGTGAAGATCCACGGAATAGAAGCGAATCTCACTCCGAAGATATGCGTCGTGCGCTATCCGGATTTCGCGCAGTCCGCAGAGGACGTCCGCGACGCGATAGAGTACACCCTGCGAACCACTGAAAAGGCGGAGGGCAGCGTGTTCGTCGCAAGCAAGGAGTCGATCACCGCCAAAAAGCGCGAAATGCACATTCTCAGCACCATAAAGAACTGTATCGTCAACAAGAGCTTCGAGATGTACTACCAGCCAATCTACGAGCCGGCGGAGCATGGGTTTGTGTGTTCCGAGGCGCTTATCAGAATGAAGGATCCGGAGCTTGGCTACGTCAGCCCCGAGGAGTTCATACCCCTGGCGGAATCCAACGGCATGATAATCGAGATAGGCGAGATCGCGTTCCGCAAGGTGTGCGAGTTCATGAAGAGCGGGCAGGCGCAGGCTCTCGGCGTGAAGTACATCGAGGTGAACCTGTCGGTTCTCCAGTGTGTGCAGGAACAGCTTTCCGACCGCCTTATGGAGATAATGGCAGAGTACGGAATACCTCCCGAGGAGATAAATTTCGAGATAACCGAGACGGCAGGCCTCGCAAACTACGACGCGCTGCTGAAGAACATGAACTGCCTGATCTCAAAGGGCGTTACATTCTCCATGGACGACTATGGCACGGGGTTCTCCACTGCAAACTACCTGATAACGCTGCCGATGGATATTGTTAAAATTGACAAGAGTATCCTGTGGCCGGCAATGGAGAACGAAGAAGCATTCGTGATCCTGAAGCACACCGTTGAAATGCTGAAATCGCTGAAAAAGCGCATTGTAGTCGAGGGTGTGGAGACCAGGGAGATGGCGAAGCTGCTCATTGATATGGGCTGCGATTATCTCCAGGGTTACTACTATCAGAAGCCGATCCCGGCTGACAAGTATCTTGAGTTCCTGAAAGAAAATCAGAATATTTCTGAAAAAATTCAGAAAACTACTTGACAAATTGAGTTTGTGGTGTTATAATATTCAAGTAATAAAGCAGAGCCACCACACTCTCACCCGCCGGCGTTAAGTCTGTCAGGCGCGGTATGTTTAATGAGAATAAGCCGAGAGGCATTTCAGTTAAGCGTGAGCGTGTGTACTCACGCTTATTTTATTTCAAGGCTGAAACGTAATTTAGAAAGGCGGTGCTTTGATATCGGCACGAAAGAACAGCTCATCAACGAGGATATCCGCGAGAAGGAAGTAAGAGTAATCGGCGCTGACGGCGAGCAGCTCGGCATTATGGCTACGGCTGACGCACTCAATAAGGCGATCGAAGCAGATCTTGATCTCGTACTCATCGCTCCTACAGCGACTCCTCCGGTATGCCGCATCATGGATTTCGGCAAATACCGTTTTGAGCAGACCAAGAGGGAGAAGGAAGCCCGGAAGAACCAGAAGCAGGCTGAGGTCAAGGAGATCAAGATGTCCCTGAACATCGACACCAACGACTTCAACATCAAGGTAAAGAACTGCATCAAATTCCTCCAGAACGGTGACAAGGTAAAGGTCACTATCCGCTTCAGACGTGCAAGAGAGATGTCGCACATGAATCTCAGCGAAGAGCTGATGAAGAAATTCCTCGATGCCGTTTCAGAGTACGGCGGTTCTGAGAAGCCGTCAAAGCTTGAGGGCAAGAACTACGCGATAGTTCTCAGCCCCAAGAAGTAAGATAGGCGCAGTCGAGCGGCACACTTTAATGAAAACTCAAGGAGGATAACACAATGCCTAAGATCAAAACTCACAGCGGTGCTAAGAAGCGCTTCAAGCTGACCAAGAACGGTCTGGTAAAGATGGGTCACACCAACAGACGCCACATTCTGACCAAGAAGTCCACCAAGCGCAAGAGAGGCCTGCGTGCTGGCGCATATGCAGACGTTACCAACGTAGCTGCTGTAAAGAGCCTTATTCCGTATAAATAATCGACCGCGGAATGAGTCCGCAGACAAAAATAACAGGAGGTAATGTAACATGGCACGCGTAAAGGGCGCACTCGCAACTCGCAAGAGAAGAAATAGAACATTAAAGCTGGCAAAGGGCTACTGGGGCGGCAAGAGCAGACTTTTCAAGACTGCTAAGGAAGCTGTATGGAAGTCCGGTCAGTATGCTTACATCGGCAGACGTCTCAAGAAGAGAGACTTCAGAAAGCTCTGGATCACCAGAATTTCTGCTGCTGCTAAGTCCAACGGCATGAACTATTCCACTTTCATGAACGGTCTGAAGAAGGCTGGCATCACTCTGAACAGAAAGATGCTCTCCGAGATCGCAATCAATGACGCAGCTGGCTTCACTGCTCTGACAGAGAAGGCTAAGGCAGCGCTTTAAGGTGCAAATATCTCACGTTCTGTTCCGGGGCGTGAGATTTTTCGCTATGTAGGGGGATTTGCACCGTTGATCATTACATCGAGAAAAAACGACGCCGTAAGGCGCTTCCGCGACATTCTCCGGGAGAAAAAGCTGCGCGATTCCGAGGGCGTTTTCGCCGTTGAGGGAGACCATCTCTGCGGAGAGCTTGCAAAATCCGGATTCCGGATAATTTCCGCGCTCGCGACTGAAAACGCGATCTCAAAATATCCGCAGACCGCTCAGGCGCTTCGCAGCGCCGGGGAGTTCGCGGTGATATCTCAGGAAGTCGCGGAATATATTTCGGATACGAAGGCTCCGCAAGGGCTGTTCGCCGTCGCGGAGAAGCCGGATCGCTCCGGAATTCCGGACGGTGCCGGGCGGCTGGTGCTGCTCGACGGAGTCCAGGATCCCGGGAACGTCGGGACGATACTGCGCACCGCGGAGGCTCTCGGATTTGACGGGGCGGCGCTTTCTCATGACTGCGCCGATGTCTGGTCGCCGAAAACGCTCCGCGCTTCGATGGGAAGCGCACTGAGGCTCCCGTGTATTATCGGGGAGCTTCCGGGGATAATAACCGGGCTGAAAGAGCGTGGATTCAGGGTCTACGGTTCAATGCTGGACAGCTCTGCCGCAAAGCTCGGGACGCTTGATTTCCCGGAGCATGCCGCAGTTGTGATAGGCAGCGAGGGTGCGGGGATCTCCCGGGAGACCGCGGAGGTCTGCGACCAGGCGGTGTATATCCCGATATCCGGCGCGGAATCGCTGAACGCGGGAGCCGCAGCCGCAATCCTGCTCTGGGAGATTTCCAGGCGCTGAAACGATATTTTTTAAGCTGGACATGACCTGCCCGGCTTATTCGCGTATGTTCTGCTGCGGTGACGCAGCAGGCAGTGCAAAACCATAAGCTGACTTTCGGCTTTGCACTGCCTAATGCCCTGATGGGCGCAAATCAGAAAATTTAGGGGGAAACTCTGTGCCGCATCTAGTAATACTGGAGTCGCCGTCAAAGGCGAAAACCGTTAAGAAGTACCTCGGCGAGGGCTATGACGTAATAGCCTCCACCGGTCATATAATCGACCTGCCGAAGTCCAAGCTCGGCGTTGACGTGGAGCACGATTTTGCTCCGCAGTACGTCAATATGAAGGACAAGGCGGAGGTCATAAAGGAGCTAAAAAAACACGCTAAGGCGAGCGATATCGTCTACCTCGCGACCGACCCGGATAGAGAGGGCGAAGCGATAGCATGGCATCTGTCGCACCTTCTGAATATCGACGAGAAGGCTCCGGTGCGCGTTACATTCAATGAGATCACCAAAACCGGCGTAAAGGCAGGAATGAGCGCCCCGCGCTGTATCGACACAAACATAGTCGACGCACAGCAGGCGCGCCGTATCCTTGACAGAATAGTAGGTTATAAGCTGTCTCCGTTCCTCTGGAAGAAGGTAAGGCGCGGTCTGTCCGCAGGACGCGTGCAGTCCGTTGCGGTGCGTATCATCGTCGACCGCGAGAACGAGATCCGCAGCTTCGTTTCCCAGGAGTACTGGAGCGTTGACGCAAAGCTGCTCGCGGCTTCTTCAAAGAAGGCTTTCCCGGCGAAGCTCAGCGAAGTCGACGGGGAAAAGGTGTCCATCGGCAGCAAGGAGGAGGCTGACAAGCTCCTTGAGCGCCTCAAGGGTGCGGAGTTCATCGTTACCGGGCTGAAGAAGTCACAGCGCAAGAAGCAGCCCGCTCCGCCGTTTACGACCTCGACCCTCCAGCAGGAGGCGAGCCGCCGCTATTCCTTCCAGTCCCGCCGTACAATGAAGGCGGCACAGGAGCTGTACGAAGGTATCGACGTTGCAGGAATGGGCGCCGTCGGTCTGATAACCTACATGAGAACCGATTCGCTGCGTATCTCCGACGAGGCTAAGGCTGCCGCCGCAGACCTCATCAAGGAGCTTTACGGCGCGGAGTATCTCCCTGAGAAGCCACGGGTGTTCAAATCGAAGAACAATGCGCAGGACGCCCACGAGGCGATACGTCCCACCACGGTCAGCCTGACGCCGGACAAGGTAAAGGCTTCGCTGAGCTCCGACCAGTATAAGCTCTACAAGCTCATCTGGGAGCGCTTCATGGCGAGCCAGATGCAGAATGCCGTTCTTGATACCGTTGCCGCGGACATCACAGCCGCAGGCTGCCTTTTCAAGAGCAGCGGCTATTCCGTGAAGTTCGACGGATTCACCAAGCTCTACGAGGAAACTAAGGACGCCGACAACGAGCAGAGCGGAGCGCTCCCGAAGCTGGAAAAGGGCGAGAAGCTCACCGCGAAGGAAGTGCTTGGAAATCAGCACTTCACACAGCCGCCGGCACGCTACAACGAAGCCTCCCTCATCAAGGAGCTTGAGGAAAACGGTATCGGCAGACCGTCGACCTATGCGCCGACTATCTCCACGATCATCGACCGCCACTATGTCGAGCGCGAGCAGGGAAATCAGATAAAGCCAACGGCGCTCGGAGAGGTAATTACCGAGCTGCTTAAGGAACACTTCAACGATATAGTAGACGTCAAATTCACGGCTAAGATGGAGACGGAACTTGATAACATCGAACACGGTACAGTGAACTGGGTGGATATCCTGCGGAGATTCTACGGCAATTTCGCGAAAACGCTTGAAAAGGCGGAAGCCGATATGGAGGGCAAGCGCGTGAAGGTTCCCGACGAGCCCACCGACGTTATCTGCGAAGAGTGCGGAAAGCCGATGGTTATCAAGATAGGTCCGTTCGGAAAGTTCCTCGGGTGCAGCGGATTTCCGGAGTGCAAGTTCACCAAGAAGATAGTCACTGAAACCCAGGGTAACTGCCCGAAGTGCGGAAAGAAGATGCTTGCGAAGAAGTCCAAGAAGGGCAAGCCGTTCTACGGCTGCGAGGACTACCAGAACTGCAACTTCATGACGTGGGATCTGCCGATTTCGGAGAAATGTCCGCAGTGCGGGGCTACTCTCTTCAAGAAAACCGGCAGACAGGGTAAGATATATTGCGCGAAGGAGGGCTGCGGCTACGAACGCCCCCTCGACGGCGCAGATTCAAAGGATAAGAGCAATGACAGTTAAGGTTATCGGCGCGGGTCTCGCCGGGTGCGAAGCGGCGGTACAGCTCGCAGGGCGCGGGTTTGACGTTGAGCTACACGAAATGAAGCCGCAGAAATATTCCCCGGCGCACCACTACGAGGGCTTTGCGGAGCTGGTCTGCTCGAATTCGCTCAAGGCGGCGCGCCCTGAGAGCGCGTGCGGTCTGCTTAAGGAGGAAATGCGCCGGTTCGGTTCGGTGATACTCCAGGCTGCGGAAAAGACCGCAGTCCCTGCCGGAGGCGCTCTCGCGGTAAACCGCACGGAGTTTTCCGACGAGGTGACGAGAATAGTCAGGAGCTTTCCGAATATCCGGGTGATAGAAGGAGAAGTTACCGAGCTTCCGGAAAAAAACGCGGTGATATGCACAGGTCCGCTGACCTCCGACGCGCTGGCCGAGAAAATACGCGGCATGTGCGGCGAGGGGCTGAGCTTTTACGACGCGGCGGCACCCATCGTTTCGGCGGACAGCATTGATTTCAGCAAGGCGTTTTTCCAGACGAGGTACGACAAGGGCGAGGCGGATTACGTCAACTGCCCCATGACCCGGGAGGAATACGAGGCGTTCTACGAGGCGCTTGTGACCGCTGAGAGCGCTCCTTTAAAGGAGTTCGACCGCCCGGAGGAGTCCGCGGGAATGAAGGTGTTCGAGGGCTGCATGCCGGTGGAGGTACTCGCGAAGCGCGGCTTTGAGAGCGTCCGCTACGGCTGCATGAAGCCCGTTGGGCTGACCGACCCGCGCACCGGGAAGCGCCCCTACGCGGCGGTGCAGCTCCGCAAGGAGAACAGGGACGGCACGATGTACAACCTGGTCGGATTCCAGACCAACCTGAAATTCGGCGAGCAGAAGCGGGTATTCTCCATGATACCCGGTCTGGAAAACGCGGAATTTGTCCGCTACGGTGTGATGCACCAGAATACCTTCCTGCAAAGCCCCAAGCTGCTGGATAAGTATTACGCAGACCGCCGAAACCCGCTGGTGGCTTTTGCCGGGCAGATGACCGGCGTGGAGGGGTACGTGGAATCCACGGCCTCCGGGTATCTGGCGGCGGTGGCCATGGCGGCCAAGGTGCAGGGACGGGAAGTTCCCGATTTTCCCAAGGAGACCGCCATCGGCGCGCTGGGGCAGTACGTCAGCGACGAAAGCATTGAGAATTTCCAGCCAATGAATATCAATTTCAGCATCATCGCACCGCTGGAAAAGCGCATCCGTAAGAAGGCAGAAAAAAATCTCGCCATTGCCGCGCGGTCGCTGGACGTGATCGATAGGCTGGTGGCGAAGGGTATCTGAAAGAAAGAGGTGGAACGGTTGAAGATCATTCTTGACGCGATGGGCGGCGACAACGCCCCCGAGGCTCCCGTTTTAGGCGCTGTGGAAGCGGCAAAGACCTACGGTATCGAGATCGTGCTGGTAGGCCGGGGAGAGGATATCCTTGCGGTTCTCAAGAAGCACGGCATTGACAACCTGCCGGAAGGCATGGAGATCTCCAATGCCGACGGACGGGCTGGGCGACGCGTTCGTGTCCGCCGGTTCCACCGGCGCGCTACTCACCGGCGCGACGCTGCTGGTCAAGCGGGTCAAGGGAATCCGCCGTGCCGCCATGGGCCCCGCCATGCCCAACAAGGCAGGGGGAAAGACCGTGATCGTGGACTGCGGCGCAAACGCCGAGTGTACGCCGGAATTCCTGCTGCAATTCGGCCTGGTCGGCTCCGTTTACGCGAAAAAGCAGCTGGGTGTTGAGAATCCCAAGGTTGGTCTTCTGAACATCGGCACCGAGGACAGCAAGGGCACCGCTCTGCAGAAGGAAGCCTACGCGCTGCTGAAAGGCGCGGGAGAGAAGGGGCTTGTCAACTTTGTCGGCAATGTGGAAGCCCGGGACGTGCCTTTGGGCGCGGTGGACGTTGTGGTCTGCGACGGCTTCAACGGCAACGTGCTTCTCAAAACCATCGAGGGTACTGCCATGTTCATGGGCAGCCTGATGAAGAGAATGTTCAAGAAAAATCTGCTCAGCAAGCTGGGCTATCTTCTGTGCGCCTCCGGGGTCAAAGACCTGATGAAGATGCTGGACTACCGGGAGATCGGCGGCACGCCGTTCCTTGG
>OHQR01001575.1_pt1 | contig 11520 bp, 13 predicted proteins | sample 1578191 | NCBI WGS metagenome assembly OHQR01 (sample SAMEA3879577, study PRJEB24766) | human gut metagenome | biome: human-associated habitat; feature: feces | place: USA | collected 1985/1987 | reverse complement strand
ATAGAAATTACTAAAATAGATGAATATACTAAAGTTAAAAATATATCATTTAAAATAACAGATAAAGAGTTACTCGATAAAACAGGTGGGGTTGTACAGGGAATGAGTGGTTCTCCGATTATCCAAAATGGGAAAATCATTGGTGCTGTAACTCATGTTATAATTGATAATCCTACGACTGGATATGGTTTATTCATAACAACTATGCTTGAAGAAGGTGAAAAATAGAGTAGAATCTATTTTTCTTTTGTGTTATTATATTATTGGTGATAATCGTGAAAATATCAATGAAAGATAATATAGAATTATATAGAAAAGTGGATGAGTTAACTAATTTAAATACTGTACCCAAGAGGTATTATAAGGACTTTAAGATATTAGATACTGATGTAAGAATATTTAATGAGAAAAGTAAAAGAATTCTAATTTATGTTCATGGCGGTGGTTTTGTATCAGGTGGGTTAAATACCCATTCTAATCTTTGTTATAAGTTATCTAAAAGTTTAGATGTTTGTGTTATATCAATTGATTATAAATTAGCACCAGAGTATAAGTTTCCATATCAAATAAATGAAATAAATAAAGTATGTGAAGAAATATTTAAATTAAATAAAGATATAGCAATAATGGGGGATTCAGCCGGAGCAAATCTTGCTTTTTCGGTTGCTTCAGAAAATAGAAAATTAAAATTTAAAGAAATTATTATGGCTTATCCCACAACTCAGACTGATTATACTAGTAAAACAAAATTTAAATCAATAATAGATAATAGTGGTAAAACATTACTTACTAAAGAATCTTTACGAGATTACTTTTCATTATATTTAAAAAATAAAAGAGTAAATTTGCTTCATAATAATTGGTTATTTGGGATACCTCCTGTTACTATAATTACAGGCACACATGATCCACTTCATGATGAAGGCTATGCTTTAAAAGAGAAGTTAGATAGATTCTTAGTTAAAACTAGATACTTAGATTTAAAAGATGCAACTCATGGATTTTTAACAAATATGTTAGAACATAAATATACGGATTTAGTAATAGATTTTTTAAAAGGAAGTGATTTTTTTGAGTAAATGGTATAGTTTAGATAATGCAGCAAAAATATTTCCACCATCTAAAAGTAAGAAAGATCCTAAAATATTTAGGTTTAGTGTAACTTTATTTGATGAAGTTAAAGTAGATGTTTTAAATAAAGCTTTAAATGAAACTTTGGATGAGTATCCAATATTTAAGTCAAGCTTAAGAAAAGGTATATTTTGGTATTATTTAGAAGAAGTAGATAAGGTTTATGAAGTAAAGAAAGAAGATAAATGGCCTTGTTCTAAAATAAGTAATAATAATTTGTTTGAAGTAAGTGTTTATAAAAATAGAATTAATTTGGAGGTAGATCATGCTCTTACTGATGGAACAGGAACTCTTACATTTTTAAAAAGTTTGGTGGTTAATTATTTAAATAATTTATATAATATTAAAAATAATGAAGTAATAAATGAAGGAAGTATTAAAGAAATAAAAGAAGATGCTTTTAAAAAATATAAAGATAGTAATTTTAAGAAAGTAATAAAAAGTAAAAAAGCATATAGAATTAAGGATGAAAAATATATAGATGATAGACTTAAAGTAATCGAAGGTATTGTAAGTGTTAATGATATTAAAGTAAAAGCTAAGGAGCTTGATTTAACAATTACTGAATATTTAACTAGTGTTTTAATTAAGTCTATTGGAGAATTAAAGAGCAAAAGTAAAAAACCTATAGTTATAACAATACCAGTTAATTTAAGAAAATATTATCCAACATATACAGTTAGGAACTTTTTTAGTGTAGTAAATATTGATTATTTATATAATAATGATTCATTTAAAGACATAACAAAAAGTGTTAAAAAATCTTTTAAAGAAAAATTAGCTAAAGAAAATATAAAAGATAAAATGAATAGTATGATAAAGCTAGAAGATATATTTATTGTTAGATTAATACCAGTATTTATAAAAGATTTGGTTTTAAAAATAGCATGTAATATCGAAAATAAATATCAAACTATGACTTTATCTAATATTGGTATTATTAATATGCCAGATATTTATAAAAAATATATTGATTATTTTAGTGTATTTACAAGCACATCTAAAATACAAATGTGTATGTGTTCTTATGATGATAAAATGGTTATTAGCTTTTCATCAAAATTTGTAAATAGTGAAATAGAGAAGAATTTCTTTAAGTTCTTAAGCAAGGTTGGTATTGATGTAATAATAAATACTAATGATTATGGTGATTATGATGAATAAATGTAATAAATGTAATGTTTTTATAAATACTAAAACAAGTAAATGCCCTTTATGTGGATGTAATATTAAAAGTAATAATGGAGAAAATGTATTTCCGTATGTAAATTGTTTAGATAAAAAATATTACTTAATGAAAAAAATATTATTATTCTTGTCTTTATGTGGAATATTTATTTCTTTATATATTAATTATTCTATAGCTCACACTCTTAGTTGGTCTTATTTTGTTGTTTTAGGTATTATTACTTTTTGGGTTACTTTACTTATTTCTTTAAATAGTAGAAAGAACTTAATAAAAATGTTATTCTTGGAAATGATTTTTTTGATTATTTTATCATTAATTTGGGATTATTCAACGGGCTTTAAATTATGGAGCGTAAATTATTTATTACCATTTATTATAGTCTCTTACTTAATCGGAGTATTTATTCTAAATATGTTTATTAAAAAGTTAAAAGGTGAATTTGTCTTTTATACTTGTTTTGCTTCTGTTTTAGGACTTATTCCCGGATTACTTATTATATTAAATAAATTATATGTTAATATACCTAGTTACATATGTTCAATTTTTAGTATAGTTATGTTAATATATTTATTTGTTTTTAATAAAAAAGTAGTTAGGAATGAATTAGAAAAGAGATTTCATATTTAATAAAATTATGTTATACTTTTATTGGAAGGTAGGTTAGTTATGGATATAAGTGTTGATTTAAATAATTATATTTTAAATGTTAGAACTAGTGCATTTATTAGATGTAAAGGTGAGATATTAGTTTGTGAACATAAAAATAAAAATTATTATAGTTTACCTGGGGGACGGGTAAAAGTAGGTGAAGATAGTAAAGATGCTTTACTTAGAGAATTAAAAGAAGAGTTGAATTATGATTTAGATGGAAATGATTTGAGAATTGCAAGAGTAATAGAAAATTTCTTTGTTTATAAAGGAAAAAATATTCATGAATATTTATTTGTGTATATATGTGATTTAGATGAATCTTTATATAATGGAGATTTTAAAAATTTAGAAAATGATAATATAACTATGAATTGGGTTAAAGAAGAAACATTTATTTTGTTAGATTTAAAGCCTGGCGTAATAAAAGGAATTATTAGAAATCCAAATGTAGAACATATTATATTAAAATAGGGTTGAATAATAATTAAATATCTTTTATAATATTAATATAAGGTTTAAGAAAGTAAAAAGGGTAGAATTAGTATGAAGGTGTTTTTAGTAGATAATAATAAAATTAGCAAATACATGTTACCATCTAAAATTGATGATACTTTTTTAGTTTCTTATAATAATGGAAATAAAGATATTTTAATTACTTTAGAAGGTAAAAATGATGATGTTTATATTAAAAGTAATGGAACCGTAGACATAATAAATAATGATAAAGTAGTAAGTGAAATTAAAGTTAAATTATATGATAGATACATTCTTAAAGTAGCAGGTTTATCTTATAATTTAGAAGTATATTTTATGCCTGCGAAAGAAGGTTTGTTTAAATTGGATTTTTCTTCATTAGATAATTTTTCTATTGGTAGTAGTGATACTTGTCATATAAGTTATCAGGAAGATTATTTAACAAGTGTTGAAGCAATGTTTAAATCTATTGGGGATGAATGGGTTGTTTCAACTGTAAATGATGATAATTATAAAGTTTATATAAATAATAATAGACTTACATTAAAGAAGTTAAAACCTGGTGATGTCTTATTTTTAGGTGGTTTAAAACTAGTTTGGATGAATGAATTTATTTGTGTAAATAATCCAAAGAATAAGTTAAAAATATCAGGAATGAAGTTAATTCAAGAAAAAAATGAAATTGAAAGTATAAAAGAAGTAAGTGAAGAAGATAAATATGTAGAATTATATGATAAAAATGAATATTTTGCACATTTTCCTTCAATTAGAGAAAACATCTGTGAAAAAGAAGTTGTAATTGATGCTCCTCCAGCTAGTGAAAAAGAAAATAAAAATCCTTTTATAGTTCAATTTGGAACAACTTTAGTAATGCTGGCATCTAGTTTTGTTATGGCATATAATGTTATTTATGGTATTATTCAAGGAAGAGATATCTGGGCATTAATTCCACAAATTATAATGTGTGGAGCTATGCTTATAGGTAGTTTATTAATTCCTAAAATAGCAAATAATATAAAGAGAAAAAATTTAAATAAAAATGAAGAAGAAAGAGTTTCTAAATATAAAGAATATTTATTAGATAAAGAAAGAGAATTAGGTAATATTATTAAAAATGAATTACAAATATTAAATGATAATTATCCAAGTACTGATAATTGTATTTCTACTATTGAAAACAAAAGTCGTAATTTTTGGTGGTGTCAATATAATGATAAAGAATTTTTAAATATTAGAGTTGGTGTTGGAAAAATAAAATCCAATGTTATAATTAATGCTCCAGAAAAACATTTTACTTTAGATGAAGATGAACTATTAAATGAAGTATATAAAGTTGCAAGTAGATATGAATATATTGAAAATGCTCCGATAAGTGTTTCTTTAAAAGATAATGTTATAACATCATTAATTTGTTCTACTGATAATAGAGTTAACTTTGTAAATAGTTTAATTGTTCAATTAATAACATTACATAGTAGTGTTGATGTAAAATTAGTATTATTTACAAATCAAAATAATTTACCAAGGTGGGAATTTTTTAAATATTTACCACATGCTTTTTCTAAAGATTTAAGTGTTAGATTTTTTGCAAGTAATATAGAAGAAGGTAAAATAGTTTCTAATTATTTAGAAGAAGAATTAAAGAAACGTAAAGAAGAAAATGTCGATAATGAAAAAAGAAATACATATCCCAATCCATATTATTTAATAATAACAGATGATTATAAAAATATGAAAAATATCCCAATAATTGATGAATTAGTTAATAAGAAAATAAATGAATATGGTTTTTCATTATTTGTAATTGAAGGTGATATAAAACAAGTTCCTAATACTACAACTGCATTTATTGAAGTAAGTGAAAAAGATGGTGCAGTTATATTAAAAGAAGCAGGTTTAAATTCACAAAAAGTGTTTTATATGGATAAAAATACGAAAGAATTAGAAATGAAGTCTTTAGCTAGAACTTTATTAAATATTCCTGTTAAAACTGAAGTTGGGGCATCAGTTCTTCCAAGTTCATTAGGATTTTTAGATATGTTTGGCGTTTCTAAAATTGAACAATTAAATATATTAAATCGTTGGCAAAGTAATAATCCAGTGGTAAGTTTAGATACCGTAGTGGGTGTTCATGCTGATGGTGAAAAATTTATGCTCGATTTACATGAAAAATTCCATGGACCTCATGGTTTAATTGCTGGTTCTACTGGTTCTGGTAAATCTGAATTTATTATTACTTATATTTTATCAATGATTATAAATTATCATCCTTATGAAGTTGAATTTGTTTTAATAGATTATAAAGGTGGAGGTTTAGCTGGAGCTTTTGAAAATAAAGAATTAGGTATTAAAATTCCTCATTTAGTTGGAACAATTACCGTAGTTTAGTGTCAATTCAAAGTGAACTAAATCGAAGACAAAAATTATTTAATGAAACAAGAGATGCTTTAGGGGAAGGCACTATAGATATTTATAAATATCAAAAATTATATCGTGAAGGTGTGGTTAAGAAACCTCTTGCTCATTTATTTATTATTTGTGATGAGTTTGCAGAGTTAAAACAACAAAGACCTGAGTTTATGCAACAATTAATTAGTGCATCTCGTATAGGGCGTTCTTTAGGAATTCATTTAATTTTGGCAACTCAAAAACCTAGCGGGGTTGTTAATGACCAAATCTGGGCGAACTCTAAATTTAAAGTTTGTTTAAAAGTACAAGACCGTAGTGATAGTATGGAAATGTTAAAAAGACCTGAAGCAGCATCAATAAAAGAAGCTGGTAGATTTTATTTACAAGTTGGTTATAATGATTATTTTGATATTGGACAATCTGGATGGAGCGGTGCTAAATATCAACCAAGTGATAGAATTGTTTTAAAAGTTGATGAGTCATTAAGTTTTATTAATAATGTTGGTTATGTAACAAAATCTATTAAAGATCTAAAAGCAACTAATGATAAAGATAAAGATTATGGAGACCAATTAACTAATATTGTTAAATATATTTGTAATTTAGGTAAGAAAGAACATATTATTACAAATCAATTATGGTTACCAAAAATACCTGATGTTATATATTTAAATGATTTAAAAAATAAGTATCATTATGAAGCAACACCTTATGTTATAGCTCCTTTAATTGGAGAATATGATGACCCAGTTAATCAATTACAAGATAAATTAACTGTTGATTTAACTCATAATGGAAACTTAGTAATTTATGGTAATAGTGGTTCTGGTAAAGAAAAATTGTTATCTACTTTAATTAGAAGTATTACAACAGAACATAATCCTGATGAGGTAAATATTTATATTGCAGATTGTGGTAGTGAAGCTTTGAAAATATTTTATTCATTTCCTCATGTTGGGGATATAGTTACAATTGATGAAACAGATAAGATGTATGATTTATTTGGCTTTGTAAGTAGAGAAATTGAAAAAAGAAAAGAATTATTTGCAGATTATGCTGGTTCATATACTGATTACATTACTAATAGTGGTAAAAAATTACCTTTAATTATTACTATAATTAATAATTATGATGTCTTTAATGAAAATTATTCAAAATTAAGTGATGCCATAAATTCATTATTTAGAGATGGTCATAAATATGGCGTAGTTTTTGTAGTTAGTGCTATAGCAACAAATGCAATTAGAAGTAGAAGTGTTCAATACTTTGGAAATAAAATAGCTTTACAATTATCTCAAGATTATGATTATCGTGATATAGTAAATGCTCCGAGAGGAATAACTCCAGCTAAAATATTTGGGCGTGGCATGGTTTTAGTAAATGGAAATGGTTATGAATTTCAAACTGCATCATTTGCAACAGATAAAGAGTTTACTAATTCACTAAGAGAACTTTCTAAAGTACTTAATAATGCTTATGTTACAAAAGCTAGTAAGATACCTTCAATACCTGAGAGAATAAATGTTTATGATTTAATTGATAAACAAGATAATAATATTATTCCAATTGGTTATAATTTAGATACTAAAGATATAGCTACATTTAATATGGATACTAAAAGTATTATTCCAATAACTGCAACAAATATTGATGAAGTTAAAATATCTTTTGTTCATGCTATGATAAGAATGTTATCTTTAAATAAAGACAATACTGTTACAGTAATTGATTTTGCAAATGCTTTTCCTAAAAATATGGAAAATGTTAAAGCAGTAAAAGATAAGTATGAAGAAGAATTTATAAAAATGAATAATGATATTATAAATAATGATGGTAAAGAAAGATATTATTTTATAATCGGTGCGAGTTTCTTACCAAGTAAGATATCAAAAGAATTATATAAAGCCATTAGTAAATTGTTTATAAATATTAAAAATTATGGCAATGTTCATATTTTATTTGTAGATGTTTCTAATGGATTTAGAGAATTAATGCTTGAAGAATTTAAAGATAGTATTGATACTAAGAATGGTATATGGCTTGGAGCAAATGTTGGAGCTCAAAGTATAATTAGTTTACCTAATCTTACTCCAGAAGAAAAAAGAATTGATGATGGTTATTTAGCTTTTGTGGTAAGTAGAGGTTCTCATGAAGTTATAAGACATATGCTTGATATGGAGGAACAACTATGAGTAATAAAGTTTTAGTACATTTGTTATTGCCAGAGATTGATGAGGCATATGATGTATTTATTCCTATTAATATTAGAATTGGTACAGTAATTAAACTAATAAATAAATCTTTAAAAGAATTATCAAATGGTGCGTATGAAGAAAAAGAAGGAAGAAAATTGTATAATACAGATAATTCAAGTGTTTATCAAGTAAATATGCTTGTTAGAGAAACAAATATTAGAAATGGAAGTACAGTAGTATTTATGTAAAGAAAGCAAAAATTGTTTTCTTTACATTTTTTTAGACTGTAAACTTGACATATTCATAATATATATTTTATAATTAATATAGATTAGAGTAGAGGAGGATTGATGCAATGTCTGAATTTAGAAAAAGAGAAAATCTTGTATGTGGCATTAATGATGCAACAATGAAAACTACAATTTTAAAGTGTTATAGCACATCAGAAGAATTAAGAAAAAGATTTGATGAAGTAGAAAATATCATGTATAACCTTAAAGATTTTTATTCTTGCTCTGGAGCTTCAGAATTGTTTCAAAAGTTTGATGACTTTAAACTGAATTTTGCCACTGTAGCAGATAATATTGATGTTTATGGAGATGATTTAACTAAAGTACGAAATAATTTTCATAAAATGATAGATGAAGCTGCGGAAATAATTAGATTTGAAAAATAAGGAGAGTGAAGAAAATGGCAGATTTAAATATTAAAGATTTGGATTATGGTTGGTCACACTCAGGTGTTGAACAATACATGGCAGATTTAAAATTGTATATGTTTGATAATGTACAAAAAGCAATTGAAGAAGGACAAAAAAATGTAATCTTTGCATTGGACAAGGGATGGTCTGGTGTTTCAAGAGAAAAATTTGACCAACTATTTAAAGCAAAATGTGAAGAACTTATCAAAGCAATTAGTGAAGAGTATGTTGACTTAAAGAGCAGAATTGCTGATTTAGCTTATAATTATGCTGAACAAGATGCTCAAATGATTAAGGATTAAAGAAAAGGAGAAATGTAAAATGAATTTTAATGTAGAAAATAAAACTTCAAGTTTTGACCAAAATGCTGCTTTTAATAAAACGTATGGTGAAAGATCAGCGCAAAGAGATAATTCAACAAATGAATTTTCAGGTTCTGGTGCTGTAATTGGGTTAAATGCTAAAGAAATTCCTAATATTAAGCAAGCTATTACAGCAATGTGTGATAGTATTAAAACTGAATTAGATAAAATCCAATCAGATGCTGATAGTGAAATCGCATTTAAAGGTGAAGGTGTTAAATCTGCACTTCAAACTTATATAACAAATGTAACTGAATATTGTAATAATTTAACTAGTACTATGAAAGCATTTAACGATAAATTAACTGACGTAAGAAATCAATGGGAAGCAGCTACTGCTAGTATGGGTGAAAAAATTTCAACTAACGCTAGTCAATTTGCAACCGGTAATGCATATACTGAAACATTACAATAGGATGAATTATGAATTTAGCTTCTTTATATAGAAGATTAAGTGAATATCAAAATTACAAGTATGAGGTTGAGGGGTTAATTGCATCTTTAAAAAATGCAGTTAATCCTTTAAGTCATGCAAAAGATGTATTAAATAATATTTATAAGTATGATGACTATGTTGCTGATAATGGAAAACTTGCTAATATTAATGTTAGGTTAAATAGAGTTTTAAGTAATTTAGAAAATAATATATTACCTAGTATTAATCGAAAAATTAGGAGTGTATCAGATGCTATTGATGATGCCGAAAGAGCTTTAGCGGCGATGGAGGAAGAAAATAAATGAATTTGAAAGTAAATACTAGTGAAGTAATTGGTGCTGGAGAGAAAATAATTAGTTTAAGCAATGAAATTGAAAAGTTAATAAATGATTTATTCAATGATATTAATGGATTATTTGAAAATGGTGCATGGCAAGGTATTAGTGCAAATAAATATGCTGAAAATATTAAAAATGACCCAGAAGAACTGAAAAAATTTTGTAAAACATTAAGAAGTTATGGAGGAATACTTGTTAAAAGTGGTAATGACCTTAAAAATTTAACAAGTAAATATCAAAGATATGACAAAAATTTATATTGAATATGATAATAATATTTTAAATAACTATTTAAATAAAGCAATTAGTGTTCTTGAAAATACTAATACTTATATAAGGACTCCATATGGTTTTAGTGAAAGAAATAATTTTTCTAATATAATCACTGAAATAAGAAGTATTAAAAATGATTTAAAAACTTCATCTTCATGGTTTAGTTGTAGTAAAAGAGATTATAGTAATTTTGATAGTAATTTAAAAGTAAATGTTAATAGAATACCAAAAATAATAATTAAAAAAAGGGTCAGTATAGTTAAATAAAGAATAAAAGGGAGGTATAAAAATGCCAAGTAAATATTTACCTTTAGGTAGTATTGTAAAATTAAAAAATAGTGATAAGAAATTAATGATTATAGGTTATTATAGTTTAGAGTATAATAATTCTGTTAAAATATATGATTATGAAGGATGTAGTTATCCAGAAGGAATGCTTTTAAAAAATAATAGCTATTCTTTTAATCATAGTGATATTGCATCAGTAGTTTTTTTAGGGTACTTAGATACTGCATATAATAAATTAAATGCCAATTTATTAGACCAATTAAATGAAAAAACAGAAGACTTAGAAAAACCAAGTTCATTTGTTAATTTAAAGTTTGATAAAAATGGTGTAGTTGTTTATGATGAAATAAGTCCAGTTAAAAAAGATGCAGAAGTTGTTGATGAACTTTATGAAAATCCATTTTCTAAAGAAAATATCAAACAAAATAAAAGTGAAATCCCTTTAGTGGATATTAAACTAGATAGTTTATCATCAGTTAAGGATGACAAAGCTCTTAAAGATACTAAAGAGATAGAAAGTAAATTTAAATTCACCTTTGATGCAAATGGTGTGGTTACTGGGGAAGTTCCAACTGAAGAAAAAGTAGCAGAAGAACCTGCTAAAGCAAATCCTGAACTTATTTATGAGTTTGATGAAAATGGAGTTGTAACAGGAATAAAAGGTGAAGAAAAAGAAAAGGTAGAAACACCAAGAACTGTTTACAGTTTTGATAGTGAAGGAAGAGTAATTTCTGAGGGAGATAAAAAAGCGGAAGTAACTGAAGAGTTTGAAATACCTCATTATAAATTTGATGAAAATGGTATAATTATTAATTAAATGTAGAAAATATAAAGTATTTGTGTTAGAATATATTTTGAAAAAGCGGTGATTCCGACCATAACAGGAACTTAAAAAAGAAACTAGAGAGCACTCTCTAGTTTTGTTTTTGTTATAATTTGATGGAAATGTTAAATAAAACTAAATATTTTTAAAATATACTTGAACAAAATTTAAATTTAATTTATAATTTAAATAGTAAACTAAAGGAGATTTTTCTTATGAGTAAAAACACTAGGATTATAATTTTATCAATA
>OHQR01001554.1_pt1 | contig 11625 bp, 8 predicted proteins | sample 1578191 | NCBI WGS metagenome assembly OHQR01 (sample SAMEA3879577, study PRJEB24766) | human gut metagenome | biome: human-associated habitat; feature: feces | place: USA | collected 1985/1987 | reverse complement strand
ATAAAAATCCCATTATTTACAGTAGGTGTACTAACTGCAAATAATGGGATTTAATAATTTATATATTGGGGAGGATGATTACTTCTCTAATTTCTTCTTCCACTCTTTGTACTTTGCCAATACTTTCAGACCTCCATTGTTGTACCAACTATAACCATTACGGCGTTCATAACCGATTTCGGAGATATCATATTTCTTAATTCCGTCACGGTCACAGAAGAAAGGGCGGTTGGTCTCTAATTCGTAGAAACGGGCCCATAGTGGTTCACAATCTGTACAAGGTACCATTCTGTAGTCTTTTTTGCCATCTGCATTGGTGAAATACTCTTTCTTTATATTTTTTATTTCCGATTCCTTAAACCATTCGATAGCAGCATCGATGGAAGCAATCATTTCCGGAGTCGGTTTAGATAAGGACATAAGGAAGAGTACGATATCGTCTGATTCTTGTCCGCTTAGCGAAGGAAGTTCGTAGGCGCGTGCTTTGGCAGGAGCAAGTGTTTCGCGGTCGTGCTGTGCACACCATACGGTGAGTTTGCCATTTTGTTTTACTTGGGTTTTCAAAATGCATTCCACTCCTTTGTCCAAAGCTACCTGTGCTTGTTGCCGTGCCGCATCGGGAACGAAAGTATAGGGAGCTTTCGCTTTGGTTATATCTCTCAAAAGCTTCATCACATTGATCATGGCGTCATCATTGTATGTGATATGGATGTAATACCCTTTGGGACGTGGATAGAATTGTGGCCAACCTCCATTTTCATATTGTGCTTCGAAGAGATATTGTAGTCCACGGAGGAAGGCGTCTTTGTATTTTTCATCTTGAGTTGCCAGATAGATACGGGCCAGATAATTCATTTCTGTGATGGTAGCACGGTTGTCGATTGTGCTTAAATTCACGTTCTCTTTCATCTTGAGAGCATCTTTACGTTCCTGGTCTGTCAGTTCGGCCGCCATATAAATGTTTTTAGGCCATCCTCCGGTAATTTGCTGATACAGTAATACATTGTCGGCAATGCGGATGGCTTCCGGCGTTTTAAAAAATGCATCGTCAAATTTCGGTGCAATCTTTACCCAGTCTTTATATGGGTGTTTCTCTTTGTAATTGGTGTCCGTTTGGGCAGAAAGACCTGTCAGAAAGAAGCATGACAGGGCAATTAATAAAATTTTCTTCATGGTTTGCTGTTGTTTATTACCTTATTGTATGTGGCAAAGATAGGGGAAAACAGGGGGAAGAAGAGGTAAATATTGTTTTATGTGGGAGAAAAAATGATCACTTATACCTAATCCCTATTCCATGTATTTCAATACCTTGCCACTAATCTGTAAAAGTGAGATCTCGCACAGCTTTGTATCATATTCAGCAGAGAGTATTCGTTCTTCGGCATCCAGTAGGCTCTTTTGAGCCGGCGAGGTCACCGAGCATATAACGTTCCATAGCTATCTCATGGTTTTCTTTGGCGGCTATAAGATTTTGGCGTTCCAGATTGAGCAATTGCAGGTTATTGCGATAAGCTTGCCACAGGTTACTGATGTCTGCCCGTAATGCTTGTTCCAGTTCTTGACGTTGCAGACGGGAATTTTTTACGGCAATGCTGGCATTGCGTTTTTCACGCCGGCGGTTTCCGTCGAATATATTAAAACCGATGGTCAGTCCGCCATTGAATCCCAAGTTCCCCCGTTGACTGTTGGAAGCTATGTCGTATTTATTGAAAGTATATCCGTAACCGGTGTTCAGTTTCAGGTATGGATAATTACGTGAATTTACTTTTTTATAGTCCAGTTGGGCAATGGTAGTATTCTGATCGGCTTTCAGTAAAGACGCATTGGTTTGCAGCGTGGCATTCCATAGCTCCTCAAAGTTCAGATGGGCGTTTACTTTGATGATGGAGTCTTCGATGAAGAGCGGCTGGTCTACATCCGCATTTGCCATCAGCTCATTCAGATTGATACGGGAGGTATGCAGCAACTCCTGCTGTTTCATATATTTGGCACTGTCTGCATTAAAGTCTACTTTGGCTTGCTGATAGTCGAGACGGGAGAAGTTACCGATGTGATAGCGTTCTTCCACGATGCGGAGCCGTTCTTTAGACAGTTTTACGGCATAGTGCAAATTGGCGAGACGTATTTTTTGCTGGACAAAGTTATAGTATTCTGCGGCAAGGCTGGCCACAAAGTCTTCGATGGCTATACGGGTATTTGTTTCGCCTTGTAGCTCCAGTTCCTTGAGCTTTTGGTAGTTGGCCTGAATGTTGAAGCCGTCGAAAATAGTCCAGTTCAGGTCGATGCCGGCATCTACAGTCCCGTCATACGCTCCACGTTCGGTAGTGGTGACTCCAGTGGAGCGGGGGGTAGTACGGGTCGAACCCAGATCGCCGCTGTAGGAAGCACTGAGGTCCACGGTGGGCAACATTCCCGCATTGGCCCGGGTGGCATTGTTTGCAGCCGTCTCTTGTTGGTTTTTTACCATTCGGATGGAGAAATTGCTCTCCAGTCCGCGTGATAAACATTCCTGCAAAGTGACGGAACCTTCCGCCTCTGTCATGTCTTGTTGGGCCTGTACAGGCAATGTGCACAAAAATAAAACAGGCCACAGTATCTTATTTTTCATTTTTCTCCTTTTTATTGATTCGATTGGTTGAAATGTAACTATACACAGCCGGAACTATATACATGGTAAGGAAAGTGGATACCACCATACCGCCTACTACGGCAATACCCATGGCAATACGCTGGTTGCAGCCTTCTCCTGTGGCAAAGGCCAGGGGTATCAATCCTAAAACGGTAGAAGCACTAGTCATTAAAATCGGCCGCAAGCGTTGCAGGGCAGCATCGTGTACAGCCGTTACCTTGTCTTCTCCGTTTTCTTGTTTCAAATTCGCAAATTCTACAATAAGGATACCGTTTTTAGCTACCAACCCGATTAACATGATGATACCGATTTGGCTGAACACATTCATGGTGATGTCGTTGAAGTACATGAATATCAATGCACCGGCAATCGCAAGCGGTACGGTAAGCATGATGATGAAGGGGTCTTTGAAGCTTTCAAACTGGGCGGCCAAAATCAAATAAATGAGTACTAACGCCAAAATAAAGGCGAACATCAGGCTGGAGGAACTTTCGCGGAATTCCTTCGAGTCACCGGACAACGAGGTGCGGAACGTATCGTCCAATACCTCTTTGGCAATCTTGTCCATTTCGTCCAATCCTTGTCCTATGGTCTTTCCCTCGGCCAAACCTGCGGAAATCGTGGCAGAGACAAAGCGGTTGTAACGGTAAAGTTTCGGAGGGGCGATGCTGCTTTCCAATTCGATGAGATTATCCATTTGAATCATCTTACCGTCGCTGCTTCTCAGATAAATGGCTCGTAAATCGGCTGGTTTGTTACGTTGCTGCCGGTTTATTTCGCCCAGAATTTCGTATTGTTTTCCATTCATATAAAAATATCCCATACGCTGTCCACTCAGTCCGTATTGCAGGGTTTCAGACAAATCACGGGTGTTGACTCCCATAATGTTGGCTTTGTCGCGGTTGATGTGGATTCGAATTTCCGGCTTGCTGAATTTCAGGTCGACATCTGCCATTTGGAATACAGGGTTCTCGTAGACTTTTTCCATAAACACCGGCAGGACTTTTTCCAACTTCTCGATGTTAGTCGCTTGCAAAACATATTGTATAGGCATGCTCGAGCGACGCCCGCCAAATGAGGATTGTTGCTGTACGAATGCACGTGCTTTGGTCTTCTTTTTGACGGCTTGCGACAATTTTTCGGCAGCTTCCATCTGGGTGTAATCCCGATCTCCCATGTCTTTCAGGCGGATTTGGATATTTCCGCTTCCGCTGGATACACGGGCGGTCACGGCGTCTGCGTCGGGAATCACAGAGTCTACGATGCTGTTTATATCTTCCGTATAATCTCGGATGTATTCATACGTCACGCCTTCTGCTCCACGTGTGTTGATGGTAATCATGGAGCGGTCTTCCAATGGAGCCATTTCCGAAGGTATGGCTCCCCACAGATATACGATAGCTCCCAGCATGAGGACAATGACAGGGAGTGTCCATATACGGTGGCGCAAGACAACTTGCAAGGAACGGCTGTACATATTATTCATTCCGATGAAGAATGGTTCCGTAATACGGTAAAAGGCGTTTTTCTTTTTCTGTTGTTTAAGGAGCTTGGTAGCCAACATGGGGGTGAATGTCAGTGCCGCGAACGATGATATGACTACCGCTCCTGAAATGACCATACTGAACTCCCGGAAAAGCCGTCCGGTCGTCCCCTCCATAAATACGATAGGGAAGAACACGGCTACCAGGGTGACCGTCGTGGAAATGACGGCAAAAAAGATTTCCTTGGCGCCTTCTATTCCGGCCTTCTTCGGATTCATGCCCTGCTCTATACGGATATAGATGTTCTCTGTCATCACAATGGCATCGTCCACCACAAGTCCGACGGCCAGTACGACGGCCAACATGGTCAGTACGTTGATGGAGAAGCCAAACAAATACATGATGAAAAACGAACCGACCAAAGAGACCGGAATCACAATACAAGGTACCAATGTGACGCGCCAGTCACGCAAGAACAGGAAGATGATGATAATTACTAGAACGAAAGCCTCGTACACCGTTTGTTTCACTTCGTTGATGGAGGCGCGGATGAATTTGGTATTGTCGAATCCGTAGCTGTAATGTACATCGTCCGGCAGGTCCTTTTTCATTTGCTCCATGCGTTCATATACGGCATCGGCGATATTGATATGATTGGCACCCGGTTGAGGCACGACGACTACGCCGACCATCGGCACACCGTTCATCTTCATGTAACTTTTGATGTCGGCTGCTCCAAGTTCGGCCCGACCGATGTCGCTGAAACGGATAATTTGGTTCCCTTCGTGTTTCACAATCAAATCGTCGAACATCTTGGCCGTGTTCATCAATCCCATGGTACGGATGTTCAGTTCTATGGTATTTCCTTCTATGCTACCCGATGGCAATTCGACATTTTCATTGTCCACTGCATTTTTGACGTCCATAGGCGTGATACCGTAGCCGGCCATTTTGATGGGGTCGAGCCACAAACGCATGGAATATTTTTTCTCTCCCCAAATGGAAACACTACTTACGTCGGAAATCGTTTGTAACTGCTCCTTGACGGTCAGGTCGGCAATTTCGCTTAATTCGAGCAAAGAACGTTTTTCACTTTGCAGGGCGACCATAAGAATAGGAGAGGCATCGGCATCGGCCTTGGATACGGTAGGAGGGTCGCAGTCACGTGGCAAGTAACGTTGGGCGCGGGAAACTTTGTCGCGGACATCGTTGGCCGCAGTTTCCAGGTCGACCGAAAGTTCGAATTCTACCGTGATGCGGCTTTGACCTTGCTGGCTGACACTCGTCAGAGAGCGGATACCCGGAATACCGTTGATGTTCTGTTCCAACGGCTCTGTAATCTGGTTCTCAATGACATCGGCATTCGCTCCTGCGTACGAACAGGAAACCGATATAATCGGGTTGTCCACCGATGGATATTCACGTACACCGATATAAAAATAACCAATCATTCCGAATAACAGGATGATTACGGTCATCACGGTAGCCAATACGGGGCGGCGGATACTTAACTCTGATATATTCATATACGTCCTCCTTCTCTTAATCTACGCGGTCGAGTACAACGGGTAAGTCGGTGCGCAACTGCAACGTTCCTGATGTGATTAGCGTGTCTCCCACCTGCAATCCTTTTAATACTTGCACGCGTTCTTCTGTGCGCAGACCTACGGTCACTTCAACCGGTTGGGCTTTGCCGGATTTATATAAGAATACTTTATCTTTACCCATTTCCGGTACGATGGCTTCGGCCGGGATAGCAATGGCATCTTGGATTTCCTGCTTCTTGAGATTGATGCTGGCATAACGTCCCGGCGTAAGGCGTCCGTTGGGATTCTCATATAAGGCACGGACTTTCAGCGTATGCGTATTTTCGTCAATGGCAGACTCTTTGGCATATACTTTTGCCGGGAAGTTTTGTAAAGAACCGTCTATGGTGAATGTCAGAGCCGTACCCGGATTGACTTCATTCACATAACGTTCCGGGACGGAAAACTCCACTTTCAGCGGGATGATACGGGTGAGTTTGCTCACGATGGTGGTAGGAGAGGCGTATGCTCCCACGCTGATTTGGCGCAAGCCGATCACTCCGTCGAAAGGTGCCCGTAATTCCGTTAACTCTATTTGGGCTTTTACGATGTCGATTTCTGCTTTTAAGGTTTCGAGTTCCGTACGTACTTGTTCGTATGCCTCCTGGCTTACCGCATCGTGCTGCAATAGGGTGCGTTGACGGTACACCCTGTCATTGGCCAGTTTGAGTTGGGCTTGCAAGCGTTTCAATTCGGCCTGTAATTGCCTGTCGTTTACCTTGGCAAGTAGTTGGCCTTTGGTGACGTGGCTTCCTTCTTTGAACCCAATCTCTACGACTTGTCCGGATGTCTCGAAGGAAAGGTCTACTTCTTCGTCTGGTAATAGATTGCCGCTTACTGTGAATTCGTCAGTGAGGACACCCGTACGGACTTTTAGTGCGTTCACATTCAAAATATTCTTTTTTGCTTTATCTCCGCTTTCTACTTTGTCGGCTTGAGCCAATTCGGAATTTAATTTGGGTAATTGGGAATAAACTCCCCATACCACTAAACCACATGCGATAAAGGCAATGAGCCCCCATTTCACTTTCTTGTTCATTAATCTCCCTTTTTTATATATGCTGTTTGTTAATTTTAAATTCTCTGCTGACGGAAAAACATTGTTTTATGAATAAACCAAATGACAGTGTATTAGGCTTTTTTATATATAACTTATACCTAAAACCGCAATATTAATCTTTCTTGGAAGCAAATAATCTAAATAAGTATGTTTCATGTCGTATTTTGTTTCTTTAGTATTATGGGAGTAAAAGTACAAATAAATTTGGTAGGAGATTCTTATTTATACATTTTTTAATGATAAAACAAACAGTTTCAGAAAAAACGGAACAGTAGATCATTGACGGGCAGAGTGGATTTCCTTGTATGCCGTAGGTACCCCTCTACACAGGAAGTTTGCAAAAAGATGTTTCATCTTTCAGGTTCCACGATAAGTTACTCGTAATATTAATGTTACAAACTGAAGGATGTTTCAGGTATCCTTCAGCCACGCTTCATTTCGTTCTAAGGAGAACGGAAAATCGTTTGGCTGAGATTGAAAAATCGTTTGGCTGAGAACTTTTTATCGCTTTCCGCAATGAAAGAAAGCTGAAAGATACACTTTCTATCTTTCATCACGTAACATGCTATATGATAGTCTTTTATCATATAACCTGAAAGATGAAGGATATTTTTTGAAAAACTCTGGTGTGGGAGTGTGAAGAATAAGAATAATATGATGTTTATAATGTTTTTTAAAAAAAATATCGAGAAAATTTGTTTGTTTTGTTTATAACCTCTATATTTGTCCTGTAATATTATCCAAATGAGATGATGAAAAACGAACTTGCATATAGAAACCGGAAAGGCACCACGCTGTGGAGCCCGTTGTCGGTAGCGGTGTGCAAGGACGAAAAATATCGTTTTTTGGATATTTTGTGGGGTAAGGTATGTGTTTTTAATTGTATTTTTAACAAATTATATTTGGCTGTTCCAAATATTTGTGTAACACACACACACATGTAATATCTTATTGTCTTTTGTGGGTAAGCCCCGTGCCGTTCCGGCATGCCGGGCGAAGGGCATATTGTCCGCTTTCTTCCGGAAGCGGGCTTTTACGTATATTCTATAAACTGAAAACCATGATGAAGAGCAAACGACTTATCTTATGTTTGCTGGGGCTGTGCGGTTGGTTCGTTGCCGTTCAAGCACAGACCGTAGCGTTAAAGACGGATTTGGTGAACTGGGCTACCGCTTCGTTGAATCTGGAGCCGGAGGTAAAGGTGGGGCGCAAGTCTACGATGGCCTTGGGGCTTTCGTGGAATCCCTGGACGTTCTCCGACAACAAGAAGTGGCGCCACCTGCGGGTGCAGCCGGAGTACCGTTACTGGATTTGCCGCCCGTTCGGCGGACACTTCCTGGGGCTTCATGCTTCTTACACGCGGTTTAACGCCGGAGGGGTGAACCTGCCTTTCGGCCTGTGGCCCAAGTTGGAAGACCAGCGCGTGCAGGGTAATGAATGGGCTGTGGGGCTGGGCTACGGTTACCATTGGATTCTGAGCCGTCATTGGAGCCTGGAGGCCGAGTTGGGGTTGGGTTATTCTTTCGCCGACTTCGATGCCTACGAGTGCCGCAAGTGTGGCGACAAGTTGGAAGAGCGCACCACCCACCGTTTCGTGCCCACCAAGTTGTCCGTGTCTTTTATTTATGTGTTTAAGTAAAGCCAACAGAGAAGATGAAGAGAATCAATGACATACAAGCATGGATGGGGGCCGCGGCCTTGTGCCTGTCTTCCTGTCCGTTGTCGGCCCAACAGGTGGTGCCGACGGGAGAACCCGTGTTGTCGTGGCAGGACAGCACGCAGCTCAAAGTGGCCTTTTCCGTGGCTGCCGGCGATGTGGAAATCACGTCGGACGACCGTCTCATCCTTACGCCGCGTCTCACTACGAAGGCAGGCGATACGCTGACGCTGCCTCCTGTGGAGCTGGCCGGCAAGCGCAACCGCCGTTATTTCGACCGTCGCGCGGCCTTGCGTGGCGAAGAGCGTGTCGCTGTGGCTGCTGCTGCCGACACCTTATATTATAATAAGGTGGTAGGGGTGGAGCCGTGGATGCGTGCGTCGGCTCTTTCGCTCACAGTGGACTGTGAGTTTGAGAACTGCTGCGATGTGCGGCCGCTGGCTGCGCTCGATTTGGGCGCCACGCGTTGGTTCACGCCGAAACCCAAGGCGGTCATGCCCGTGCTGAGCGTAGCCGAGCAGATTGCCGTACGCGAACCCGTGCTGAAACCCATCAGCGAATATAAGCCCTATACGCGGGATATCCCTTTGCGTAAGATGAAAGACGCACTTTACGTGCACTTCCCCGTGGGTAAGTGGGACTTGCGCGAAGACTTCCGAGACAACGAAGCCACGCTGGCCCGCATCGTGGACATGATGCGGCGCGTGAAGGACGACAAGACCTCCTCCATCGTGAAAGTGGTGATTGTGGGCTTGGCCTCCATCGAAGGCTCCGTGGCTTTCAATGAGCATCTGGCCGGACGGCGTGCCGAAGTCTTGAAAGATTATCTCGATGCACGGGTCGATATGCCGGACGACGTGTATGAAGTGGTGGGCGCGGGAGAAGCCTGGGCCGACTTGCGCGATGTCATCGCCGAGAGCGATCTGGACGAGCGTCAGGAGCTGCTGCAAATCATCGACAACACGCCGGACGAGAACCTGCGCGAGCAGCGTATCCGCAAGCTCAACGGCGGACGGCCTTACCAATACCTGAAACAGTCTGTCTTTGCCGACCAGCGTAATTCGGGATATATCCGTGCCTACTATGAGGCCGTGCCGGACAAGGGGGCGGAGGCCATCAATCGTGCTGTGGCGTTGGTGCGCGAGGGACGAGACGCCGAGGCGGTGACGCTGCTCGAACCGTTGGCCGACGAGCGCAAGTGGAACACGTTGGGCGTGGCCTACTTCAAGACGGGACACCGGGCGGAGGCTGTGGAATGCTTCGAACGGGCCGTGAAGGCCGGCGACAGCGAGGCCGCAGGCAACCTGGAGGGTGTACGGGCCGTGGAAGGACGATAATTACGAGATTTTCTAATTATAGAGTTATTAACTTTTTATTTATTCATTAAATTTTAGGATTATGAAAATGAGAAATGGAATGTACTTGTTTGCTGCGGCAATCGTGGCCAGTACGGTAGGTTTGTCTTCTTGTTCGAATGACGAGGAGGGAGTAGGTGGCACCGATTGGAAGAACGGTCCGACTAAAGACGTAACCTTGTCTTTGTCTGTCAAGAAGGTTTCTAAGCGTATTACTTCTGATGAAGCAAATCAGGGTAACACTATTCAAGAAATCAAAGACATTTGGGTTGTGCCAATGGTTGGTAACGAGTATTTGCAGCCGATTTCGATGGGAAACATTACTCCTACCAATGCATCTCCTGATTTGAAGAAAGTTGCCACATTGAATACAAGCATCAATAAATTTGTAGTGTATGGAAATGTGGGGGATAGCGACGGTACTTGGAGTGAGTCAAGCATCTTCGTCGAACCGGAGTTTAGTTTGATGCAAAAGACAGGAGTGCCGGAAGCTATAAAGAGTACTACTTATGAGCCCTATCCTATGTATTATTATGGATTGGCCGGTGAGGGTACAAACCCAATCAAGGGATATACCGATAAAGATTTTACGCAAGGCGAGGCAACAATCACGGCAGGAGACCCAATTGGCAGTAGCTATGCAGCAATCAAGGTTTCCGGTGTCAATTATGGCGTAGGACTGTTGGCTGCGGCTGTGCTGAATGGTGATGAAGATGAAGTGTTCTATCCAACGAACAATGGCGGCACTTTGGAGGGTGACGCCGTAGGGGCCGATGAAGCTATAGAAATTGCGGGAGTGCTGATTAATGGGCAATATACTAAATTGAATAAGACGTTTGACAAAGCAGCAGATGCCAGTGAGGGTAATGTTTATGAAGAAGCAGCCGACGTTATTTTAAAGGAAAAGAGTGCTAAGATAGCGTTTGCAAACAATAAGGTAGCCAATGCCAATATTTATTCCGTGGTGGCCAAAACTGAAGCTGAGAAGAATGTAACCATGAACATCGTGTTTAAGATTAAACAAGGCCATTTCATTAAAAACAATTCGGGACAGATTTTAGGAGAGGCTGATAAGGATGCCTACGCTTTCTTGGGAGTTATATTGGATGCAGAAAAAGCTTCTACTACGGAGAAATGTGTATTCCAAAAAGACTTTACCACGCTTTTGAATGCGACGGTTACCGATTGGGGAAATCTTTCGGGTGAAGAAGTCATTACTACGGATGTGAATTTGGGTGTTGAAATCGATACGGAATGGCAGCAAGGTACTGCGTATGATGTGGAAATTTAATATGTAGCGTAATTGCTACTATGATTATCATTTAGTGCATGCCACGGCAAAGGCCGTGTGCCGTGTCCGTGGCGTGCACTGTTTTTGGTAATAAATGAAAGAAAACGAGAAGAACTAAAAGAGGTGTTTATGAAACCTATGAAGAAGATAGATACATATATATATAAGTTAGGACTATGGGCCGGGGCGGCTTTGTCGTTGACGGCTTGTGTGGACGAGGATTTGTCCGACTGTCCGCCCAATGTAGAGATGAGGGAAATTACGGTGTCCTATCAAATCGACTTGCAACACGGCGTGGATCCCGAGTTCGAGGCCGAACTGCTGTCCCTTCATTTGGGTTTCTGGAATTCGCCGCAAAATCTTTACCGTGACCTTGTGTTCCAGCCCGAAGACATGCCGGAGGAACTGTTTTTCAAGGTGACGCTCCCTGTGGACAACTACGACCACCTGGCCGTGGCCAATCACAACAACGACCGCGTGGGAGGCGGTCTGCACACGTTCGACAACGTGTTGGAAGACGTGGTGGTGGACGAAACGCCCATCTCCCCGGACACCGTCAAGGC
>OHQR01001544.1_pt1 | contig 11664 bp, 8 predicted proteins | sample 1578191 | NCBI WGS metagenome assembly OHQR01 (sample SAMEA3879577, study PRJEB24766) | human gut metagenome | biome: human-associated habitat; feature: feces | place: USA | collected 1985/1987 | reverse complement strand
GCGCAACTACAGGAAAACCAATTTCACTATGCGGATGCGCAGGACATACTACTCATACGGGAATTATTGCAGAATTAGAAAATAGAGATCCTAGATTATTGCAAACCATAGCTACCCCGAAAGTTGGAGAATATACATATTATTTGCACGGTAAAGCATCCAATATTGCCAATATTGTAGCAACTGGTGCGGATGGTTCTTCTTCTACGGGTTATGCCATTGCAAAATTCTATAAAACATCTGAGTTTTCTTCAGACCACCACAAAGGCAGCATTGACGCTCCCATTTTCAGATACGGAGAAATTCTTTTAATCCGTGCAGAAGCAGGAGCAGAATTAGGAGTGCTGGATAATACAGAACTAGGAAGAACAATCAATGAACTCAGAAAGCGCGTTGGTTTCAATCATCCATTGACCGTTAACCCAGTAGCTGATCCCAAACTGGAAAAAGAATATCCAAACATCAAGGGTAGCAATGCTAATTTAATTCGTGAAATCAGAAGAGAACGCCGTATTGAATTATTCGGTGAAGGTTATAGATACGATGACCTAAGAAGATGGGCTTGTGGTAAACGACTGGATGCAAGTGTAGTAGTAAGAGCCGGTATTATTCCCGATGCTAGTTTGTATACTACAGAACAAATCAACGATATGAAAGAAGAACTTGGCCTTACCGCAGAAGGAGCATTGGATATTTATGGAAAAAGAGTAAAAACGCAGGCTGTATTTGAAGAACCTAAACATTACTTATTATCCATTCCTATCAATGAAATTTCTATCAATCCTAACTTAGCTCCTAACAACCCGGGCTGGTAACATTTAAGAGGTTCCGATAAATAAAGATGGCTTATGAGAAAATAATTTCATAAGCCATCTTTTCTTTATACACAGTTGACTAGCAACCCGAAATTTCGTATTTTTGCCCAATCAATTGAAATTACGTAATTTTATCAAGATGAATCAAGAATTCGAGCTTATCGCCAAGACCTTCCAGGGACTGGAAGAAGTTCTGGCACAGGAACTCACGGAATTAGGAGCCAGCAACATTGAAATCGGACGACGTATGGTTTCTTTCACCGGAGACAAAGCCATGATGTATAAGGCTAATTTCTGCCTTCGTACTGCCATCCGTATCTTAAAACCTATCAAACATTTTACTGCGAAGACTGCCGACGAAGTGTATGAGGCCGTAAAGAGTATCGCATGGGAAAACTATCTGGACAACATGAGTAGTTTCTCGGTAGATGCCGTAGTGTTCTCTAATGAATTCCGTCATTCTAAATTCGTGGCATACAAAGTGAAAGATGCGGTAGTCGACTATTTCCGCGAAAAGACAGGCAACCGTCCTTCTGTACGTATCAGCAACCCGGATTTGGCTATTCACATCCATATTGCAGAGGAAGAGTGTACACTTGCCTTGGATAGCTCTGGTGAATCACTTCACCGTAGAGGATACCGTCAGGAACAGGTGGAAGCACCGTTGAACGAGGTATTGGCAGCCGGTATGATTCTGATGACAGGCTGGAGAGGTGAATGCGACCTGATAGACCCGATGTGTGGTTCAGGAACTATACCTATCGAGGCTGCTTTGATTGCACGCAATATCGCTCCGGGTGTATTCCGTAAAGAATTCGGATTCGAGAAATGGAAAGACTTTGACCAGGATTTGTTTGATGCTATCTACAACGATGACTCACAGGAGCGTGAGTTTACTCATAAGATTTATGGATACGACAACAATCCGAAAGCAAACGAAATTGCTCAGCATAACGTGAAAGCTGCAGGAGTAAGCAAGGATGTCATCCTGAAAATCCAACCGTTCCAGCAGTTTGAGCAGCCTGCACAGAAAAGTATTATCATCACCAACCCTCCTTACGGAGAGCGTATCTCGTCAGAAGATTTGCTGGGACTTTACCAGATGATTGGTGAACGCTTGAAACATGCATTTACGGGAAATGACGCCTGGATTCTGAGCTACCGTGACGAATGCTTTGACCAGATTGGACTGAAGGCTTCTATAAAAGTGCCTTTGTTTAATGGAGCATTGGAATGTCAGTTCCGTAAATACCAGTTGTTTGACGGAAAATACAAGGAATTCCGTTCCGACAACAGTGACAAGGAGTTTAAGCCGAAACGTGAAGAAAGACCGGCACATCCACGCCGTCAGGGAGAAAAAGTGGAATATGGCCGTAAGGAGCGCAAAGACGGAGGTCGTGGAGAACGTAAAGAAGGTTTCCGCAGCGACCGCAAAGAAGCATTCCGCGGACGTAAAGCAGGCGACGGAAAAGAATTTACTCGTGAACGTCGTAAAGAATTCAAATATAAGGAAGATTCGAAACCACGCACTCCGCGTCCTTCTACAGACGACGGACGCCCGAAAGCGGCTCCTGCCCCACGCTACATGCACAGACGTCGCAGCGAGGAGGAAGGTAACTCACAAGATTAAAAACGGACAGAACATGAAACGTATATTCTTTTTATTCTTTTTGTGCTGTATGACCACTCTCGCCACTTTTGCCCAGGAAAAGAAAGCCTATACACTGGAAGATGTGATTCCGGGCGGAAACAATTATTTCAACCTGGTCCCTGAAAATATTCCGGGACTGCAATGGTGGGGAGATGTGTGTGTACGTGCGGATGTGGAAAACATCCGCAGCATTCAGTTGAAAGATGGCAAGGAGAGCATACTTGTCACACTGGAAGAGGTAAATCAAGCCATTGAAAAAGGAGAAAAGCCCTATCAATTGTCGCACGAACTAAAACCGCTTCGCAGCCTGATGTCGGCTTCATTGCCTTGGGCAGAGCGTAAAGTCATTGTATTTCAGCAGAACAGTTACTGGGTGGAATATGATTTCGGACAGAAGAAAATTACAAATATTTTCCGCCTGAACGAAAAAGCTGCCAATCTTGACTTTTGCAAAACCAATGACAAAGTGGCCTATACCGTCGGTAACGGTTTGTTTGTAACCGGCGAAAGAGAGGAAAGCCACCAAATTAATCCTTCACAAACAGAAGAAGGGGTAGTCTACGGACAAGCTGTACACCGTAACGAATTCGGTATTTATAAAGGTACATTCTGGAGCCCGAAAGGAAGCTATCTAGCTTTCTATCGCATGGACCAGAGTATGGTCACAGACTATCCTCAGGTGAATACATCGACTCGTATCGCGACTCTTGAGCCGGACAAATATCCAATGGCAGGAATGACCAGCCACAAAGTAATGGTAGGAGTGTACGATGTAAAGACTGGAAAAGTAACTTACCTTCAGGCTGGTGACCCGACCGACCGTTATTTTACCAACGTCAGCTGGTCGCCCGATGAGCAACATATTTATGTCATCGAACTGAACCGTGACCAGAATCATGCCCAACTTGTATGCTATCAGGCTGCCACAGGTGAACGAGAAGGAGTATTGTATGAAGAAAAGAACCCGAAATATGTAGAACCTCAGCATCCGCTGGTATTCTTGCCGTGGGACGAAAGTAAATTTATTTACCAGAGTCAGCGCGACGGTTTCAACCACCTGTATCTGATGGATACGAAGGCAAAAGGAGAAGGTACATGGAAAAATGGCAAACTGGAAGGCAGTACCTATCTGGAACACCTGAAAGTAACTCCTTTGACGCAAGGAGACTGGTTGGTTCAGGATATTCTTGGATTCAATGCAGGAAAGAAGGAAATTATTATCGGTAGCACGGAAATATCTCCGCTGCAAACCAATCTGTTCAGCCTCAACGTCAAAACTGGAAAGCGTACATTACTGGGAGAAAAAGACGGTATGCACCGGGCTTCTCTCTCTGAAAGCGGTACTTACCTGATTGACAACTTCTCTTCATTCCAAGTAGGACGTGAAATCACTTTGCTGCCTACCAACGGAAAGAAAGGAACTACATTACTGAAAGCTGATGACCCGATGTGCAGCCAGTTTAAGTTACCGGAAATTACCATTGGTACCTTTAAGGCAGCTGACGGAACAACAGACTTGTATTATCGTCTGATTAAGCCCGTGGACTTTGACCCGAACAAGAAATATCCGGCCATTATCTACGTATATGGTGGACCGCACGCACAGCTCATTCACAACACGCGTTTTTATGATGCCAGAGGGTGGGATTTATACATGGCTCAGAAAGGGTATGTGATGTTGACAGTAGACAGCCGGGGAAGTGATAACCGAGGACTGGCTTTTGAGAACTGTACATTCCGCCACTTGGGAGTAGAAGAAATGAAAGACCAGATGAAAGGTGCCGAGTTCCTGAAATCACTGTCTTATGTAGACGGTGAACGAATTGGTGTACACGGCTGGAGCTTCGGTGGCTTCATGACGACCAACCTGATGCTGACTTATCCTGACATCTTCAAGGTAGGTGTAGCTGGAGGACCGGTTATTGACTGGAAGTTCTATGAGGTAATGTATGGTGAACGCTATATGGATACTCCGGAAACTAATCCGGAAGGATACAAGGGTTCTGACTTGAAACAGAAGGCCGGCAACCTGAAAGGCCGTCTGGAAATCATTATCGGAGGTACGGACCCCACTTGTGTACCACAACACAGTTACTCATTCCTGAGAGCTTGTATTGAAGCTGGTACTCATCCGGACTTTTTCGTTTATCCGGAAGACGGACACAACATGATGGGACGTGACCGTGTACACCTGCACGAACACATCACCCGCTATTTTGAAGACCATTTGAAATAATAGACTAAAAAACAGATACATATATGAAACTTTTACTTTTAGGTTCAGGAGGACGCGAACATGCACTGGCATGGAAAATCGCACAAAGCCCGAAAATTGAAAAGTTATACATCGCTCCGGGAAATGCCGGTACGCGTGAAGTAGGCGAAAACGTAGCTATCAAAGCCGATGACTTTGAAGGTATCAAGCAGTTTGTAACGGCCCACGGCATTGACATGGTAGTAGTAGGTCCGGAAGACCCATTGGTGAAGGGGGTATATGATTTCTTCAAAAACGATGACGCATTGAAGCAGGTACCGGTTATCGGTCCGTCAAAGGCTGGAGCCGTACTCGAAGGAAGCAAGGAATTTGCCAAAGGTTTCATGCAACGTCATCATATTCCAACTGCCGGATACAAGAGCGTAACTGCAGCCAACCTGGAAGAGGGACTGGCTTTCTTGGAAACACTGGAAGCTCCCTACGTATTGAAAGCAGACGGATTGTGCGCAGGAAAAGGTGTATTGATTCTCCCCACATTGGAAGAAGCCAAGAAAGAACTGAAAGAAATGCTGGGCGGTATGTTCGGAAATGCTTCTGCTACAGTAGTTATCGAAGAGTTCCTGAGCGGTATTGAATGCTCGGTGTTCGTACTGACTGATGGAAAGAACTATAAAATCCTGCCAGAAGCCAAAGACTACAAACGTATCGGTGAAGGTGACAAAGGATTAAACACAGGCGGTATGGGTTCTGTTTCTCCGGTTCCATTTGCAGATGCGGAATGGATGAAGAAAGTGGAAGACCGTATCATCCGTCCTACAGTTGAAGGACTGGCTGCAGAAGGTATCGATTACAAAGGATTTATCTTCTTCGGACTGATTAATGTAAAAGGTGAACCGATGGTAATCGAATACAATGTCCGTATGGGTGACCCTGAAACAGAAAGTGTCATGCTTCGTATCAAGAGCGACTTAGTAGACTTGTTTGAAGGGGTAGCTCAGGGCAACCTGAATGAAAAGACCCTGGAAATTGACCCGCGCTCAGCTGTCTGCGTCATGCTGGTATCTGGCGGCTACCCGGAAGCTTATGAAAAAGGATTCCCGATGACGGGTATTGAAGAAGCAAAGGCAGGCGGAAGTATCGTATTCCATGCCGGAACAGCCTTGAAAGACGGACAGGTGGTTACTGCCGGAGGACGAGTTATCGCAGTTAGTTCCTACGGAGCCAACAAGGCAGAAGCTCTGGCACAGTCTTTCCAGAATGCAGGCAAGATCTGTTTCGAGAAAAAATATTTCCGTTCAGATATCGGGTTTGACCTGTAACACATGCTTGCCCGAAATAGATTTCAATATGAACTGGCCACCGGAAGGGCTACTCTTCCGGTGACCATTATCATCTGTCTTATCATGTATGGTATCACCTATCAGGAAAAGACAGATTTACTTTCTTTGGCCATTCACGGAGCCATAGTCTACTGCCTGATTGAGTTGAATACCACGTTTTCACTCATCCGGACACGTACAACACTTCATGCGGCCCTATTTCTTTTTTTCTTAAGCGGACTTCCTTTCCTACACACCTATTCACATGAGCAATGGATTCCGCTGCTGTTTACGGTTTCTTTCTCTTACTTATTCAGAAGCTATGAATCGGTATATGCTCCGATTCCTGTTTTTCATTGCTTCCTCTGTCTCGGTATCAGCAGTTTTCTGCTTCCGCAGGTACTCTACTTTGTGCCGCTGATTTATTTCTACATGATTGGTTTGAGGGCTTTTACCCTCCGCACATTTTTTGCAGGTCTCATCGGCCTCCTCGTTCCTTATTGGATTGCATTGGCCTATCATCTTTATGCTGGAAACATGGAAGCGACCTGGCTACCTTTCAAAGCACTTGCCTACTTCCCTCCAATAGACTACGCTATTCTCTCTTTGTCACAATTGGTTTCGGGAGGTATTGCAATCTTATTCATAGCCATCTGCAGTGTAGAATGTATTCTGCATAGCTACCAGGACAAGGTACAAACACGCATCATGCTTCGTGTCCTGATAATTACAGGAATCGGCACATTGGCCTGTATGCTGCTTCTGCCTTCGCACTTCAATACTTATTTTCTTATGACATTAGTCGTAGGCTCCGTCATGGGTGGTCACTTACTGGCACTGACCTTCAACCGGTTTACCCGCATCTTTCTTTGGGTGTCCCTTGGAATCTGGACCTGCGTATGTATCATGAATTTATGGATGCATTTATTCAATTTCTGATAGATTGGGGATACTGGGGAATGTTTCTTTCTGCATTCCTGGCCGGAACCATCTTGCCGTTCAGTTCGGAGGTTGTATTACTGGCCTGCATTGGGTTAGGACTCGACCCTGTGTGGTCCACACTCTTCACTACTGCCGGAAACGCACTTGGAGGCTTTACCTGCTACTGGATAGGGCGAATTGGTAAAACGGAGTGGATTGAGAAATATTTCAAGGTTGACAAAAAACAAATGGATAAGGCCATCCGGTTTATTCACGGAAGAGGGTCGTGGATGGCTTTTTTCTCTTTTCTTCCTGTCATTGGGGACGCTCTGCTCATCGCACTGGGATTTATGAGAGGCAATGTCTGGATTACCACCATTGCTATGACCATTGGCAAACTGGCTCGCTATGCCATTATTGTGGCCACAGCTTTGGGAGTCTTCCGATTCATCGGATAGAAAACCAATGCAAATTTTCCTTGCTCAAAAGATATGACTATCTTTGCGAAAACTACCGAAAATCATCTACGAAAAATTTAACAAAACATGAAAAAACTTCTTTGCATCTATTGCTTATTATGCATGACTGCACTGGCTTGTGCACAAAACTTAAAATTCAATGCCAACGGAAAGTTCAAAATCGTCCAGTTTACCGATGTACACTACATTTTTAATGACCCACGCGCAGAGGTAGCCATTGAACGTATCAATGAAGTGCTGAATGCCGAAAATCCAGATTTGGTAATGTTTACCGGTGACGTAATCTACGGAAAACCTGCAGAAAAAAGCATGCGTACCGTACTGGAACAAGTTTCAAAACGAAAAATCCCCTTTGCTGTAACCTTCGGAAACCACGATGACGAACAAGGGCTTTCCCGGGAAAAATTATTCGAAATCATAGAAAGTATCCCATACAGCCTGACTGCCACCACAAAAGGTATCTCAGGTACCACCAACTTTATTCTGCCTGTAAAATCATCTGATGGACAGAAAAACGCTGAAATCCTTTATGTGTTTGATTCTCATTCTTATTCGCAGATAAAAGAAGTGGGAGGATATGACTATATCGATTTCGACCAGATTCAATGGTACCGTGAGCATAGTTCCCAATATACACAGGCAAACGGTGGAACTCCCGTTCCTTCACTGGCATTCTTCCATATTCCTTTGCCGGAATATAATCAGGCTGCAACTTATGAAAATGCAGCATTATTTGGTATCCGAAAAGAGAAAGCATGTGCCCCAGCCTTAAACTCAGGACTTTTCACTGCCATGAAAGAAATGGGAGACATCAAAGGGGTATTTGTTGGACATGACCATGACAATGATTATGCGGTAATGTGGCAAGGTATCCTTTTGGCATACGGACGTTATACCGGTGGAAATACGGTTTACAATAATCTACCCAACGGAGCCCGTATTATCGAACTGACAGAAGGAGAAAAAGGATTCCGCACTTGGATTCGTGTAAAGAATCATACGGAACAAGAAGTAACATTTCCGGAAAGCTTTTTAAAACCCAATAAATAAGGATAACCGGATTTTTAATGAAATACTGTTGATAGAAAGATGATTACACTCGAACCCACTGCCGACGGAAGCAATACATTATACGTTCCTGAATTGAATGAACATTATCATTCCGTGAAAGGCGCATTGACCGAGTCTGCACATATTTTTATTCAAATGGGATTGAATCACGCTCAGGCAGTAAATCCTCGAGTACTTGAAATCGGTTTCGGTACAGGACTGAACGCCTTTCTGACCTTGTTGGAAGCAGAAAAAAGCCAAAGAGCCATTCACTTTACCAGCATTGAACGATTCCCTCTTTCGGAAGACATTGTACACGAACTTGCCTATCCGGAAACAATCGCTCCGGAAGAGTGTGAGAAATTCTATGCACTGCACACTGCTCCCTGGAACCAGGAAGTAAAAATCTCACCTTATTTCACGCTTCACAAGATAGAAGGTGATTTCACTCACTTCTCATTCAGTGAATGTTATGATGTGGTCTACTTTGATGCCTTTGCTCCCGAAAAGCAGCCTGAAATGTGGAGTCAGCCACTTTTTGACAACTTGTACCGCCAGATGAATCCCGGTGGAATCCTGACTACTTACTGCGCAAAAGGAGTGGTAAGGAGAATGTTGCAGGCTGCTGGTTTCACCGTAGAGCGGCTCCCTGGCCCTCCAGGAGGTAAAAGAGAAATTCTTCGGGCAACCAAAGAAAGAACCTAAAAATAAACAAAGGAGTCTCCCCCTACCAAAAGAAACTACTATATTTGTATCATACTTTCAATACGACACAAACGAATGAAAAAATATTTTTTTACTTTGATAAGTATCCTGCTGCTCACCGTATCTTGTACGGGAAAGCAAGGAAAAGAAGACGCCCCTACTCTGACAGTAACCATTGAACCGTTACGATATTTCACAGAAGCCATTGCTGGAGACAAATTCCAGGTGGTCAGTATCGTTCCCAAAGGAGCTAATCCGGAAATATACGACCCTACTCCCCAGCAACTCGTCGAACTGGCACGAAGCAAAGCCTATCTGCGTATCGGCCATATCGGGTTTGAACAGGCATGGGCAGAAAGATTGCAAGCCAATACACCCAAACTGCCTTTTTATGACATGTCGCAAGGAGTAGATCTCATTCATGAAATACATCCTCATGCCCATACACATGGAAATATAGACGGAGTAGAACCTCATATATGGAATTCGGTTTCGAATGCACGTATCATTTCCTCTAACATCTGCAAGGCATTGTCTGAAATAGACCCGGACAATCAAACTTACTATCAGACACGACTGGACAGCCTGCAACAGGTCATCAACCGTACTGAACGTGAGATGCAAAATTATTTGACGAATGCTGACTATTGTTTTCTGATTTACCATCCGGCATTAAGTTACTTTGCCAGAGATTACAGCCTGCAGCAAATCAGCATCGAGGAAGGAGGAAAGGAACCTTCACCGAGTCATCTGCAGGAACTGATGAAAACCTGCAAACAGAAACAGGTAAGAGTCGTGTTCGTGCAACAGGAATTCGACCAGCGTAACGCGGAAGTAATCGCGCAGGAACTGGGACTAAAAATCGTCCCTATCAACCCATTAAGCTATGACTGGAACAAAGAAATGATTCACATAGCCAAATCATTAAGCAAAAAACAATAACTAAAAATTATCCTCATGAACCAACCTCTTATCAGACTGACTGAGATTGCCGCTGCATACGACCAGAAAAAAGTGCTGGAACATATCAATCTGGAAATTGCAGAAAAGGATTTTCTTGGAGTAATCGGCCCGAACGGAGGAGGAAAAACCACCTTGATGAAAATTATTTTAGGCTTACTAAAGCCTTCGGCTGGAACAATTCAGTTTTTTCATCAGGGAAAGGAGGTGAATGAGATTACAATGGGGTATTTGCCCCAATACAACACTATAGACAAGAAATTTCCCATCTCGGTGTACGAAGTGGTTCTTTCCGGATTAAATAAACAAAAATCATTGTTCCGCTCATTCTCCAAGGCACAGCATGACAAGGTACGTGAAACCATTGCCCGCATGGGACTGGAAGGTTTGGAACAAAGAGCCATCGGACAATTAAGTGGCGGACAGCTGCAAAGGGCCTTATTAGGACGCGCACTCGTCTCCAATCCGGAAGTCGTCATTCTGGATGAACCCAACACATACATTGACAAACGGTTTGAGGCTCGTCTTTATGCACTGCTGGAAGAAATCAACAAGGAATGCGCCATCGTGCTAGTGAGTCACGATATCGGCACCATCCTGCAAAACGTAAAAAGCATTGCCTGTGTAAACGGCACGCTGGATTACCATCCGGATACGGAAGTCTCTGCCGAATGGCTGGAAGCACACTTTGAATGTCCTATCGAACTGTTAGGACACGGCAACCTGCCTCATCGAATATTAAAATGCCATCATCATGAAGAGTAGAAGGCTGCTTTTAACGCCTTTTGCAACATTATCATTTACTTTTGGGACTTGATTAGCAAATGTTTGCTATCTTTGCCGCATTGAATTTTAACGAGAAACTAAAAATAATTCATGAAACAGTACAACAAGATTAACAATCTGGTAGGCTGGCTTACTTTTACGGTGGCTGCATTTACTTACTGCATGACCATTGAACCGACGGCCAGCTTCTGGGACTGTCCGGAATTCATTACCACCGGATACAAACTGGAGGTAGGACATCCTCCTGGCGCACCTTTCTTCATGCTGACAGCCAACCTGTTCAGCCAATTTGCCAGCGATGCGACTCAAGTGGCTAAAATGGTGAACATAATGAGTGCCCTGATGAGTGCGGCATGTATCCTGTTCCTATTCTGGAGTATTACTCACCTGACCAAAAAACTGATTTGCCCCGATGACAAAGAGATGACTACGGGCAAGCTGATTACCATCATGGGAGCTGGTCTGGTAGGTGCACTGGCTTATACATGGAGTGATACATTCTGGTTCAGTGCAGTAGAAGGTGAAGTATATGCATATTCCAGCCTTTTCACTGCCGTTGTTTTCTGGCTGATTCTGAAGTGGGAGAATCGGGCTAACGAGCCTCACAGCGACCGTTGGCTGATTCTGATTGCTTACCTCACAGGATTGTCTATCGGTGTACACTTGCTGAACTTACTTTGTATTCCGGCCATCGTACTGGTATATTATTACAAGAAAAACCCCAACGCCAACCTGAAAGGCAGTCTGATAGCCTTGGCTGGTT
>OHQR01001542.1_pt1 | contig 11668 bp, 9 predicted proteins | sample 1578191 | NCBI WGS metagenome assembly OHQR01 (sample SAMEA3879577, study PRJEB24766) | human gut metagenome | biome: human-associated habitat; feature: feces | place: USA | collected 1985/1987 | reverse complement strand
ATTTGTACTTTGTTTTGTACTAAAGAGTTAATTTTCATGTACTTCACTTCCTATCTTTATTTACAAAATAATCTTATCATTTTTTAGTAAATCTTGTCAATAGAAAAAATAGTGAAAATACACTATTTTAACATTAATTAAGAAATTCAATTTGATATTTTTAAGTTTGACCTATTTCTAGTATTTCATTATGACTACCCGTAGCTACAAATACTATAATAAGTTCATTCTTTATTTTTTTGTGTTATTGATCGTCTTTCTCCAAATCTTCCATAAAGCTTTTAACATCATCATAAATTTTATAGTTGCCTTCATGATTTTCTATTTTTCTTAACTCTTCAGCTGCTTCTCTCATATCTTTTTCAGCTTCCAACTTAAGTTCAAATGGAATACCTTTTTCTTTTATTACCTTCTTTAAAAATATATTAATTGCCGTAGTCATATTAAGACCTAACTTTACAAATATTTCGTTAGACTCATTTTTTACATTTGTAGGAACGTTTACATTTATAATTAATGTCAACACGCTATATACATATTCTTTTATATTATATATATTATACTTTATGTTGTACATATATTTATTAGAATAACAAGTTTAATTTGTTTCAAAAAGAAAAGAAGAAGTTATTTTTCTTCTTCTGTTTCTTCTTCGCTATCTATATTCATTGCTCCGTCATCTATTAGTAAGTCGTCATTTGTTTCAGACATAAAAGTTTCTTCTAGTACTTCTGTTGGGTCATCGCTTAGGAATTCTTTTTGAAGTTCTATTTCAATGTCCTTATATTGTCTAGCACCAGTACCTGCAGGTATTAGTTTACCTAGGATAACGTTTTCTTTTAGTCCGTTTAAATGATCTATCTTACCTCTTACAGCAGCGTCTGTTAGAATTCTTGTAGTTTCTTGGAATGAAGCTGCACTTAAGAATGAATCAGTTTCTAAGCTTGCTTTAGTAATACCAAGCATTACAGCTTTACCAGTTGCAGGAACCTTTCCTTCAAGGATGTAAGGTTTATTTCTTTCTCCAAATTCTCTAATTGAAACAGTAGTACCTTCTACAAAGTCAGTGTCTCCTGCATCAACTATTCTCATTTTTGAAATCATTCTTCTTACAACAGTTTCTATATGCTTGTCACTTACATCAACACCTTGTGATTTATATACCTTTTGAACTTCTCTTAAGATATATTCTTCAACAGTAGTTGGGTCAGTTACTGCAAGTAATTCTTTTGGACTTATACTTCCTTCTGTTAATGCCTGACCTGCTTCTACAATAGAACCTTTTTCAACTCTTAATTTAGCGTTATATAGAGTTACGTGTTCTCTTACTTCTACGTCGTTTGTAATATAAATTTTGAATTTACCTTTATCTTCTTGTATTTTAGTTACTTTACCGCTTATTTCAGCAATAGTAGCTTTTGCTTTTGGAATTCTAGCTTCAAATAGTTCTTCTACACGAGGAAGACCTTGAGTTATATCATCAGCTCCGGCAACACCACCAGTATGGAATGTACGCATTGTAAGTTGTGTACCAGGTTCACCGATACTTTGTGCGGCCATTATACCAACAGCTTCACCAACTTCAACAACGTTTCCAGTTGCAAGGTTTCTACCGTAACATTTTTGACATAATCCATTGTGTGTCTTACAAGTAAGTACACTTCTTATTTCTATCTTTTCAATTCCAGCTTTAATTATCTTCTTAGCTATTTGTTCAGTAATTAACTGTCCTTTATCTATAATTAATTCTTTAGTTTCAGGGTTAACTACTTTTTGGTTAGTAAATCTACCTACTATTCTTTCTTCAAAGCTTTCTAGTACACTACCAGACTTATCGTCTACGAATGCACTTACTTCAAGTCCTTGAATAGTACCACAGTCTTCTTCTTTTATGATTAAATCTTGTACAACATCAACAAGTCTACGAGTTAAGTAACCAGCGTCAGCTGTTTTTAGTGCAGTGTCGGCTGTACCTTTTCTAGAACCGTGTGAACTTAAGAAGAATTCTTGAACGTCTAGTCCTTCTTTAAATGATGTTGTAATAGGTATTTCTACTTCTTCACCATCTGGTTTTGCCATGATACCACGCATACCACTAAGTTGTCCTAATTGGTTATCATTACCACGGGCTTTAGATGTGAATATCATTGCTAGTGGGTTAGAGTCTCTTGTCTTAGCCATCTCAGCAATAACTGCTTTTTGAACATCTTTTGTAGCAGCTAGCCATAAGTCAACTACTTTTCTATGTCTTTCTTCGTCAGTTATTAAACCACGATTATATTGTTTATTTACTTTATCTACTGTTGCTTGAGTATTAGCTATGATACTTTGTTTAGCTTCACTAACTGGGATATCACTTAAACTGAATGTGATACCTGATAGAGTACTATATTTAAATCCTTGATTTTTTAATTTATCTAGGAATATACTAGTTTCAGTAGTTTTAAATCTCTTAAATATTTGCGCTATTAGTTTTTCTAAGTCTTTCTTAACAAAGCCATTAACTACTGGCATCTCTTTAACAGCACTAACTAAGTCTGTTCCTTTTTCTAAGAAGAATTTATCTGGTGTCATACCTTCAAAATTGTCTTTAGATGCTTCATTTACATATGGAAATGCATCTGGTAATATTTCGTTAAAGATTATTTTACCAGGAGTTGTAACTAAGTATTTTTCCATGTTATCGTCTGTCCAAACTTTGTGTTTAAAGCTTTTTGCAGGAACACATACTCTTGTGTGAAGTGTTATATTTCTTCTTTCGTAATCCATTAGTATTTCGTTTGAGTTTTTATAAGCTTTACCTTCGTGTTCAAGTCCAGCTATTTCAAGAGTTAAGTAGTAGTTACCTAGTACCATATCTTGCCCTGGAGTAACGATTGGGCTTCCGTCTTTAGGAGAAAGAATATTATTTGCACCTAACATTAGTAGTCTTGCTTCTGCTTGACTTTCTTCACTAAGTGGAACGTGTACTGCCATTTGGTCTCCATCGAAGTCTGCATTAAATGCTGTACACACTAGTGGGTGTAGTCTCATTGCTTTACCACCAACTAGTTTAGGTTCGAATGCTTGGATACCTAATCTATGAAGTGTTGGTGCACGGTTTAACATTACTGGATGTTCTTGAATTACATCTTCTACGATATCCCAAATTCTTTCATCTTGTGCATCTATTAATTTTTTAGCTCCTTTAATATTGTGAGCTAGTTCTCTTTCTACTATTTCATGAATAACATGTGGTTTAAATAGTTCTAGAGCCATTTCTTTTGGTATACCACACTCGTACATTTTAAGTGTTGGACCAACAGCGATAACGCTACGGCCTGAATAGTCTACACGTTTACCAAGTAGGTTTTGTCTAAATCTTCCTTGTTTACCTTTAAGCATTGAGCTTAAACTCTTTAATGGACGATTTCCTACACCGCTTACGCTTCTTCCACGTCTACCATTATCTATTAAAGCATCAACTGCTTCTTGTAACATACGTTTTTCATTTTGTACGATTATTGTAGGTGCTCCAAGTTCTAGTAATTTCTTTAAACGGTTATTTCTATTTATAATTCTTCTATATAAGTCGTTTAAGTCACTTGTTGTAAATCTTCCACCAGGAAGTTGTAACATTGGTCTTAATTCTGGAGGTAATACTGGAAGTACGTCTAGTATCATCCATTCAGGACGGTTACCACTTTCAATAAAACTTTCTATACAGTCAAGTCTTTTAACAAGTCTTAATTTCTTTTGTCCTTGACTACTTTCTATTTCTTTCTTTAGATCTTCCTTTTCTTTTTCAAGGTCAACTTCACAAAGTAAAGTTTTAATTGCTTCTGCACCCATTCCTACTTTAAATGAGTTACCATATTTTTCATAATATGCGCGGTATTCTTTGTCACTTAAGATTTGTTTTTTCTCAAGTGGAGCTTTTCCTGGATCAAGTACTATATAGCTAACAAAATAAATTACTTCTTCTATATCTCTTGGGCTTTTATCTAGTACTAGTCCTATTTTAGGTGGAACTCCTTTAGTATACCAGATGTGCGCAACTGGAGTTGCAAGTTCAATGTGTCCCATTCTTTCACGTCTTACGTTAGAACGAGTAACTTCAACTCCACATCTATCACACACTACATTTTTGTATCTTAATCTTTTATATTTACCGCAGGCACATTCAAAGTCTTTTGTTGGACCAAAAATTTTCTCGCAGAATAAGCCATCTCTTTCTGGACGAAGTGTTCTATAGTTTATTGTTTCAGGTTTCTTAACTTCTCCATAACTCCATGAACGTATTTTATCAGGACTTGCTATACCTATTCTAATTCCTTCAAACATATTTACATCCATCATTTTTAGTCACCCTCTTCCATATCTTCTTCATAATCTTCGTCACTTAAATCATCAAGTTCAAAGTCTTCACTCTCTTCATCATCATCGTAGTAGTCTTCTACTTCATCTTCTAAACTTGTTGTAAACTCTTCCGTATCTTTAGAAGTATCTACTTCTTCAATTGATACTGGAATATCTTCTTTTTCTTCAATGCTTTCTAGTTCTTTTAAGTCTTTCATTCCATCTTTAGTAAGTATACTTATATCTAAACCTAATGCTTGGAATTCTTTCATTAATACTCTAAAGCTTTCTGGTACTCCTGCTTGGTCAACAGCTTTACCTTTTACAAGTTGTTCGTATACTTTAACACGGCCTACAACGTCGTCTGACTTAATTGTTAGAACTTCTTGTAAGATATGTGCAGCACCATATGCATATAATGCCCATACTTCCATTTCACCAAATCTTTGACCACCAAATTGTGCTTTACCACCTAGAGGTTGTTGTGTTACTAAACTGTAAGGTCCTGTGCTTCTTGCATGCATTTTATCATCTACCATGTGGTTAAGTTTAATCATGTACATGACTCCAACGTTTACACGTTTATGGAACTTTTCACCAGTACGTCCATCATATAACCAAGTCTTGTAGTCAGCATCTAGTCCTGCTTCTTTAGTCATATCTATTATATCTTGTTCAGTTGCACTATCAAACACTGGAGTTGCAATATGTACACCTAGTGTTTTAGCAGCCATACCTAGGTGAACTTCTAATATTTGTCCTAAGTTCATACGTGATGGAACACCTAGTGGGTTTAAGATAACATCTACAGTTCTACCATCTGGTAAGTAAGGCATATCTTCTTCTGGTAATACTAAACTTACTACACCCTTGTTACCATGACGTCCACTCATCTTGTCTCCAACCTGCATTTTTCTTTTCTTTATTAAGTATATTCTTATAATTTTAATTACACCTGCTGGTAACTCATCAGAATTATCTTTTGTGAATACTTGTACATCATGTACTATACCGCTAGAGCCATGTGGAACTCTTAAAGAAGTGTCTCTTACTTCACGAGTTTTTTCTCCGAATATTGCATGTAATAATTTTTCTTCACTAGTTAATTCTTGAACTCCTTTTGGAGTGATTTTACCAACTAGAATGTCGTTTTCTTTAACTTCAGTACCAATTCTAATGATACCTTCTTCGTTTAAGTTCTTTCTAGCTTCTTCACTAACGTTTGGAATGTCTCTTGTAAATTCTTCAGGTCCAAGCTTTGTGTCTCTTGCTTCTACTTCAAGCATTTCAACGTGTACACTTGTTAGTACGTCGTCTTTTACTATTCTCTCGTTTAATATAACAGCGTCTTCATAGTTGTAACCATTATAAGTCATAAATGCTACAGTTAAGTTTTTACCTAAAGACATTTCTCCATCATTTGTACTAGGTCCATCTGCAATGATGTCTCCAGCTTTAACTTTATCACCTACATGTGCGATTGGTCTTTGAGTATAGCATGTTTCAGCGTTACTTCTTTCAAATGTCATTAGTGGGTATTCAGCTTTTTCTTTACTATTTTTTACTATTATTCTTTTAGCATCAACATAGTCTACTACACCATCTATTTTTGTTTTAACAACAGCACTTGAGTCTTTTGCAGCATAGTATTCAACACCAGTTGCAACGATAGGAGCTTCTGTTTTCATTAGAGGTACAGCTTGACGTTGCATGTTAGCACCCATTAGTGCACGGTTAGCATCGTCGTGTTCCAAGAATGGTATACAGCTTGTTGTAATTGAAACTATTTGACTAGGACTTACATCACTAAAGTCAACTTTTGTTTTTTCAACCATTAAGTTATCTCTATTAAATCTAACTGGAACCATTTCTTCTATTATTGTATTATCTTCACTTACTTTAATTGTAGCTGGACAAATGTAATAGTTTTCTTCTTCGTCTGCTGTCATGTATACTATTTCATCTGTTAATTTAGCGTCTACTACTTTTCTATATGGAGTCATTATGAAACCATATTCGTTTAGTTTTGCGTATCCTGCTAAACTTGTGATAAGTCCAATATTTTGTCCTTCTGGAGTTTCTACTGGACATATTCTACCATAGTGACTAGAGTTTACGTCACGAACTTCCATACCAGCACGATCTCTTGATAAACCACCTGGCCCTAGGGCACTTAGTTTACGTTTATCATATAATTCTGCTAATGGGTTAATTTGATCCATAAATTTAGATAGTTGGCTGCTTCCAAAGAATTCTTTTAGTGCAGCTGTAACTGGTCTAATATTGATTAAAGTCTTAGGAGTTACAGAGTCTATTTCTTGAGTAGTCATTCTTTCACGAATAACTCTTTCCATTCTAGCTATACCTACTCTAAATTGATTTTGAATTAACTCTCCACCTTGTCTAACACGTCTATTGGCTAAGTGATCTATTTCATCATAATTTCCTACTCCATAATGTAAGTTAATGTAATATGAAATTGATGCATAGATGTCACTTATTGTTAGACGTTTAGTATCTATACTTTGATCATTACCTATAACTTTAAGTAATTTATCACTTCCATCGTTAGCATACACAAGTACTTCTTGTACTTTATTATAAGTATCTAATTCTTCATTGATTTTAACTTCATGGACACCATATCCATTTTCAAAGATAGGCTTTAATTCTTCTAATTTTTCTTTAGTTACAACTTCACCTTTTTTGATGTATGTAACACCATCTACTACTATATCTTCACCAATACGGTTATTAAGTAGTCTATCCATTACATTTAGTTTTCTATTGAATTTATATCTACCTACTTTTGCTAAATCATATCTGAATTTATCAAAGAATCTTGTAATTAATTGATTCTTAGAAGAATCAAGTGTTGCAGGTTCACCTGGTCTTAATTTTTCATATATTTCAATTAATGCTTCATCTGTATTCTTAGTTGAGTCTTTTTCTAAAGTATTAACAAGTATTTCATCTTCACCGAATACTTTTAGAATATCATCGTCACTACTTAAACCTAATGCACGCAAGAAAGTTGTTATAGTTACTTTTCTTGTTCTATCTATTCTTACATAGAAAATATTTCTTGCATCAAGTTCATACTCTAACCATGTACCTTTACTTGGAATTACCTCGTTAGTAATAATATTTCTACCATTTTTATCTATTTCACGTTTGAAATAAATAGATGGAGAACGTACAAGTTGACAGTTTATAACTCTTTCTACCCCGTTAACGATGAAACTTGCATTTTCAGTCATTAATGGAATGTCACCTAAATATACTTCTTGTTCTTTAACTTCGCCTGTCTCATTAATAAATAATCTTGCTTTTACTTTTAATGGTGCAGCATAAGTGACACGTCTTTCTTTGGATTCAATTACACTATATCTAGGTTCTTCTAAAGTGTATTCACCAAATTCAAGCGATAAACTTCCACTGAAACTCTCCACTGGAAAAATATCGTCAAATACCTCTCTTATCCCTTCATCTAAAAATTTTTGAAACGAATCTCTTTGAATTTCAAGCAAGTTTGAAAGTTCAAATTTGTTTCTTAATTGTGAGAAATTTCTTCTTTCTCTTTTTGTACCGAATTTTTCAACTTTATAAGCCAAAATTAGTCACCCCAATCCCTTAGATTTAAAACACATAGAGTCAAGAAACTACATGTATCGCAATATATAATTTTACTTGATTTTTGTAAAGAAGTCAACTACTTAAAGTCAATTTCTTAAAGTTTTGCACTATAAATATAGAAACCTTTATTTTTTTCTAATAGTTCTATTTTATATGCTTTGCTTAACACCTTAGTTATACTTTTTGCACCTTGGTCTTTTCTTATTACATAATAAAGTGTACCATCTATATTTAAATGTTCTTTTGCACCTAAAAGTATTTCTAAAACTTTGTCTTTGCCTGCCCTGATGGGAGGATTTGTTATAATTATATCATACTTTTCTGTAACGGATTTGTAAGCGTCTGATAAAAAACATTTAGCATTCACTTTCATATTTTTTATATTCATTTGTGTTAAATGTAAAGCTCTTTTGTTAACGTCTACCATATCTACAGTACTGTCTAATATTTTAGACAAAACTATTCCGATAAAACCATAACCACATCCAACATCTAGTATTTTTTTACCAGTACTTTCTATTTCTAGGACTTTTTCTAGTAAAGATTTACTTCCATAGTCAATTTTGTCTTTAGAAAAAACTCCTAAATCACTAGTAAAAACAAAAGGAGTATCTTTGTAGACATACTTTACACTCCTAAAATCACTTTTTAAGCTTTCGTTATTTGTAAAATAATGTTCCATAAATACTCCCTTCTTATTAACGCAAAAAAGCCTTTTTAATAGTAAAGGCTGTAATTTTTTTGCTTACTTTAATTCTATAGTAGCGCCAACTTCTTCAAATTTAGCTTTTAAATCATTAGCTTCATCCATAGAAACGTTTTCTTTGATATTACCACCATTATCAGCTAAGTCTTTAGCTTCTTTTAATCCTAAACCAGTGATTTCTCTAACTAGTTTGATTACTTGTAACTTTTGTCCTCCAGCATTAGCTAGAACTACAGTCTTAGTTACATCTCCTTCGTCTTCAGCGCTTGCAGCAGGTTGAGCAGCTACAGCAACAGCACTTGGATCTACTCCAAATTCTTCTTTCATCATATCAACTAATTCTTTAACTTCAAGAATAGTTTTTTCTTTAATTGCTTCGATAATATCTTTGTTTTCAATTTTTGCCATTATTCATTTCCTCCATTCTCTAATTTTTCGGCATATAAGTTAAGTGCAATACTTAAATTTCTTACGTGTTCAATTAAGCCACCAGCAAACATTGTAAGAAGTCCTTCATAACTTGGAATACTTGCATATTCACCAATAGTTTTTGTATCAGCAAATTCACCATTAATATAACCAGCTTTAATTGTTAAGTTTTCATTTTTCTTAGCAGCTTCGCTAACTATTTTAATAGGCTCGATGATATCTTTACTAAAGATGTAAGTATTAGGTCCAGTCATGTAGTCATCTAACTTAATGTCTTTTTCTTTAAAAGCTATACTAGCTAAAGTATTTTTGTATACTTTTAAATCGCTGCCAGTACTTTTTAAACTTTGTCTGAGATTATTAAGTTCAAGCACACTCATTCCTTGGTAGTCTACTAATAAAACTGTACTAGCAGTATCTAACTTAGAATTGATTTCACTTACGAGGTCTTTTTTAACTTTTAGATTTTTTTCGCTTGCCATTTTTTCCTCCTTATAATATTAATAAAAGTTTTCCGCACAAGGAAAACTTCTTAAAAGATTAGTCTTCCTCGGTAGGATTTATTTGTATACCTACGGTCTACGGTGAACTCATGAATAGTATTTTACTACAAAAAGTTAATTTTGTAAATACTATTTAAATAAATTTGTGTCAATTTTAACTCCAGGACCCATTGTTGAAGAAATACTTATATTCTTAACGAATGAACCTTTAACACCTGTAGGCTTATTTTTAATTACTTCATTGATGAAACTAACTAAGTTTTCAGTTAATTTATCTTCATCAAAACTAACTTTACCAACAAGTGCGTGTACGTTACCATTAGAATCAGCTCTATATTCTACCATACCTTTTCTAATGTTAGCAATTGCATCACTTACGTTTGTAGTAACAGTTCCAGTTTTAGGGTTTGGCATTAAACCTTTAGGTCCTAAAATTTTACCAATTTTACCTAAACTAACCATCATTTCAGGTGTTGCAACCATTACATCAAAATCAAACCAGTTCTCTTTAACTATTTTTTCAATGATGTCGTCGTCTCCAACGAAGTCAGCACCGGCATTTTTAGCTTCTTCAGCTTTAGTCTTAGTTACAACTAAAACTCTTTTAGTTTTACCAGTACCATTTGGAAGTGTGAATGAACTTCTTACTTGTTGATCACTTTTTGTAGTATCAACATTTAAGTTCATAGCAACTTCTACTGTTTCATCAAATTTTCTTTTAGAAAGAGATTTAACTAATTTAACCGCTTCTTCTGGTGTGTATAATTTGTTTTTGTCTACACTCTTTGAAGCTTCCACATATAAGCGTCCACGACGTTTCATAATTTTACCTCCTTTATGTGGTATTTGGATTCTTTATCTTACTCGACTTTTTTATTACTTATTATTCTTCTACGCTTTCAGCTTTTTGTTCAGTACTTTCTACTTCTGGAACTTCAGCATCAGCATTAGCTTTAGCTTCAGCTTCCATTTCAGCAAATTCAGCATCTAGTTTAGCCATTTCAGCTTCAGCTTCTTTTGCTTCTTCAGCTTGTTCTTCAAGTTCTACATCATTAAGTCCTTTAACAGCAATACCCATGTTTCTAGCAGTACCTGCAACTATTTTCATAGCTTGTTCAATATCATTTGTATTTAAGTCTGGTAACTTAATTTCAGCAACTTGTTTTAACTGATCTTTTGTAATTGTAGCAACTATATCATTAGCGCCTTTAACTCCACCTTTTTGAACACCAGCAACTTTTAAAAGTAAACTAGCAGCAGGTGGTGTCTTTAATACGAAGTCAAAACTTCTGTCATCGTAAACACTAACTTCACATGGGATTATATCTCCCATTTTGTCTCTAGTTGCGTCGTTGTATCTTGTACAAAATTCTTGTAAGTTAATTCCTAGAGGTCCAAATATTGTACCAACTGGTGGAGCTGGTGTAGCCTTTCCAGCAGGAATTTGAATTTTTACAACTTTAGTAACTTTCTTTGCCACGAAAAACACCTCCTATAAAATTTAATATTCTAGTTAATTTTCGCGAGTGGTCCACAAGTAATCCAAAACTCTTCCACTTCTTTAGTTACATAATAAATATATAACTCAAGGTAAATAATATCACAAAATGCTTGTTTTTTCAAGTGCCTTTTTAATATAATTATGGCAAAGTTGCGTTTTTTTGTAGTTTTAATGCTAAAAGTTGAGATTTTACTACATTTTAAATAAATCTTTTACTGACTCGTTACAATTTGTAATATAAAATTAAAGCTTTTGAATTTGAAAGCCATTGACTGCAAGTTTTGGATAATTAAATATTTTAATATTCTTATAAAGTATCCTTTTCTTTGCTCTTCTATAAATCTAATAAACCATTCTTTCATTATAATATAATAATTCATTTTAACCCTCCTAAATATTCACTAACTTGCTCGTCACTTGTTATGTAGTTTCTTACTAATATTCCATCATTATTTATGTATTTTATTAGCCATTTGTTGTTTTCTCTAACTAAAAGTATCCCTGTTGTCTTATTGTGAAAGTCTTTTTTTAGATTAACATCAACGTAATTCATGT
>OHQR01001540.1_pt1 | contig 11677 bp, 7 predicted proteins | sample 1578191 | NCBI WGS metagenome assembly OHQR01 (sample SAMEA3879577, study PRJEB24766) | human gut metagenome | biome: human-associated habitat; feature: feces | place: USA | collected 1985/1987 | reverse complement strand
CACTTCCTTTGCTTGAGACAGTGACTTTACGGTCTACATGTATGGTTCCGGGTCCGGTATGGCGCAGAGCACCGAAATCTTCGGCCAGAGGGAGTACCCTGCTTTTCAATACCTCTTTCTTTTCCCACCGCGTCAGTCCGGCGTGTGCGGGATTAGCTTTCATTATGCGGTGCACATGATTGCTTTGCTGTAATTGTTTCTCCAGTTCCGTATCGGGTTTCCACGGAGCTTGTGCTTGTGCCTGCATGCAGCAGCATGCCAGCAGTAGTGTTCGGATGATGTATTTCATGGTATTCAGTGTTTGGTTTTAGGGTAAGCATGAAAAGGAGCCTTGAACTCCGGACGTAATGTATAAGTATCCTTCAGTGGGAAATCTGTGGGAACTTCTTGGGTGACGGCACCGGTGGCAGCCCATTCGCATCCCCGGAGTAAAGTCACCTGGAAACCGGTGCAGCGCATGGAGTAAGTCATGTTCGGGTCGTTGCCGCAGTGCCCCAGGAGGTCGACGAATATGCGCCCTTTCCCGTAGCTTACTGTCCACATCAACGGTTCATGCCGTCCGCGTTCGTAGGCGGTTGCCAATATTTCCATGTTTCTTACCGGACCGCGTAGGCGGGTATATATCTCGTCCTTGAAGTGTTTCCATTGAGGAGGCAATCCTTGCAGGATAGGATGATGGGGGGCGCGGTGTTCTATGACGGTTTCGTGCTGCAAGCCGTGGTAGCCGGCATACCCCGGAGAGTAGTCGTAGACGTATTGTCCGTCTTTCCAGTACAGATACGGACCGTCCTTTTCGTTTCGTCCGTCCCATGCCCCCATGCCTATTATCTCGTTGTATTCTTTCCAGTCGGCCATCGGGACGACGGAAGAATGTATCACTACCACACCGCCTCCATCGGCAACGTATTTCTCGAAATTCTTGCGTACGGGCTCTGTCCATGTAGCTCCGCCGTAGTTGATGACGATTAAATCATATTGGTGGAAATCGGGTTTGAAGGTAGCGATGTCTCCACCAAAGTCGGGTGTAAAGGCGAAGTCCACTTTGAACATTCCGCTGTTTTCCAATATCTGCTTCATGGCTTCGCAGGCGCCTTGCCAGTAATGGCTGCCGTCCTGCCCGGCTATCATCATGGTTTTGATTACTTTCTTTTGCTGTGCGTGTGTGTGCGAGGCAGCTCCTATATAAATAAGGAGTACCAGGATAAGTGTCAGTCTTGTTTTCATTTTCCGGAAGATTTAAAGTTTTTGCCAGTAGGGTTCCATTCTATACGGTCGTAGCAGCGTGTGGTGCGCAGATTGTAACCTTGTTCGTCTACGCTGAACTTTCCGTCTTTGAAGTAGGATATGTAGAGCTCGGAGATGCCGTCCTTGTTGCGGTCTTCTACAAGGAGATTGTACTTGTCGGTGACATAAATCTCGTCGGAAATGTATTGTTCTTTGGTATAGTTGTCTACGATTGCATAGTAGGCCTTGAAAAGGTCGAAAGTGGGGTAGTGTCCGTTGTCACGTCCGAAAAGCATTACTTCTTCAAGGGCATCGTCCCCGTCCATATTGGCAAATACGGATTGCTGAAAGGAAAATCCCGGTTTTTGTACTTGTGGAGGAATATTGTCCCATCCTTCCTGATGGGCTGTCACTGAAAATTGCGCTTGTGCATGGATGACGTACACCAGCGCCGACAATAGGATAATCAGTTTTCTCATTGCGTGCATTTTGAGGTTATGATAATAATAGGGTTGCTTCTTGCTTATATGACCGGTGGCCCGGAGTTTTCCCTAACTTTTTTTAGAATAATTAATGAATACGGGATGTATAGGGACTTAGTGCCTCTCCCATCAGGACTGAACCAGTCTGACCCGTATACTGAGAGGTCATAACATCCGCATCCTTTCCATTAATACACCCGGATGTTTTGGGGTAATACATCCGGGTGTTTTGGGTGAAAACATCCCCATGTATTGGGGTAAAACATCCGGATGTTTTGACCTCTCAGTTCTATACTCTTTAGGGCTAAGTCCCGGTGTGTAGCCGGCAAGGTATAGGGGACGTTCTGCTTTTGTATGGTCTTAATGCGAGGTGAGCAGGTGCATCAATATCAGTGGCAGATAATCTTTCAGCTTGACCCTTAAAATCTTCAAAGCCTGCTGAATGCGGTAGTCTACCGTTTTTGGGGAAACGTTGAGTAGTTCGGCAGCTTCCTTGTAACTCAGATTCTGGAAACGATGCATGATGAAAGCTTCCCTATAAGTAGGCGGCAGTTCGTTGATGGCCCTTTGTATATGCTTGCTTAATTCGTTGATTTGATAGATATCCACCTCCTGCAGCATGGTGAACATTCGTTCATAGTAAGCGGTGTCTGCCCGTTGCTTCACTTCATTTTGGGCAATCCGGGTCATGCAACGATGGTAGACAGCCTTGAACAGATATTGCTTGAGCGAATATTCGATAACGGGTCTTTCGCGGTTTTCCCAAAGCCATAGCATGACGTCCTGAACAATCTCTTCTGCATCTTCCAGCCGGACAAAACGATAGCAGTAGGTGCAGAGCACAGAATAGTACTTTTGAAATAACACATCAAAAGCACTTCTATCTCCTTTTTGTATGGCGGATAATAAAGATGTATCTTCTAATGGTATGTTTCTCATAGGGTGGGGGTTCATTATTGTTGGGCAAAAATAGCTTTTTTTCCCATTATAATCTAAGTATATAAAATATTTTTAGCTTTTTGTTTAGGAGTTCTTTTCACCCGTTTGTCTTTAGATTAAAGCTAGCAATAAAAATTATGGTAAAAAGAGAGGGAATGGAGAACCTGCTTCTCAGCTATTATGAAGGAGAGACAACGGAGGATGAAACTGCTCTGGTAGAGGAGTGGCTGGAAGCATCGGAAGAGAACCGCAGGACAGCCCGCCAGGTTCAGACACTCGGTCTTGCGGCGGACATGGCGCAGAATTCATCCAGGCTGGATGTAAAGAAGGCCTTGGAGGATGTCCATCGTAAGATGAAACAGAAAAAGGTCAATAGGTATCAGGTATTATTTAGAGGGATGCAACGGGCGGCCGCCATTTTATTCATCCCTTTGATGGTATCGTGGTCTATCCTTTATTGGGACAAGGATAAAGAAGAGATACATATGATGGAAGTCAGGACAAATCCGGGAATGACTACTTCTGTCGAATTGCCGGATGGAACGGAAGTCGTTCTGAACTCGTCGTCGTCGTTGCGCTATCCTTCCCGATTTGCCGATGATAAAAGGGAAGTGAAGTTGGTGGGTGAAGCATTCTTTTCTGTCGCAAAAGATGAAAAGAAGTTCATTGTCGGCACGCTGAACAATTCCGAGATAGCGGTACATGGAACGGAGTTCAACGTAGAGGCTTACAAAGGGAGCAGGACGGTACAGACCACTTTGGTTTCGGGTAAAGTCAGTTTCTCCTATGTGGATAACGGCAGGAGGAATAATGTAATGATGATGCCGGGGCAAAAGGCCATTTATGATATAGTGCGGGAAAAGGTCGTTGTGAAAGAAGTCAATGTAGACGTGGAAACATGTTGGAAGGACGGACGCTTGATTTTCAGGAACACTCCGTTTGAAGATATATTGAAGAGTTTGAGCAAAAGATATAATGTGGAATTCATTCTGAAAAAGGCTTCATTGAAGCAGAATTCCTTTACGGCTACATTTACCAAACAACGTTTGGAGCGAATATTGGAGCACTTCCGAATATCCTCGAATATTCATTTCAAGTTTGTTGAAGATGGTGATGTGGATGCCGAGAGACAGGTAATAGAAGTTTATTAACCCTTTAAAAAGTAGTATGATGAAACACAAGTCCGTTTAGAAAAACATGCAGGAAAATGTTGGCGCATTTTCCTGCATGAAACACAGTAACTTTTAAATATCTGTTTGGCGACAGATAAAGTAACTTTATTTTTTCACTAGAAATCAATACAAAATTATGAAAAAACACTATTGTATCCAATCATTTAGGGAAAAAAGTGTCCTGATGAGATGCATGAAAAAAATTCCTCTTGCTATGAGATGCACATTATTTATGTTGTTTTGTTTGGTTGGTATGACTTTTGCCAATGAAGGTTATGCTCAAAAGACAATGGTAAACATTGCTCTTGAGAACAAGACTGTTGATGAAGTACTGACGGAGCTGGAACAAGGTACCGAATTTGTTTTCTTCTACAACAACAAGCAGATTGACGTTAAGCGCCGTGTATCGGTCCGGGCAAATAACAAAACCATATTCAAGGTTCTGAACGATGTATTCAAAGGAACCAATATAGGCTATAAGGTATTGGACCGTAATATAATCCTTTATGATAAAGCTGTAGGAGCTGATGGGGTACAGATGGCTTTGCAGGCTGCGACGGTGAAAGGTTCTGTGGTCGATGCAACCGGTGAACCGGTGATTGGTGCCAGTATCTTGGTGCAGGGAACTACCAACGGTGTCATAACAGACATTGACGGTAATTTCATTCTGACCAATGTGGGCTCTGATGCTACTCTTATAATAAGCTATGTAGGTTATAAGACACAAAACATAAAGGTTGCAGGCCGAAATTCGTTCAAGATAGTTTTGGTAGAAGATGCTGAGATATTGGATGAAGTGGTTGTTGTAGGATATGGTGTACAGAAGAAAGAATCACTGACCGGTGCCATTGCAGCCATTGGTGCTGATGAAATAGCTACGACCAAGACCGAGAATCTGATTAGCAATATTCAAGGTAAGATGCCGGGACTATTGATTCGCCAGAAAACCGGAGAGCCGGGAACTTTCGACAATATGGTGAGCATTCGCGGTTATGGTGACCCGTTGGTGGTAATTGATGGTATCACGCGTGAAGGTACTGAAGAACTTGCACAGCTGAATTCTGAGGATATAGAAAGTATCTCTATTTTGAAAGATGCTTCTGCCGCTATTTATGGTATGAATGCGGCTAATGGCGTAATCATTGTTACTACCAAAAAAGGTGTGGCCGAAAAGACCAGAGTATCTTACTCGGCATTGTTCGGTATGAAGAATGCCACGGGTATGGAAGAAACGGTAGATGCTTATACTTATCGCATGTTGGCCAATGAAAGGGCACGTAATGACCAGGCTGCCCCTGAATACACTGACGATATTCTGGAACTGTATAGAACCGGGGCTAAGGGTTATACAGACAATAACTGGATTGACATGTTTATGAATAAACTGGCGTTCCAGCAATCGCATACTGTTTCTGTGAGAGGTGGAACGGATAAGGTGAAATATTATGTGAGCTTCGGCTATAATGGCGATAATGGTTTGCTGAAGAGTGGTATCCAATACTATCATAGATATAATCTGAGAAGTAACCTGACTGCAGAGCTTACGAAAGGGCTGAAACTGAATGTGAATCTGTCCGGGCGTTGGGATGAAACCCAAAGGCCGAGAGAGGATTTTATGTGGACTTTTAAGACTTTGATGGTTAATGACCGTGGTATCGGTACTCATACGATTGACAATCCCAATCATCTCTCTGCAATCGGTCCTGAAAACAAGAATCCTTTTGCGTTGGTTGATCCGGATATAGACGGTTATCGCAAGAACAGAGGCCTGACGTATTCTGCCGATGTGGAATTGAATTGGCAAGTTCCTTTTGTAAAAGGGTTGGCATTGAGTCTTTTGGGGTCATTTGACGGTAACAATCGTAACAACTCTTCTTTAAATCGTTCTTATCCGTTGTATGATTATTATACAGATGCGCCTGCCGGTACGGGAGGTAGTACTGATGCTTATTCCAATACGATGAGAATATATCAGAAGATTTATGGCAGGGTGCAGGCTCAATATATGCGTTCTTTCAATCAGCACAATTTGAATGTGACAGCTGTGGCAGAGTTGAGCAGTACACGACGCGATGAATTATCCGGTTCCCGGCAATATTCAGAGTTGTTTACTAATGATATTTTGAATCAGGCAAGTCCGGGTACAGCTACCAATTCAGGGTATCGTAGTTTTGGCCGTTTAGCAGCCTATCTGATGCGTGCGAACTATGATTATGCCGGTAAATACTTGTTGGAGGTAGTAGGACGTTATGATGGTTCTTATCGTTATGCTCCTTCTAAGCGTTGGACGTTCTTCCCGTCGGTAAGTGCCGGATGGCGACTTTCGGAAGAAAGTTTCATCAAGGACAATTTGCCGTTTATTACTAATTTGAAAATCAGGGGTTCTTTTGGACAAAGTGGATATGATGCCGGTGATCCTTTCCAATATGTATCTGCTTATAATTCGGCTTCTAATGGTTATGTTTTTGATGGTGCCAGCCAGATTATGGGTATGGTAGCTCCTGGTGTAGTGACTGACCGGCTTTCTTGGGTTACATCTTCTATTTCCAATGTAGGTCTGGATTTTGACTTATGGAACGGTAAGTTGAGTGGTACTATCGAGTGGTTCAATCGTAAGAATGAAGGCATTTTGGCCGACCGTGCACAATCTGCTCCTGATACATTTGGTGCAAGTTTCCCGAAGGAAAATCTGAATTCTAACCGGAACCGGGGTTTTGAGATTGAATTGGGACACAGAGGACAAATCGGTAAGGACTTCTCATATTCAGTAAGTGCTAATTTTACGTATGCCCGTGAAAGAAGTCTGCATGTGGAACATGCAGAATATACCAGTTCTATGGATAGATGGCTGAATGGAAAGGAAAACCGTAACAGTAATGTGATGTGGTTGTATAAATACGATGGCCAATATACTTCTTTGGAACAGTATGAAACGGCTCCTTTGATTGGTGGGAACTTGGGTAACTCTAAGATGCTTCCGGGTAGTTACAGATTGCTTGACCTGAATGGTGATGGTAGAATTAACAGCAGTGACCGTGTTCCGGAGTTTTGGGCAACCGGTGCAAATCCTCCTATCCAGTATGGGTTGACTTTGGCGGCTTCTTATAAGAATTTTGATCTCAATATGCTGTTTCAAGGAGCTTCCGGTTACTCCATCGGATATGCCAATGATGATGTTTGGGGATATGGTGGCAAGACAAATAAATCTTATTTAATTGCGAAATATGTAGATCGTTGGCATCCTGCAAATATAACAGATGATCCGTATAATCCTGCCACACAATGGGTAGCCGGCTATTATCCGGCATTACGCCACAATTTCTCTAATACTTCGGATAATGGTAGTAGATGGAATTATGGTATTTCCGTTTGGCTTCCGCAAGCTACTTATCTCCGTTTGAAGAGTATGGAGATCGGTTACAATCTGCCAAAATCATTTATGAAAAGAATCGGGTTGAACAGTGCCCGTATCTTTGTCAATGGTTCAAATCTGCTTACGTTCTGTAACAAGGCTTTGAAGGATGCTGACCCCGAACGTGAGGAAAGGGATTGGGGAGCCAACCTGGCATATCCGTTGATGAGAACTTATAACTTTGGGTTAAACATAAACTTTTAATTCTGAAATACCATGAAAAAAAATATTTTATCGATATTCTCGTTATGTGCATTGATGGGATTGTCCGGTTGTAATGCCTTCTTGGAACTTGAACCGCTGGATAAAGTGTCTCCCGATCAGTTATTGGAGACAGAAGGTGGTGTAAAGGCACTATTGGCAAACATATATACCATGATTCCTATGGAAGATTTTAATTATCGTCCGAATGCTGGTTTTAATCAACGCGGTTATGATGGTGTGAATGAAACTACTAATTTAGCATTTCTTACCGACGAAGCTACCCGTAGTGACGGAGGAGTGGATATAGGTTATGAAGGATTCAATTATTGGCCCTATGGAGATATTCGTCAAGTGAATATTTTTATGCAAAATGTAGAAAAAGCCAAAGAAGCAGGAACAATTTCTGTTGCAGATGCGGATCGTATGACTGGTGAAGCCCATTTTGCACGTGCTTATATGTATTATGGGCTTGTAAAAAGATATGGAGGCGTTCCTCTGATTGACAAAGTGCAGGACGATGATTATGCCAATGGTGGACCGGGTGCTGTGGCAGTTCCTCGCAGTACAGAGTTGGATACTTGGAAATTTGTATTGAATGAGTGTACCCTTGCTGCTGCTACTTTGCCCGATGCGACTTCTGGTTCGGATTTGTATCGCGTAACCAAGTGGGCAGCTTATGCGTTGAAGTCAAGAGTTGCACTTCATGCAGCTTCTGTAGCCAAGTATTGGAATCTGGCACCTTTGGCTGGTGAGGCTGTCACTCAGAAACTGGTGGGTGGAATGACTTCTGCCGATGCCGATGCATTCTATAAAGAATGTATTGAAGCATCTAAGTCCCTTATAGAGAATTCCGGTAAATCTCTTTATAAGCCTGCTCCGGCTACTGTTAAGGAGGCTGCATCAAACTTCCAGGCCTTGTTCCTGAATGACCAGAATGAAGAGGTCATTTTCAGTAAAGCGTATCTTAATGGAACAACCAATACTAATCAGGGACATAGCTATGCTCAGTTTAATATCCTTCCTCAAGTCAATCCGGGCGCTCTGAAATATGGACGTTTCAATCCGATGTTGGAAATCGTTGATTTGTTTGAAGATTATACGGATGACGGCACGGGAAAAAGTGCAAAGATTGTAACTCGTACGGATGGGAATGAAGATGCTTATATCCCTAATTTCCATAATATGAATAATGCTTCTGTAGTGAACACCTTGATGTCGGTACCTTTTGTTAAATATAACGATTTGTATGAACCGTTTGCCAACAAGGATGCACGTCTGTTGGCAAGTGTGGTTGTGCCGGGTTCATCTTATGCCGGCACTGAGATTATTATCCAGGGCGGATTTATTAAGGACAATAATAGCTATGTGGCTTATTCAAACGAGTCTACTCAGAAAAATGGAACAACATATTATGCTTTAGGAGCCGAAGGTGAAACCATGTTCTCTGGATTTAATAATGTGAACAGTGGTGAGGATGCTAATTGGACTGCTACAGGTTTTGGAGTTCGTAAGTATATGCCCGAGGGCGAGAGCATGTCTCCCGACCGTCTTTCGTCCACTACCTCTTATATTGATATGCGTTTGGCAGAAGTCTACCTGAATTATGCTGAGGCTGTTGTGGAAAATGGTAGTGGATTTGGCGATAAGGAATTGGCTGAGAACTATTTGAATGCTTTGCGACGTAGAGCCGGACATACCGACCGGATATCTTTGACATTAGAGAGTGTTTTGAAGGAACGTCGTGTGGAGATGGCGTTTGAAGGAAAGCGTTTTTGGGATATGAATCGTCGTAGGGAATTCCATACTGAGTTCAGCAATAATAGAATTCGTAAAGCTTTGGTGCCGATGCTTGACTTGCGTGGTGCAGAGCCTAAATATGTCTTTGCAAGGGTGAACTACTTTGGTGACGAAACAAGAGGAGGGCGTACTTTCCAGAACATCAACTACTATAGGGGCATACCTAATATTGCCACGAATGGTTTAGTTCAGAATCCAGGTCATTAATTTGAATAATATTAAGTAGAAAGTTATGAAAAAGATATTGTTATTTGTGTCATGCTTCTTATTTGCATTGACATCTTGTGAAATTGATAATTATGAGGGACCGGATGCTTCCATACATGGTTCTATCCTTGACGAACAGACAGGTGAACTTGTAGGTTCCGATATGGAAAACGGTAATGCAATTAAAGTGAGGGAGCATGGATTTACTAATGCTACGGATCAAACCTGGTATATCACAAATACCGGAGAATATCGTAACAATATGGTTTTTGCTGCCACTTATGATGTTCGTTTTGAAAATGGGAATTTTTATCCATTTGAAGTGAAGGATTTTGTTGTTAAGTCAGGGGATAATGTGTATGATTTCAAGGTTATTCCTTATATTCGCGTCAAAAGTCCAAAAGTAGAAAAGAATGGCAATGTAATTACTGCTACATTCTCGTTGGAAGCTGGTAAACAAGAAGTGAAATTGAAAGAGATTCAGTTGTTTGCTTTTTCAGATATGTGGGTAGGTAACAATGTGAAATTGACGTTGAATGGAGGGACTGATAAGCAAGTGTTTAGTCCGAGTACTGCTATAAATAGCGCTGATATTTATACATTGTCCATCGATCTGGGACAAAATGCTGATGTCTTGAAATACAGCAAGAATTATTATTTCCGTATTGGCGCTCTGGCTGATGTTTCGGGTGTGGGCACTGTACGGCATAATTATGCGCCGGTAGTAGTTATAAAATTGTAATTTATAGCAGAGGGAGACGTTCTGCTTGACGGCAGAACGTCTTTTTTTATCCATACATTAAAAATAAGACCATGAAGAAATTGAACACGATTATTTTAATTTTGCTGGGGATGATATGTACTCAGTTGTATGCTGTACAATTGAATTCGATTTATCCTCTAAAACCCAATGACTCCGAAGCTTTTTATTTCACTCCCGAGAACTATCCTATAAAGGCGGATGGAAAGATGGATGTATCGGATGCTTTGCAGGCAGCGATTAATCAAGTGAAGAAAGAAAAGAATTTCGGAATCCTTTTTATCCCTGAAGGTAAATATAAAATCAGCAAGACCATTTATATTCCTACGGCTATTCGTTTGATTGGCTATGGAAAGAATCGCCCGGAATTTATTCTGGCTAAGAATTCTCCGGGTTTTCAGGCGGAAGTAGCTGATGATAAAGGAAAAGCTAAATACATGTTCTGGTTTACGGGAGCCGTTGTCAAGGAAGGTGAGAAACCCCGTGATGCCGGTGCCAGTACGTTCTACAGTGCCATGTCGAATATCAACTTGCGCATAGAAGATGGTAATCCGCATGCAGTGGCGCTACGCACACACTTTGCCCAACACAGTTTTATCAGTTATGTGGCCGTATACATAGGTAAAGGCAAGGCTGGTCTGTTCGATGTGGGCAATGAGTTGGAAAACGTTGCTTTTTACGGGGGAGATTATGGCATTTATACGACAAAAGCTTCTCCCGGATGGCCGGTAATGATGGTCGACTCTTATTTTGAGGGACAACGTGTAGCTGCTCTTCGTTGTCAGGAGTCCGGTTTGGCAATGGTGAATCTGTATGCCAAGAATGTTCCGGCTGTATTTGATATTGACCCTAATTATTGCGACAAGTTATTTTTGGAAAACAGCTATTTTGAAAATGTAAGTGGTCCGGCAGTGGTGATTACCAACGAGAACAACAGCAACAATCAGATAACCTTTCGCAATGTATATTGTAAGAATGTACCGACCTTGGCGAAATATACCCGTAGCAATACGGCCACCCATGTTTCTCATAAAATCTATAAGGTAAAGTCATACGACCACGGCTTGCAGATGGATGACATGGTGGATATGCCGGAATATGAAACGTTGGTTGATATTGAACCGATACAGAAGATGCCGGTTGCCCAACTGATGGACATCCCTGCACTGCCTGCAATGGCAACATGGGTAAATCTGCGCGAATTCGGTGCAAAGGGAGATGGGGAAACGGATGATACGAAGGCCATCCAGGAGGCTATTGACAAGTACGATAATATCTATGTGCCCCAGGGCTGGTATCGCATTACCGAAACTTTGAAGATGAAGCCCGATACCAAGTTGATAGGCCTGCATCCTTTTGGCACTCAGTTCCGGCTGGACGAAAGTACTGCTGCATTCAGTGGTTTTGGCGGTCCGAAAGCGATGGTGGAATCTTCGGAAGGCGGTGCAAATATGCTGATGGGAATTGGTATCAATACCGG
>OHQR01001536.1_pt1 | contig 11699 bp, 9 predicted proteins | sample 1578191 | NCBI WGS metagenome assembly OHQR01 (sample SAMEA3879577, study PRJEB24766) | human gut metagenome | biome: human-associated habitat; feature: feces | place: USA | collected 1985/1987 | reverse complement strand
GAAAAACAGCAGATAGACCTCGTAATCAAGCTCGAGGACTGGAAAAGCAGAAATACCGGGGTGTAGAGCAGTCCTCCAGATGGCCGGACAATAGATCGATCATTTGGCGCGCCTCCTTTTCTCTCTACTCCTGTTATAATCGAAATCGGGCCTGGCGTATATGGTCCAATGGATACTTTTTTCGCCTTTTTGCAAAAAGTATCCATTCCATAATAGAAAAAGCGCATAAAACCGCCCTTCGGGTTTTATGCGCTTGGCCCCATTGCGGGAACGTCCTTTGCTGGAGCGCTAATACCCAAGCATGTCAGCAAGAAAAGAGAGATGTGGACACTAAAAACGATCGTACAGGCTATGGATGCCTGCACCGACAATAAGCTCTATCTTGCTATGAATCTGGCCTTTGCGTGCTCTATGCGGATGGGAGAGATCCTTGGACTACAATGGGAGCGGGTTCATATCGCCGATGAGGATATTGCCAATGACGATGCCCATATCTTTGTGGATCGTGAGCTTGCACGGGTAAACAAAAAGGCGCTGGAAAAGCTAGGAGACAAAGGGATCATTTTTAAGTTTCCGCCTGTCATGTCAACCTGCAAAACTACGGTATTAGTGCTCAAAGATCCAAAGAGCGAAAGCAGCGTGCGAAAGGTCTGGTTGCCTAAGACGTTGGCTTACATTCTACGAGAATGGCGAAAGTCACAGGGAAAGCTTCGGGAAATGTTAGGCGAGGAGTATGTCGATTACGACCTGGTCATTACGCAGCCGAATGGCAGACCTTGTGAAAACAAGTTGATTGAGGAAGCGTTCAATAAGCTGAAAGCAACCGCAGGCCTGCCTAATGTGGTATTTCATTCGCTTCGCAGCTCCAGCACAACGTACAAACTCAAGCTAAACCATGGAGACATCAAGGCAACCCAGGGCGACACGGGGCATGCACAGGCAGATATGGTAACCGAGGTCTATGCGCAAATACTGGACGAGGATAGAAAGGTAAATGCGCAAAAGTTTGAGTCCATGTTCTATGCCAACCCAGATCTGCGCAACGTGACGCCTCCGCCGGAGCCCACAGGTCGATTCGATCTGGCTGGGCTGATCGACCAGCTGCAACGCTCTCCAGAGCTTGCAAGCGCGCTAGCAAGGATCATCTCCATGCCAGCAGATGTTGGAGAATCGTCTTATTAGCAGAATGGGCCGTTTCGCAGATTCCAAAACGCGTTCGATTCCCAATTAGCAAAACCGCAAAAGGCATGGGGCTAGTTTATCATGGCCCGTCTATTCGATGGCGGCGAAAAGAAAAAAAGGAACCGCCGAAAATCCTAGGAAAATCGGCGGTTTTGGCGTTCCCGGGGCGGTTCGAACGCCCGGCCTGCCGCTTAGGAGGCGGCCGCTCTATCCTGCTGAGCTACGGGAACATTTATTCGCTTTTTCAATCATGCCGCACTCTAGGGATTCGGCCTTCGCCCACTTAGGAGGCGGACGCTCTATCCTGCTGAGCTACAGATGCACATCAATTATAAGTGTAACATTTATAGAGTTTATAGTCAAGGATTAACTATATGCCCCTGAAGCCACACATCACCCTTGAATCTTCTTCCCGGAGCAGGTTCACCCAGAAGATGGTTTTTGTTGATCGCTACGGTAAATGTCAGATCATTGCTTTCTACATCAATCAGATATATCGATTCATTTGTATAGCTGTTGGTTGTCTCGATATATGATGTGATAGTTCCTATAACTGCGTAGTGATCAGTCTCAATACCGACAGGCATGAAGCTTGATTTCACTATGGACAGAACATCCTCTTTGTGAGTCCTTCTTCCAATGGTGTTATAGGTGTCCATATCTTCGAGAGTAAGACTTTCTATTGCGTCCGGATCACCCTTCTTTGCAGCCTCGATGAGTTTACTTCTCTTTGCATTGCCGTAGGATGTATTTTTATCACTGTGATCATCCACATCAAGAATAATCATACCATTTACTGACAGACCGGAAAAATACGCCTTTGAAAAGTACTTGTTTGATCTGTTCATCCACAATGATTTTTCATAGTCTGCTATGTTGGTTATGAAGAAAATAAGAGTCATTCCAAGACTGAAATCACTGCTAACACCGGCATATGCTCTCTTGTCAGAATATTTCTCAACGTATATATTTTCGTCATCGGTCAAAAGCTTTGATGTGACGTAAGGAAAATAATACTCAATGGATATTGAGCCATCATTTGACATTTCACCTACAAGCGATATTCCAAATCTCTCCCCAAAGTCTTTGCTGAATTGTACAAGACAGGTGTCAGCACTTATAGTTGATATAAATTTCCTGTCAGGCGATTCAAGGATCTGCCTGTATATAGGTTCAAGCTGCTGTCTGTTTTTTATGTTAGTAAAGCCTATAGATGGAAGAAAACTATGCATTCCGACACCTCCCTTGTTGTATGTTTTTATTTATATTATTACTTTCCTGTCTTCTCAAGATACTCTTTTCCACCCATGTATGGACGAAGCTTCTCTGGAATTCTGACTCTTCCGTCAGCCTGGAGATTGTTCTCAAGGAAAGCGATAAGCATTCTTGGTGGAGCAACAACTGTATTGTTGAGTGTATGAGCGAGATACTTCTTGCCATCCTCGCCCTTTACTCTGATCTGAAGTCTTCTTGCCTGTGCATCGCCAAGGTTTGAACAGCTTCCAACCTCGAAGTATTTCTTCTGACGAGGTGACCATGCCTCAACATCTACAGACTTAACCTTGAGATCTGCAAGATCTCCAGAACAACACTCAAGTGTTCTTACAGGGATATCCATTGATCTGAAGAGATCAACTGTGTTCTGCCACAGCTTGTCAAACCACATCTTGCTGTCCTCAGGCTTACATACAACGATCATTTCCTGCTTCTCAAACTGATGGATTCTGTATACACCTCTCTCCTCAATTCCGTGAGCACCCTTCTCTTTTCTGAAGCAAGGTGAGTAGCTTGTAAGAGTCTTTGGAAGCTCATCCTCAGGAATTATAGTGTCGATGAACTTACCGATCATTGAGTGCTCTGAAGTTCCGATGAGATACAGATCCTCACCCTCAATCTTATACATCATGGCATCCATCTCAGCAAAGCTCATAACACCTGTGACAACGTTGCTTCTGATCATGAAAGGTGGAATACAATATGTGAATCCTCTGTCTATCATGAAATCTCTTGCGTATGAGATAATAGCAGAGTGAAGTCTTGCTATGTCGCCCATGAGATAGTAGAAGCCGTTTCCTGCAACTTTTCTTGCTGAATCGAGGTCAATTCCTCCAAGTGCCTCCATGATATCTGCATGATAAGGAATCTCAAAGTCAGGAACAACAGGCTCACCATACTTCTGAACCTCTACATTCTCTGAGTCATCCTTTCCTATAGGAACTGATGGATCAATGATGTTAGGAATTATCATCATGATCTTCTTAACCTTCTCCTTGAGCTCAGGCTCTAAAGCTTCAAGCTCCTTGAGTCTTGCTGATGTCTCAGCAACCTGCTTCTTAACTTCCTCAGCCTCTTCCTTCTTTCCCTGAGCCATAAGAGCACCGATCTGCTTTGCTATTGCATTCTTGTTTGCTCTGAGTGTATCAGCTTCCTGCTGAGCAGCACGAGCCTGTTTGTCAAGCTCTATTACTTCATCGACAAGTGGAAGTTTGTCATTCTGGAATTTATTCTTTATATTCTGTTTTACTACGTCTGGGTTTTCTCTTAAGAATTTAATATCAATCATGATATCCTCCTATTAAATATATAAATTTATTTGAAAATATATTATAATAATGTAGCTACATAATATATTTTCATGTTTTTGTTTCTTTTTATTTTCTTGTTTATTTTATAAATCTTGTTCTTATCGTTTTAGCGATTTTACGTTTTATACGCTTTTGTGTTTTATACGCTTTTGTATTTTATATACTTTTGTGCTTTATACGCTTTTCTATTTTATGTGTTTCATACACATTTGTACGTTGCATGTTTTGTATAATAATTTTTTGAAATATGGTTATTTTAGTTTGTTTTCAGCTATTTCATCCTCGAGGGTTTTAGCTCGTTCAATAGCCTCTTTTTCCTCTTCTGACAGTGCAACATATGCTTCACCACCTATGATCTCTTTTGCATAGTTAAAACAGCCTTCTCTGGTATGCATACAGTTGAGTACGACACCATTGTTCTCTGTATCCAGAAGAGCAAGTGCAAAACTTAGATTACCACCCATTCCTTCAAATGCATTATACTTTACAAGACCAATTTTACTGACACATGCTGAAAGATGACTCTGTATTTCTTTATGTTCCTTTGTGAGTCGCTTGGAATTGTTTTTTACAGCATCCATCTCAGCGAATCTTTTCATGATAATATCTTCAAGATCACCTGCCTGAGTTCCGCTCAACAGCCTTTTTATCTGTTTGTTTCTATTTTTAATATTGCCCATCAATATGAATAATAGTACAAACAAGGCTATTATGAGAACCAGCATACCAATTAGTATGTAGGCAGGATCAATACCTATTTTTTGTAATATGGAACTTTCCATTATAATATTGTCCTTCCTTGATTGTGCATATGTATGATGCAGATGGTTACTACATCATTTCTTTATTGATTGAGTAAAGCATCTCTGTTATTCGGTCAAGCTCGTCCTGAGAATAGTAGTTTATCTCAATTTTGCCTTTGTCGTTATTAGATGCCTTGATAGCTATCTTTGCACCTAAAATTGACTTTAATTTGTTCTCTATATCAGAATAGAAGACGGATAAATCCTTTTGAGGCTTCTGTTTTTCCTCTTTTTCAGGCTTTTTCTCCAGAATTGCCTTTACATATGCCTCTGTTTCTCTAACACTGAGCTTCTGATCGTATACAATTGCAGCCGTTTCGTACTGTAATTTAGGATCTTCTATAGGAATAAGTGCTCTGGCATGTCCTGTTGATATCATATTATACATGACCATCTGTCTTACATCCTCGCAAAGCTTCAGAAGTCGGAGAGAATTGGTTATTGTTGATCTGCTTTTTGATACTCTCTCTGCAACTTCTTCCTGCTTGAGATTATATTCCGATATAAGAGCTTCGTAAGCCTCAGCTTCTTCAATTGGATTCAGATCTTCTCTCTGAATATTCTCTATAAGAGAAATCTCCATTATTTCTTTGTCAGTATAATCACGTATAACTACAGGAACTTCCTTTATTCCTGCCATTCTGGCAGCTCTCCAACGTCTTTCACCTGCAATTATCTCATAATAATCGCCTTTTTTAGTGACAATCAGAGGCTCAAGAACACCATATTTCTTAATGGAATCAGATAATTCCTGTAATGCCTCTTCATCAAACTGTTTTCTTGGCTGTGACTTATTTGGCTCAATGAGATTGATCTTAATCTTCTGTTCAACCTCTTTTACAACTTCCTTCACAACCTCTTTGGTTACTGTTTTTACCTCTTTACTTGTGTTTTCAGAGGAGTTTTGCTGATTATTTCTACTTCGGGACGGCTTTGAAGCCTCTGAAGTGCCTAAAAGGTCGTTCAAACCTCTTCCTAACCCTTTTTTCTGTGCCATATTAGCCCTCCATTATCTATAGTAGTCATTTTCTATAACTTCATCTGCCAACATCATATAATGCTCAGCTCCGGCTGATCTTGGATCATACTCAATTATTGGCATTCCGTAACTTGGCGCTTCAGCAAGTCTGACATTTCTCGGTATAACTGTGTTGTATATGTGTTGTTTGAGGTTTTCTTTTACATTTTCAACAACCTGAACTGATAAATTGGTTCTTGAGTCAAACATTGTAAATACAACACCTTCTATAGTAAGAAGTCTGTTCAGATTTTTTCTTATCAGTTCGATAGTGTATACCAACTGTGAGAGACCATCCAGTGCGAAAAATTCACATTGAATAGGTACAAGTACCGTATTTGCTGCTGTAAGAGCATTTACAGTAAGCATTCCAAGTGCAGGAGGACAATCAATGATAATGTAATCAAATTTGTTCTTTACCTTCTTGATATGTGTCTTAAGAATGTGCTGCATATCCTCCATTCCGACAAATTCAACCTCAGCACCTGCCAGTTCTCTGTTGGCAGGAATGAGATTAAGACCAGGATATACGTTTATGAGCATACATTCTCCTATGTTGCACTCATTTCTCAACATATCATAGACTGTGTATTCAAGAGAATCCCTGTCTACACCTAATCCACTTGTCATATTGCCCTGTGGATCCATATCAACGGCCAGAACCTTTTTACCCTTTGCTGCCAGACATGCGGCAAGGTTTATGGCTGTTGTTGTCTTGCCAACGCCACCTTTCTGGTTAGCAATCGCTATAATTCTGCCCATTTTGTCTCCTTTTCATTCAAAAAAAGAATGTTTCACGTGAAACATTGTTGTTTGCTTATTTAATATAGATAAAATATGATGATATTTTATGTTATAAATAGTGCTTGTCTATTATAGCACTTATAAAGTGCTAATTCTACAAAATACAGAAAAAATATGATGTTTAATAAAATGTTTCACGTGAAACATTTTATTATCTAATGAATGGATAATATCGTATACAAAGTGGCAATTAAACTGTGTAAAATCTGATAAACAGTGGGTGCATGTTTTGTATTCGTTATATGGGTAAAGTTTCACGTGAAACATTTTATAATTGAATTAATGGTTAAAAAGGCAAGTAAAGTATTGACTATGCTTGAAAGTTCTGGAAATTCTTTGAAAAATCAGAATAATAGACAAGAAAGTACAATTATTATATGTGGATTACTTAGACATATAAATATTATATGTAATGATGAAAATGTTTCACGTGAAACATGAATACTATCAAATAAATCAGAAAAGTAGTTCATGGAGTGATAATTGAGTTGTAAAATACTTTGTTATAAGGTAAATGAATAATAAGGTAAATGAATAATAAGGTAGCAGAAACGACAAACATGATGTAAAAGATTTATAAGTGTAGAAAACAAATGTATGTGATATCTGAAGTTTGAGTTGAAATACGTTTATCATAAAGTTTCACGTGAAACATTCAAATATATATAATATTAAAGCAAAATTAGATATACAAATGATCTATTTATTGAAATTATTTAAATCACCATATAATTTATTAATTAACAGCTTTAAAGATTCTGTATTCATAAAAACGCAATGTAGAATATAGAAGTATATAAAGGAATAGAACAGAAGAGATTATATAATACGTAATATGGTTAGAAATATGATTTTGTTATTGTAATAAACAATTTCTTCACAAAGAAAACTGTAAAACTTAGAAAAACAAGAGAAGAATACCTAAAAATATTCAGATATAAGAAAAAATACCTGAAGTAAAGATATTCAGAACAAAATTATCTAGGATAATAATTTCGAAACAATGATGTCTGGAAGATAGTGTTTAGAAGACAATATTCAGAATGAAATATTCAGAATGAAATATTCAGAATGATAATACTCAGAACGATAATACTTAGAACAATAATATCCCGAATAATGACAGCCAGATAAGAATATTCAGAACAGAAATATCATGAGTAATATTATTTAGAGAAAAGTATCAAAAACAATAATATCTATGACAATATAATTTAGAATGGTTCCTGGAGATATATGAGAAAAAGAGAATGTTTCACGTGAAACATTCTCTTTTTCTTTAACCAGATTATATGGTCATATATTAATATAGAAGAAACACTGATTACATTGCCTCCGGAGCTTCGATTCCAAGTAGGTTAAGTGCCTCAGATATTGTATTCTTAGTGAGATATGTGAGCATAACTCTTGCATTCTTGAGCTCAACATCATCTACATTGATTCTTGTTGAGTTATAGAACTTGTTAAATGCCTGAGCAACATCAACTGCATATCTTGCTACAACAGATGGCTCATACTTATCAGCAGCATCCTTGATCACAGATGGGAATCTGTTGATCTCTTTTAATAACTCTATGGCATCCTGCTCTGTAATGAGACTGTAGTTAACCGGTTTTGATGGATCGAATGACTCAGCAAGTCTTACAACGCTGCAGCATCTTGCATGTGTATACTGAACATAAGGACCTGTCTCACCATCAAAGTTGAGAACCTTATCCCAGCTAAATGATACATCCTTGATTCTCTGGTTATATAAGTCATTGAAAAGAACAGCACCAACACCAACTTTCTTGGCTACATCCTCCTTGTTTGGAAGATTTGGGCTCTTTTCGGTGATTATCTCAAGACTCTTTGCAATGGCATCCTTCAGAATATCCTCTGCGTATATGATATTACCGCTTCTGGTAGAAAGCTTTGCTCCCTCAAGACTTACAAGACCATAAGGAATGTGAACAAGCTGATCCTTTGCCCATTCGTTTCCAAGAAGCTCAACTACCTTGAATACCTGTGCAAAATGAAGTTTCTGCTCCTGACCGGTTACATATAAGCACTTTGAGAAGTGATATGTGTCTTTTCTATAGAATATAGCAGCAAGATCTCTTGTTGCGTATATTGAGCTTCCGTCTTTCTTGGTTATGATACATGGAGCCATATCGTAATCTGAGAGATCAACGATCATAGCACCTTCGCTCTCCTTCAGAAGACCGGCAGCCTTAACCTTGTCCACAACAGCCTGGCACTTGTCTCTATAGAAACTCTCTCCAAGATAGTAGTCGAAATCCATTCCGAGGAGGTTGTATGTTCTCTTGTATTCAACAAGACTTATATCCTTGAACCACTGCCATATGCTGAGTGCTTCCTCGTCTCCATTTTCCATCTTGTTGAACCATGCTCTTGCCTCGTCAACAAGTTCTGGATTCTTGTCAGCCTCTTCATGGAACTTCACATACAGCTTCATGAGCTCTGAGATTCCATCCTTCTCAACAGCTTCCTTTGAACCCCATGCCTTGTAAGCTACGATAAGCTTACCAAACTGTGTGCCCCAATCGCCAAGGTGATTTATTCTTACAACATTGTATCCAAGCTTGGAATGAATCTTGTAAAGAGAGTTACCGATTATTGTAGTTCTGAGATGGCCAACGTGGAAATTCTTTGCAACGTTAGGAGATGAGTAGTCAATACATATGGTCTGTCCCTCGCCTATATCGGATTTGCCGAAGTCATCTGTGTTGGCTGCCTCTATCATTGTCTTTACAAATACATCTTTCTTGATATAGAAGTTCAGGTATGCACCTGCTACATCGATCTTCTCGATGAAATCTACATCTCCTATGGCTTCCTTTATATCGGCTGCAATCATATTTGGGGCTTTTCTGAGCACCTTTGCCAGTCTGAAGCAAGGAAATGCAAAATCACCCATATCAGGGCGTGGTGGGATCTCGATTGAAGCCATGATATCTGACATTTCGATTCCTTCTACGTTATTTGAGATAAGCTGTGCAATTTTTTCTTTCATGATAATGTTCCTTTTATGTTTATTTTATTCGAAATATATATGTGTTGATAAAACAACATATACACAATATAGCACTTTGTTACTTTAATATATCCAACCTGTAAACTAAGTAATATATGTCTTTCAACAGATACGTTATTATTCAAGTGGAATAGTAAATCTTACATTTGTTCCGGTTTTTGAATCTCCATCGATCTTCAGAGTTCCATTTAACAGATATATGATCTCCTTGATTCTGTGGAGACTGCTGTACCATGGACTGTTGGTATCATAATTGTTGTCTATACCCACGCCATTGTCGTTGATATATACATCTATGAGCTTACTGCTCAGATATATCTTGATTGAAACCTTGTTGGCATTTGAATGAACAAATATGTTGTCCATAATATCTTTAGTTATTGATAAAAGATATGTGGCTACAATACCTGGAATATTCATGGCATAATCAGCACAGTTGATGTCGTATGATATGCCACATTCAGGATGTTCATCCTTGTAACCCTGGAAAAGTTTCTCAAGATGATTCCATACAGGCTCTTCGCTGTCTGATTCTCCAGAGAGAGAATTGGCAAGTTCATCTACATGGTCGGCAAGTTTTGCCGTTGATGAGGTGAGCTCTTCGAGTGTGACCTTAGCTCTATTGATATCTGATCTTATAAGCCAGGACAGTACATCCAGCTTGTGTGAATTGGAGTCAAGAACATCTGTGATGTCGGATTGAATCCTGTCCGCAAGCTGTTTTTTCTCATATTGGTACAATCTGAGGATATTTTTTCCGTGATCCGCTGCTGTCAGGGAATCAGTATCTGGTCCGCCTGTTTCTGTTGTATCTTCATTATTAATAGTAGATACTTCCTCAGTCACCTCCGTCAGAAGATCATCTATATGTCTGTTGGAGGTGGATAAATCAGTTATACGCTTCTTAAGCAATGCGGTTTCTTCTTCGTCCTCTTTGATCTGAAGATGAAGAGTCTGCTGCATATCCTGAAGCTCTTTTAACTGAAGCTCTATCTGAGTAGCCTTTTCCTGCTGTGAGGTGGTGTCTACTGAGAATGGTGAAAATACATTGTGACCAGTGCTTGTCTTGAAGGAGTATACATCTAATGTCTTTATAAGCTGGTCTATTTTTGCCTTGAGTTCAAAATCTTCAGTTTTGAGTGACTGAACCTGCTCAAGCTTGCTGATATATGAATCATTGAAGAAATTCAACAGATCCTGATTGGTCTTGCGCACCAATTTGAGACTTTCTATAGAAGATGTATCCATGATGAAACTCCTTTCCATAAATTTGCTGTAATCTTCATTGTAGTATACCAAAAACTGTGTGTCAACAAATGCAAAATCAACGTTTATTTCTTTTCTCTGTATGCGACGAGTCTGTTGATAGGTGTTCCCATTGCTGAGAATTTGGTCTCATACTCGGTCATGATGTTGCCTTCGTTGTATTCTGAATTGTGAAGGTCATATGTGTAGTTCTCAAGGATCCATCCTGCCTCGGGAACCTGTTCCAGAGAGAAATCAAAGAGACCTCTGTTATCAGTCTTAAATATAACTCTTCCCTCAGGAGCGAGGAGCTGATCATACAGACCAAGAAAATGTGTAGATGTGAGACGTCTCTTGGCATGCCTGTCCTTTGGCCATGGGTCCGAGAAATTGAGATATATTCTATCTACTTCATTTGTATCGAATACGTCAGTTATATATTCGGCATCCATTCTTATAAAGTAGAGATTCGTCATCTCAGGTTCAAGCTCTCTTTTCTCAAGGGCACGCACCAGGACACTTGAATACTTCTCTATGCCTATGTAATTGATATCAGGATTGCGTCTTGCAAGCTCCATGATAAACTGTCCCTTGCCCATGCCTATCTCAATATGTATAGGGTTATCGTTGTCAAATAACTCATGCCAATGCCCCTTCATGCCTGTTTCATTGTGCACTACATAGTCATTTGCTGCGATAGTCTCTCTTGATCCTTTTACATTTCTCAGTCTCATAGTAATCTCCATCTATTTATTGTAAAAATCTTCTTTTTATTGAAAAAGTCATACCTTATAATAATAACATAGGCGAAAATGATATTCAAACAATATATATAACTGGTAATTTTGGTATGGGATAGGAGCAGAGTAATACCGAACAAATAAAAATGAAAAAAGTTGAAAAAAACACTTGCATTATAAAAAGAACTAATGTATACTCTAATCTGTTGTGACGAACACAACATGATAAATACGGGCCGCTAGCTCATTTGGTAGAGCACCTGACTCTTAATCAGGGTGTGCGGG
>OHQR01001521.1_pt1 | contig 11827 bp, 10 predicted proteins | sample 1578191 | NCBI WGS metagenome assembly OHQR01 (sample SAMEA3879577, study PRJEB24766) | human gut metagenome | biome: human-associated habitat; feature: feces | place: USA | collected 1985/1987 | reverse complement strand
GCTGTGCGTATGCCTGGTTTCCATTTACCAGTCTATGACCTCATCAACGATGGCTCGTTGTTCGGTCGAAGTTTTGCGGAGATAAATGCGGGTGGTTTCGATACTTTCGTGTCCCATAAGATCGGCGAGGAAAGCAATGTCGTTGCAGCGTTCCAAGAAGCTCTTTGCAAAGCGGTGACGGAAGGAGTGTGGGTATACAACCACCGGGTCAATGCCATACCGGACAGCCAGCTTTTTTAACTGCCCGGAGATGCCTCTGGTGGTGATTCTGTCCCCGTATTTATTCAAAAAAATGAAGCCGCTTTCTTGGTGCTTATCGTTCAGCCAAGAAAGGGCTTCATTTTGCAGAGCCTTGGGTATGTATATTCGTCGGAGTTTACCGCCCTTCGAATATAAGTCCAAATGCCCCAGTTTGATGTGTTCCACCTTGATCTGTATGAGCTCGCTTACTCGTGCGCCGGTAGCGGCCAGAAAGCGTATTACAAAGTACCAGAATAGCTCGTCATCCCGCTTGAGGCGGTTTTTGAAATACTCATAATCTGCTTCGCTGATGACATTTTCCAGAAAGGCTTTCTGTTGCACTCGTACAAACGGCATTTTCCAGCTCTCTTTGCCGATACTCTCTAAGTAGCAGTTGATTGCCCTCAGACGTAAATTAACGGTCTTGGGCTTGTAGTTCTCAATCAACCACACCTTATACGCCCGCAGGTTCTTTTTGGTGATACCATCGTACTGCGAGCTGTATTGCCGAAGGGCAAAAAGGTACGAGGATATCGTGTTTTCCGAGAGGTTTGTGCCTCTCAAGTGTCTTTCGAATTCTTCTATCATAGTGAAAGACCTCCTTTCACTATGATATTATACCGTGTTCCTTTTACAGCCCTTTGACCAGCGGGAGTAATTCCTCGATCCGTTGAACGATGCGGTGCTGTTCGGCAAGCGGAGGTAGCGGCATTAAAGTCGTCACAATTTTCTCTTTCGAGATATTCGGTTGTGCTCCTCCTTCGCCACGCTTGATAAACGCTGTCCGCTGTGACATCAAAAAGTAAAACAGGAATAGCGTTTCAACCCCATACACAGGCTTGCACGCACAACACGCCTGATTTGTGGTTGCTGAGTAAGTTAAAATTCCAAGTTTGCCTATGGTAGCACCGTACATTGCCATAAGCACTGATCCCGATTCATTTAACCGTACTGAGGTTTTTTCAAGAGCCAATTGGCTGATTCCCTCTGGAATGTCAGTTATATAGGAGTCTGTTAAATCACCGGTTTTTAACCACGGAATACTACCATCGTAATACTCCGGGTGTGTTCGGCTGGGAGTTGCACCAGACCCCCAATCGCCAATATTACCAAGCCGCGCCCACGCCCAAGATTCCGGGATCTCAAAGGGCAGTTCATCGTCGATACGGCGCTCCACACCGTCCAACTTCTCATAATGAGAATTATCCCGTCTGAAAATGACAGATTCGTGCTTGTCCTTTTTGATTTTGCCTTCCTTGATGAGCCGCTGCTTCTCCGCCCGGATACGCTCCAGCAGAGCCTCTGCAGGCTCGTCGGATGGGTCTTGCGGTACCAGCTTGCCCTGGACTGCCTCTTGCAGGATGGACTTTTTTAGGGCTTCTGGGAAAGAATCCTGTAGTTTTTGGAGAGCTGTTGCCTTAATTGCGTAATTCTCAATGACCAGTTCAGCTTCTTGGATACAAGCTACAATTCTTTCTTGCTCGGCAAGCGGCGGGACGGGAAGCAGTATCGTTCCCAGCTTGTCTCCTGAGATGTGAACGATTATGTCGCCGGTTGCTAAAGCTACTTTGCGGGCGATTATATACGGCGAAGCCATAATGTATGAAAGAAAAAGCGGGTTCATGCCATGCTGAGTCCAAAAAGCAAGGTCGCCGCTTGCGGCAATTGGCTCTGTTCCTAAATACGCTACAGCTTTAGCTATATCCGGCTTATTCTCGCCGGTAAGAGTCATGAGCACATCGCCATACGAAAAATGCTTACATTTCTCGTAGAGATCAGGGGCAATAAATGAAACAGCTGAAGTGAACGATGTCTGATAGGTTGTATAGAGCTCACCGTAGCGGACGCACGGGAGACCCTGTTGAACTGTTTCGTTCCGCTTTATGCCGCTACCGCGCACAATCTCTCCCAAGGAGCGAATACGCACCCACTCCCACGAATCGGGGATTTCAAACGGTACCTCATCCGCCAGCGACCGCACTTCATCGCCGATTTTCTCATAAGGAGTATTATCGGCACCTTTGAAAATGACGGAGGGGTTCTTTTCACGCTTGATTTTCTTTTCTTTGATGAGCCGCTCCTTCTCCGCACGGATGCGTTCCAGCAGAACGCTGGCGGGCTCGTCATTCGGGTCCTGCGGCACGAGCTTGCCTTGAACAGCCATCTGGAGAATTGAGTTTTTCAGTTGCTGCGCAGTCATTCGTCGCCCTCCTCCGTAATGTCGATGCCAAGGATGTCGGTGATCTGGGCAAGGATGCGGTCGATGTCAGCGTTCAAGCTGGCCCGCTTTTCCTGGTACTGCTGAATCAGTTCTTTTGGCGGCAGGATCTCCTCCTCTTCGTGAGGATAGCCGCAAAGGTCAATGTTATAGCTCCGTGCTTTCAGTTCCTCGACGGTGTACTTCTTCGCCTTGTCGAAGCCGTCGATAGTGATTTCCTCACGGTTGTCCCACCACTCAACAGTCGGGGCGAAGTGCTCCAGCTTCATGGGCTTCGTTTTGGAGAAGTTCTTGTATCCCTCCGGCATATCCAGACGATAGAACCAGGTCTCCGTCGTGGGATGCGTCCGGTCGAAGAAAAGGATGTTTGTTGTGATAGAGGTGTACGGCGCAAACACGCTGTGCGGCATACGGATGACCGTATGGAGATTGAACTCGGACAGCAGTTTTTCCTTGATCGCCATTTTTGCGTTATCCGTGCCGAACAGGAAGCCGTCCGGCAGAATAATGGCGCACCGGCCGTTCTGCTTCAGCCGATACATGATGACAGACATAAAGAGGTCTGCGGTTTCGCTGCTACGAAGGTCAGCCGGGAAATTCTGTTTCACGCCCTCTTTTTCGTTGCCGCCATAAGGAGGATTCATCAGAATGACATCGAAGCGGTCGCTCTCCTTGTACTCACGCACATTCTTTTCCAAACTGTTGCCGTGGATGATGCGAGGATTGTCGATGTCGTGGAGCAGCATATTTGTGGCGCACAGAAGGAATGGCAGCGCCTTCTTTTCGATACCGTAGATGGAGTTGCTGTAAACCGTTCTGTCCTCGACAGTCTGCACCTGGGCGTCCAGCACCTTCAGCGCAGAGGTAAGGAAGCCGCCTGTACCGCAGGCGAAGTCCGCAATGGACTCGCCGAGCTTCGGCTTGATCATCTGCACCATGAAGTCCGTGACCGCACGGGGCGTATAGAATTCACCGGAGTTACCGGCGCTCTGCAAACTGCGGAGAATCGTTTCGTAGATCTCGCCGAAGGCGTGACGGTCCTCGTACTCTTCAAAGTCGATTTCGTCAATGGCATTGATAACCTGGCGGAGCAGGATGCCGTCCTTCATGTAGTTATTGTTGTCCTCGAAGGCGGTGCGGACGATGATCTGGCTCATGGGTGTATTCTCATCGATTGCGATGGCCTTGAGGGTCGGGAACAGCTTTCCGTTCACGAAGTCCAGAAGCGCATCGCCGGTGAGAGCCTTGCCATCCTTGTGGTCTACGGCCCAATTGCGCCAGCGCAGCTCCTCAGGGATGATGGAGGTGTAATTCTCGTCGTAAAACTCCCATATCTCTTCCTTGGCGTCATACACCTTCAGAAAGAGAATCCAAACCATCTGCTCGATACGCTGGGCATCGCCGTTGATGCCTGCGTCATTGCGCATGATGTCCTGCAGTCGTTTTACCAGGTTATTTAAACTCATAGCTTATATCTCCTTACGCAGCGTAGATTTCCTTCTGCAAATCACGGATGGCTTGAATGTATCCGTTTTTGCCGCCGAACAGCTTTGCAATCTTCATGGGGGTGCCGAATTTGCGGAACGGGTCATTGGACAGGATTTCGAGGTTCTCGATGTCCTGAATGCCCTCGTTCATGTATTTGTCCAACAGCGCACTCAGAACTTCCTGTGCCAAGCCGGAATACTTGTAGAGGTATCCACGCTTGCGGACATTGTTTGCCCGCTCTGCCTTCGTCAGCGGTGCCTTGTCGTAGGCAATGTGGCAGATTAGGTCAAAATCGTCGATGTCCTTATTGCCTGATGCCTCGCGCAGCGCCTCTAGCAGAACGCCACGCTCCTGGAGTTCATCAATAATTGCCTGTTTCTTCTCCTCGGAGTTCCAGGCACGGAGGAACGAATCCAGGGTGGCATACTCACCGAGAATGTTCTTCTTGGAGTAATCCGTCACGCTTTCCGTGATGAGCTTACCGTCCTTGTCGTAGTATTGGACTCGCTCGTTCAAAATCGTGACCTCGACACCACGCACCCGGTATTTATGCTTCTTTTCAGGCGGATCGTCGGTGTCCCCGCAGGGACCGGGAGTCGGGGCGGGTCGATGGTCGGCTCTTCGCCGGGATCATCGTCATCATCAATGATAGAGATCGGGTCTCCATCGAATTCCGGGTCTGCGAAAAGTCGGCAGGCGTTGCGGAAATCCATAATGGTGAAATACTCTTTGCCATAATCGGGCTTGAGTCGTGTACCACGACCGATGATCTGTTTGAACTCGGTCATGGAGTTTATGTTGTTGTCCAAAACGATGAGCCGGCATGTTTTGCAGTCCACGCCAGTTGTCATCAGTTTGGAAGTCGTAACGATCACGGGATATTTGCTATCCTCTGCGATGAAGTAGTCGAGCTGCGCCTTGCCCTCGGCGTTGTCACCGGTAATGCGCATGACATACTTGGCGTTCTCCGCCACAAGGTCGCTGTTCTCATTCACGAGCGCCTGCCGCATACGCTCTGCATGGTCTATATCCACACAGAATACGATGGTCTTGGCAAAGCGGTCGTTCTCCTTCAAAAAGCGAGTAATACGTTTTGCAACGGCATTGGTACGCTCATCAATGATGAGGTTCTTGTCGTAGTCCTTGGTATTGTACTCACGGTCATCAATCTCATAGCCGTAGATATCCCGCTGTCCCGCTGTGGGACGCCAGCCTTCCAGATCTTTGTCCAGACCGACACGGAGAACTTTGTACGGCGCAAGGAAACCGTCGTCGATACCTTGCTTCAGACTGTATGTATAGATGGGTTCGCCGAAGTAAGAGATATTGGATACCTCTTTCGTTTCCTTCGGCGTAGCCGTCATGCCGATCTGGGTGGCGCTGTGGAAGTATTCGAGTATTCTGCGCCAGCGGGAATCCTCCTTGGCACTGCCACGGTGACACTCATCGATGACAATAAGGTCGAAGAAATCCGGCTGGAATGCACGGAACGGCTCTTCATTCTCATCACCGGCCAACTGCTGATAAAGGGACAGATACAACTCATAGGAGCTGTCCAGCTTTTTGCCCTCGATTTTCGTCATGACCTTTGCAAAAGGCTTGAAGTCCTGTTGCATGGTCTGGTCGACAAGAATGTTGCGGTCAGCAAGGAACAGGATCTTTTTCTTTCGGCCGGATTTCCAAAGGCGATGAATAATCTGGAACGCAGTATAAGTCTTGCCAGTGCCGGTCGCCATAACGAGGAGAATGCGGTCTTGCCCACGGGCAACCGCATCAACGGTGCGGTTGATGGCGATGCGCTGATAGTAGCGAGGGGTCTTATCACCCAGCTGGAAATAGTACGGCTCGGTAATAAGTTGTTCCTGCTCCGGCGTGAAATGCTCGTCGCCGATGTGCCGCTGCCAGAGATCATGCGGCGAGGGAAACTGCTCCAACATCAATTCACGCTCTTTGCCGGATTTCATATCGTGTTCCAAGAAACCGTCGCCATTTGAGCTGTACACAAACGGGATGTCCAGCACCTCGGCATATTCGATGGCCTGTTGCATTCCGGCTCCGACACTGTGTCTGTTATCCTTTGCCTCGACGATAGCCAAAGGAATATTGGGCTTGTAGTAAAGCAGATAGTCTGTGCGCTTTCTCTTTCCCCTGGCTGTGACATTTCCGCGGACGATGACACGACCGTCCGTGAAGTTGTACTCCATTTTAATTTGCTTAAGTTTATCCCAGCCTGCGCTCTCAATCGCTGGAGTAATATACTGTAACTTGATATCTTCCTCAGTCATCTCGTGTTTCGTCATAAGTTCGCTCACAGTGCCCCTCCTTTCAACTTCCGATAAGGTGCAATTATGAGAAGTTCCTTTTATACACATAGATTGTACCAGAATGCAGCCTCGTTTTCAACGAAAAGCCACTGACCCTGAATAATTCAGAGTCAGTGGCTTTTTCAATGCTACTTGAACGGTAATTTGAAATGTTGTCCTTATGCGTAGGTAACTTTATATCCGGCTTTAGTATAAAAAAGGTTGCGCCGTTCAAACTCCGTTGAAGTAATGGGACTATGCTGAAACTCAATCACATAGCCTCCAGTCAGGATATCAGCTCGATGAGACTCTCCTTTATACTCAATGACCACCTCTCTGGTGGATTCGGGGAATCGATTCTGCCAGTTGCGATGCCATTCGGACATATCGTATTTCCAGTCATCCACACACGAAGTCACATGAGCGAAGTGCCACGAATTGACTTCGCCCTGGCGAGGAATCACCTGGTTGCCGCACACAGGACAGTAATACTCTTGCCCCTTCTCCGCATCGAATGCGTGAACGCGGTGATGATCCGCTGTCAAAGCATATTCCAAAGTGATCCCTCCTCACAGAATAATCTATTCACTGCCTTCTTGGCTGCTCGCGTCTCTCTGGAAGCCATACTCAAAAAAGCACATGTCCAGGATTTTGGCTGCCGGATACTCAATTCGGCTGCCGCAATGTTTCCGGAGCTTTTCAAACTCATCCTCATGGTCAAGATACAGGTTGCCAAGGGTTCGGATGGATTTCGCGCTGAAAACTTGGGATGCAGCACCGGTATCAGCAAGAGCCTTTTTGAAATACCGATCATAGGCGGGCACGCAGCCCACAGTACCCAGCAAGATCTTGGTAAGCAAGGTATCCGTTGGGATGCCGACACCGGACGCCACATAAGCTTCTGTAATGCTCTCGCTAAGCTTCATGATGCGGTCAGCATAATACTCCTGCGAGAGTTTCTCGGGAGAAAGGTCCCAGAGATCATCCCACTCCGGCTGATAAATCAAACGGACAACATCCGCATGGATCTTGTAATCCTTCTGCATGAGGAAAGAGTTTCGAAGCATACCCCAACTGGCCAAATACCAAGCCAAGTGCAGGCAGAGATAGTCGATCGTGGCGTCAATCTGCGGGCGCCTATTCAGCCGAAACGCTTCATGGCAGTACTCCCAAGAGAGATACCGGTGATGTGGATCATCCTTCATACTGTCATAGCACTCGTATCCGGCATGAATGGCTTCAGCAAGTTTTTTCTGATCCACAACACGATAGGGCGGCTTACTATGGTGCGTGTGGCCCTGTACTTCGCCTTTCCTGAATACGACCCATTGTTCCTCTAAACTAATGGAATCCACGACATATCCCGCACTGATCCAGCTGGAGCAAAAGGATGCAGGGTTTGAGAGATTTGCCCAGGATGGTCTGTTCTTATATGCGTGGTTAGGGATTGGGATGATCTGGTTCAACTCATCGAAAGTAAGCTTAACAAAGTCTCCGCCGTGTTCCTTCAGCCAATTTCCAAGTGGAGCATATTTCTCTCCAATAGCCATATCCGTCACCCATTCAGTTCATGAGGCTTGAACACTCTTTTGTCCAGCGCGAAGATGCGACTGCTCACCTCTCCCACCTGGAGACCGGCCAAGGTCTCGCGGTAGATTTCCATCCGGCTGTCAAGCATATCGATCTGGGAGAGCAGCTCGCTCTCCGCACAGATGGGCTTCACTGCAGCGCCGAATTCTGGCTCTCCGTGATGGGAAAGGATCATGTGCTGCAGCAAAACGGACTTGTCTTCAGGGATCCCCAGTTCCGAAGCTACGGCAGCAACTTCCTGTGCACCCATTACGAGATGGCCAAGGAGCTGTCCTTTCACCGAATACTCCGTGACGAGGCCGAGCTGAGAAAAGGTAAACTCCTTCTCTTTGGCAAAGTCATGCAGGAACGTGCCTGCAAGCAGCAGGCTGCGATCGATGATATCCCCGTAAAGGCCGGCCAGGAAATCAGCCGTTTTCATCATGGCCGCAGTGTGCATCAGAAGTCCGGAGATAAAGCCGTGGTGGACGCTTTTAGCAGCCGGGATCGTCTTCAGGGACTCCTTATGGCGGGCCATCATCGTGCTGCAGATCTTCCTGTAATCAGCATCCGTAATCGAACTGATCAGTCTCTCCACTTCTGCCATCGTAGTGTCCACATCAATGGGAGCCACCGGGACCAAGGCGGACAGGTCGTAAGTATCATTGTCGTCAGCCAAACGGATCCGATCGACAGTAATCTGCGGGGTGCCTCTGAACTCGGAGACAGTGCCACGGATCTTCACAACATTGCCTTCATCTGCAGAGGAGATGGGGCCAGAATAGTCCCATACTTTTATTTCGATGGAGCCGGATCGATCCGACAGAGAGGCGCTCAAAAACGGCTTGCCGGTTGCGGTTGTCTTGGGATATGCAGCTTTCAAAACATAGAAGCCCTCCACCTCATCCGAAAGGGACATCTCTGCGATCAATTTGTTATATTCCATCATTATTCCTCCGTAGTCGGTCTTCGTTTACTCGCCTTTGACACGAACCCCAAACCCATTGACTTCAATATCCTCGTCTGCGGGAATGAGCAAGTACTTCCGGCCATCAATGATCCTTGTCTCAACCAAGTAGCTGTGCTCCGGATCGAGCGAAATTGTCGCATCGGCGGTCTTAACTTCAAAGCGGCTGCTATCAATCAGATTGGCTGGGTTCAGCGTTGCTCCATCACCAAACTGGGCAAAGCAATTATCACGGAACGCAAGGATCTTTTCCTCTTCCACACCGTTATCGCGCAGGATTTCTGCCGCATCACTGACGGAGAGTTCCAGCGGTTCAGGGTCATGGCTCTCCTTATACTGTTCAATCTGGTCGCGGAGTCTGTCATGGATAGACTGGACCAGTTCCATATTGCAGGCATCACCCAAAGTTTCGCTGAGAGCATTCTGGAATGCTTCTTTTTGCTCAGCGGCAGACATGGGGGCTGTGGTATGAAATACGCTGTCGATAACTTCCTGGTGGATCTCATCTGCCTTTCTGGAATAGAACAAGGCATTGTAGATATTGGCCGCACGATCGTCAAAGGCTGGGAACACGAATCCCAGTTCCGGTGCGGCAACGATCTGGCCGGCACAACTGTGGAACTCATTATCTCCAGGGAAGAATCCCAACTCCGCTTTGCGCTCCTTCACAGGACAGACACAGCAAACGACATAGGAAAATACGGCATCGGATGTATCTGCATCCATCTCGTCGTTTTTGTTCTTATGGGGGACATCGTATGTGTCATGTGCCAAGAGGATGAGGTAGTTGCTGTCCCCAAGGTCAAGAGAGTTGATGATTTTCTGATAGAACTCCTCACGGATGTCACCGTCTTTCAGTTGCGAGTCGCGCAGTGCCATGAGAAGGCGATGCTCATCACTGTCAGCTACCTGCTCCGTGGAGAAGATAATATCGATCAGGTTCTTCCCAAGTTTGCCGGAAAGAGCCTTCTTCAGCAGGTTCAGGTACTTCTCTGCTTCGTCCTGCGGGAGAATCCCCATGGATTCATCAATGTATGAAACGATTTCACGGCTGCTATTGACAAAACAGCCATAGATACGGCTGATAGCATTCCGATCCATACGAAAACGGCGGCGCAGTTCGCTTACTTCTTTCAAATTCAATTTAGGTTACCTCGCTTATCAAATTGGTCTGGCTGCTTGAAGCAGCATCCTCATCATATCACATTCTGCCGATTCTGTCACATTCCGAGAACTCGTTGAATTATTCCTGCCAATCATCCTCACAACCAGTTTCTTGAGCAATCATTATCGCAGTATCGGAGAAAACGAAGCAGTGTTTCTGCTCAGAACAAGGACACTGACAGGCCATTCTCTCTGGCTTGCTGACTCACGGTTTTGTATTGATTGTTGATTACATCCAAACAGCGTGTTCTGATGTAATCAATCGAATAGTCCCTCAAGTGTTCCACAATCGTTTCACCACACTTAACAAGAAATAAGATTTCCTACTTGGCCGACCAGTCAAGGCTTGCAACAGCCACAGGGAGAATACCCATTTGAAATGGCCTCATCACGGGTGCCGAAGAACTCCTGCTTGTTCTTTTCCTTCATATCGTTCACGCTGGAACAGGTGGTATAGTGGAACTTCTTCGTGTTGGTATTAAGGATATAATCTGCCTGCGACGCCTCACTTCCGTTCACTGGCTCCTGCTTTTCAGGCTCTGGGGAAGGTGTGGGAGTTACCGTAGCCGTCTTCTGCTCCTCGTGCTGAGCACCATCTGCCAGCTTGCTCTCGCCTGTGGCATAGTCAATCTCAATGCCCGGTTGGACATTGTAGGCAAAGACGCAGTAGGAAACCCCGGCACCCTTGTCTTCCACAGAATAGCCTTCCATCAAAACACCGTTAGCCAGCAGGTTATTCCCTTCAAAGATTGGGGTCACGCGATATAGGACATGGTTATTAGTCTCCTGGATGTAGTCGGCAACCATGTTCTCAAAGGGCAGCATTCCCTCAATATTCAGGTACCGCGTTCCTGTGATGAGGTTCTTCGTATTGGCGTTTTCACCAGTCAGCTGATAGCCAATGAGATGGCAGCGGTTATATAAGTACTTGCCATCAACCAAATCATCATAGCGGACGGTGTGCCAGCCGGTCGGCTTTACCATGCCGATGGATCCGCGCTCCTCGGTAGGCATCAAATCCTGCCCAATACATGCGAAAGTCACTCCGCAGCGGCCGAGACTATCCAAATCACTGTAGGTCTCAAAGGATTGAGTTGTCAGCTCTGTAGTGGAGAAGTAAGGAACATTCCCATTTACCGAGGTATATGCCTTACCGCTATACGCAGGCACATCGCTCGTAGAGAACCGAGAGGCTGTCGTGATCTCTGCGGGAGCACTCGATTCAGCTTGCTGATCCGGCGGTGTGGCCGGTTCTACCACTTGACTTGGCTCCGCTTCTCCCTCGCTTGAATCATCGTCAGAGGTTCCAGCGGGATCCGTCTCTGAGGACTCCACCGGCGTGCTATCCTGCGAGTCAGAGATCTCGGTCTGCAAGGACGAGCTCGGACTATGATCGGACGGTGCCGTGTCACTGCCGCAGGCAGAAAGCATAGAAAAACAGAGTGCAAAGATCAAAAAGCAGGAGAGGATGCGCAATTTCATCTCAGATAAACCTCAATGGTAATTCGCTCGTGAGAGTGCCCGGTAAACTCAACCGACTCACATATTTTCCAGTTGCCTCCGGAGAGGTCTATATCAAAGTGCTGATCAGCGGGGTAGGTTCTGTGCCATCTGAAAATGATGATCTTCTCAATCCACCGTTCAAATGGTGTCAGAGCGGCATCTTCAACAAAACAGTAATCGCCATCAACCGCTTCCTGCAGGAAAGCGTCATCCACATTCAGGTGCTGAATGGATTCCGCATCAAATTGTTGGGCTGAGTAGTGGTTCATCCAGAGCCTAGCATCACCGACCAGCGCGGCAATATGCGCCCGCAGCATTTGCTTATGTGCGATAAAGAAGTAATAGAAGTGTAAAAAATTTTGCCGTTCCTATCCG
>OHQR01001519.1_pt1 | contig 11838 bp, 9 predicted proteins | sample 1578191 | NCBI WGS metagenome assembly OHQR01 (sample SAMEA3879577, study PRJEB24766) | human gut metagenome | biome: human-associated habitat; feature: feces | place: USA | collected 1985/1987 | reverse complement strand
AGTTTCATTATTTATTTGAATGCAGCATTTATGCATATTTATCCTCTTAGCGGGCGGGTCGGTTTATATTTCATTCCGGTTATGATTATCTTTATGCTCAAACCTTTAGAAACTGGAAAATGGATTGCTGTAGCTGTTGTTCTTGTATTTTTTAGTTTTTGTAAATATGACTTAAATTACATGAAAAATATAACTACTTTTGACTATTTCGTTTCCTGCTCGCCGAAAAATCTACTTGAGGTAATAAAAGATAAATTTAATCCCAAGAAGGATATTGTTCTCTGTAATTCAGCTTCAACACCAAGTTATTTGTTTTATTCCAATAAACTCGGTTTTTATACGGATAATATTTTTGAAATGCCGTTGACCTCTACTGAAAAAGAAGCGGTGTTCCATTATCTAAACGGTCTTCAAAACGGGAAGGGATACTGGTTTTATCTGGTTAAGGACTATAACAATTTCAGGCTTTATCCTCAGATTTTCGAATGGTTGAAAGGTGAAAATGTAAAATATTCGTTTAATGAACGCGATTCATATTTATTTTACGTAGAAAAATAATAAGGTATTATGTCAAATATTTCGGTTGGTAAAAAAGGTGAAGAACTGGCAAGAGATTATCTCTCAAAGCTTGGATATAAAATACTTGAGTGTAACAAAAGGTTTTCAAGATTTTGCGAAATCGATATTATTGCACTGGATAAAAATACGTTAGTGTTTGTAGAAGTTAAGACGAGAACAACAGAAGTTTGCGGGCATCCTTTTGAGGCTGTAACCAGAACAAAATACAATCACATAAAACAGGGTATTTTTATGTATTTGAAAGATTATCCAGAGTATAAAAAATTCAGAATAGATGCGGTTTCTGTTCTTCTGAAGCCGGAAATAAAGATTGAACATTTGAAAAACGTATCTTTATGATAAAATTTAAGTATAAAGTGAGGATTTATTATGACAGAATTAAGAGATAAGTATGAAGTTGTTATAGGTCTGGAAGTTCATGCCCAGCTTAAAACAAAATCAAAAATATTTGCACCTGATTCAACAGAATTCGGTAATGAACAGAATACGCAGATCAGCCCTATTACTCTCGGTATGCCGGGTGTTCTGCCTGTTTTAAATAAAGAATGCGTAAATATGGGTATTCTTCTCGGACTTGCTTTGAATTGCGAAATCCCTTCAAGATGCAAATTCGACAGAAAACAGTATTTCTATCCTGACCTTCCGAAAGGATATCAGATTTCACAATACGATGAGCCGATTTGTGTTAACGGGTATATTAACGTAAAGGGGAAAAGAATTGGTATAACAAGAGCGCATCTTGAAGAAGATGCAGGAAAACTTGTTCACGTTGGTGCAGCCGGTATTAACGGTGCAACATACTCACTCGTAGACTTAAACAGAGCAGGAACTCCGCTCCTTGAAATCGTTTCTGAACCTGATATGCGCTCAAGCGAAGAAGCCAGAAACTATATGGAAGAACTTCGTGAAATAGTAAGATACTTAGGCGTATGCGACGGAAACCTTGAAGAAGGTTCTATGAGATGCGATGCTAATATCTCTATTATGCCAAAAGGTTCAAAAGAATTTGGTACAAGAGCTGAAATAAAAAACGTAAACAGTTTCTCTGCTTTGCAAAGAGCTATTGAGTACGAAATTGACAGACAAATTGAGATTGTTGAAGAAGGCGGACAGGTCGTTCAAGAAACAAGACTCTGGGATGATAACTTAAAAGAAACCCGCTCTATGAGAGGAAAAGAAGATGCTCACGATTACAGATACTTCCCTGAACCGGATTTGATGCCTCTTGAAATTTCAAGACAATGGGTTCAAACAATTAAAGATGCAATGCCGGAACTTCCATCTCAAAAACGTGCAAGATACCAAAGCCTGGGCTTGAGTGAATACGATGCAACCGTTATTGTTGAGCAAATGGGGCTTGCTTTATTCTTTGACAAAGTTCTTGAATTAGGTGCTAATCCTAAGACTGCTGTAAACTTTATTATGGGTGAAATTGCAGCGTACCTAAAAGAAGATCATATTGAAATTACAGAAACCAAATTAACTCCGGAAAATCTGGCTGAATTGATTTCACTTATTGAAAAAGGAACAATTTCTAATAATATCGGTAAACAAATTATTATTGAAATGTTGAAAGATGGAACAAAAGCTTCTGCTATCGTTGAGAAAAAAGGTTTAAGCCAAATTTCTGATGAAGGAGCTATCAAAGAACTTGTTCAAAAAGTTGTTGATGCTCATCCGGCAGAAGTTGAAGCTTATAAAAACGGTAAAACAAACCTTCTTGGGTTCTTTGTCGGTCAAATAATGAAGGAAACCAAGGGCAGAGCTAATCCTAAAACAGTTAATGAGTTGTTAAGAGGAATTATCGGATAATAAAATATGGTAAAGGTCATAGTTTTTTTGCTATGACCTTTTTTGTGATTATGTAAGGGGAATGAAATAAATGCAGTTTAATTTTAAGAAGAAGAAATCTTGCATGGAATCTGAGATATATGAGCAAAGCGGCATAACTCAAATTATTTTAGATGCATATTTAGGTAAGAATGGCGAAATAAATATTGATGTACCAAAAGATATTAATAGAATTATAATTGTTGCTAGTGGTTCGTCATATCATTGTGCCAGATATGCAGCAGATCTTTTTGGTTCGATTCCTAAAATTGAAGCTTGTGCAGTTTATTCAAGTGAATTCCTTTTAGAAGATACTATAGCTCACGCTGATGGTATTTTATATATTTTTATAACCCAATCGGGTGAAACATCTGATACAAACCGCGCATTGGAAAAAGCTAAAGAATTTGGTGTTAAAACTCTTTGTATTACAAATAAAGAAAATTCCACAATCTGGAATGCTTCTGACTACCAAATAGCTTGTCATGCCGGCGAAGAAAAAAGTATTGCGGCAACTAAATCATTTATTTCGCAGCTATTATGTTCAACACTTTTGGCGCTTAAATTTGCCCAGGATAAAGGTATTGATATATATGATTATATTCTTGATTTAAAAACTATTCCGTCGTTTGTATCAACAACTCTTGAAATGCAGCCAAAGATAAAACAATTGGCTAGATTTTTAGCTAAGTATAAGCATATTATAATAACCGCGGATGGACATTCTTATGCATTGGCGAAAGAAGCGGCATTAAAAATAAAAGAAACCTCTTATTTAAATACAACATCAGCTATTCTTGGGGAATTTATGCATGGTCATGTTGCTGTATTGAATAATAGAAGTTCGGTTTTAATCTATATTTTAAATGATAATTTGACTTATACGGCATCAAAAAATCTTGAAAAGATAAAAGAAGATTATAATCCGCCAATATTTGTAATCGGTAACCGGACTAACCATGTTAAATCGACTTATAATCTAAATATTGATTGTGAAAAACCTATGGTTAAAACATTTTGCATTGCTGTTATGATTCAGCTTCTGGCTCTTGAAACAGCTTTAAAACTTCATAGAGATGTTGATAAACCGCACGGATTAAATAAAGTTGTAAAATAGGGGTAATTTTTGTTACCAACTATAGTTTTACTGGTGGAGAAGTTCTGCAATAACAGTAATAAATTTATAAAAAAAGACCTCTCAAGCGAGAGGTCTTTTCAAGTCTTTTTCTAAATTAGAAATTATAATTTAGAAGCAACCAATTTTGTAGTTTCAGCAAGTCTTGTTGAATAACCCATTTCGTTATCGTACCAAGAAATAACTTTAACCATGTTGTCGCCCATAACTTTTGTCAACAATGAGTCAACAGTTGAAGATTGAGCTGTACCAACATAGTCTGAAGAAACTAACGGTTCTTCTGAGTAGCATAAAACGTGTCCGTCAGCAGCTGCTTTTAATGCTGCGTTAACTTCTTCAGCAGTAACTGTTTTTTCAGTTTCGAAAACAACGTCAACTAAAGAAACGTCCGGAGTAGGAACACGCATAGCAAAACCATCCAATTTTCCTTTTAATTCAGGTAAAACTAAAGCAACAGCTTTTGCGGCACCTGTAGTTGTAGGAACGATGTTTAAAGCACCAGCTCTGGCACGGCGAGGGTCTTTGTGACCAGCATCTAAAATTCTTTGGTCGCCGGTGTAAGAGTGAACAGTTGTCATCAAACCTTTAACGATACCGAATTTTTCTTTGATAACTTTAGCTACAGGAGCTAAGCAGTTAGTTGTACAAGATGCCATTGAAATAACGTGGTGTTTAGCAGGATCGTATTCATTTTCGTTAACACCTAAAACGATAGTTTTGTCTTCGTTTTTAGCAGGAGCTGAAATGATAACTTTTTTAGCACCGGCATCGATATGAGCATGAGCTTTAGTTGCATCTGTGTAGAAACCTGTTGATTCAATAACAACTTCAACACCTAGATCTTTCCAAGGAAGAGCTGCAGGATCTTTTTCTGCGTAGAATTTGATTTTGTGACCGTTGATGATAAGACCGTCTTCAGCAACTTCAACAGTACCATCAAATTTGCCCATAACTGAGTCATATTTGAAAACGTGTGCAGCATTAGCAGGTGTTAAACCTGGGTCGTTAATAGCAACGTAATCTAATTCTTCAAAAATACCTTCTCTGATAGCTGCTCTAAGAGTATTTCTACCAATTCTTCCAAAGCCGTTAATGGCTACTTTTACTTTTGACATAATTTTTACTCCTTCTTACTCATTAGTAAAATTTTTACATGTACTTTTATATCACTAACAAAAAAACTAATCAAGGGGGTGGATACAACCGGTTGTTGGCTAAAAAACTTTACTAGTGCCCTTTTACATCAAAAGATTAAGAAATAGTTAAGGTTTAAGTTATTTGTTATTTTCGAAAAAATTTTTATAATTTTCCTTACCAAAGATTCGTATTCGAATTTCCTTTAGTTGTGAATCATATTTTTCTGTAGGTAAGTTTATTTTTTTTGCTAATTGTTTCATTGATAAAATTTGTCCGATTTCAATTTCCCCAATTCTAGGCAATGTTAAATCATAACCTTTTTTAACAGCTTTTTCTAAAAATTCGTCATGCGCTTTTTCCAGTAACTTTATTTGCTGTATTACATAATTGTCAATCGGCATATTATTTTTTTTAGCTTGTTCTATTTTTAATTGATATTCTAAAAATTTCTTTTCGGATTCTGACATTAAATAAACCTCCAAGCCTATTCTTTATACTATATTATACAACTAAATTACTATTTTCCCAAATTTATCATATTCATTTTCTAAATTTATACCTTGTGTGCTTGAAAAATGTATGCAATCAAAATATTGTGAAAATTTATTTGATGGTATTTCAATGGCAACACCTGTATTCCAAGGGTTTGATATGTAAAAAACATCTTTTTCTGCATTATAACCTTTTAGAGAATATGCATGAGTTGAATATACATTATAATCATTATCAATCATGTTTGCTTTAATAACCTGTCCGTTAGTAAATTTAATTTCTTTTGCTGAGTTAGGGAATTTAATATATATATCATTTCCATCCTGGCGAATAATTGGTAAATAGCAGTTCTTCCATCTGGTTTATCCATCATATTATCTAAAGCAGAAACAAGCCAGCAATCTGAAAGTTGTCCTTGTTCAAAAAATGCTGTTGTTGATGGAAACAATTCTTCAAATTTTTCTTTTGTCATATTTATGCTAACAGGTTTACCATTATCATTAACGTATAATTTTCCGTTCACTTCACAAACATTACCTTTTTCTACATATTTTGAAATATTTGAAATGTCAGCATCTTTAGGTAAAGATAAAACATTTGTTTCACCATTTTTTAGTCTTTTTATGCCATTTAGAAATTTATTTGTAAATACAGAATTTGTATTAACAAAATCAAACATATTCATTGGCAGCTTACCTTCTTTAACTAGGTCAAGAGCTCCACTTTCAACCAACTTGTTAAATCTTTTCGGATTTGTTTGTTGTAGATCAAATAACTTTTGAGGTAGTGTTTTTTGAGACAAAACCATATGTTTATTACTAGAAATTTTATTATTATTCAATTGATTTCTTAAATAATTTGAATAAGATGTATCGTCTAACCCATATTGAGATAAGAAAGAATTCATATCAGCTTTAGATCTAATATCGTTGGCGGATATCACTCTTGAAGGGTTTGAAGCAGCATTATTAACTTTTTTCTGTAAATGAATTTTCCCGGTATGAGAATTGTGAGAAATTATATATGTATCACCATATTTATCAGTGATAATTTTTCTTTTTCCGGGTTCTATGGTAATTCATGAACCGGTGTATTGGCTGGATTTCTACGAATAATTTCAATCCCTGAATTATTATTATTACCTAAAGTAGCTCCTTTTAGATTTTTTAATTCAGGAGTAGTGGCGGCCGGAGTTTCTATTTTTGGTCCATTCAAATCAGTTCCATCTACAACACTTGTTATAGGTTTCTATTCTGCAAAGCTGCTTCTTTGGAATACAATTGGGATCTTTTTATCTTGAGCATATTTTAGCAAATCAGCACTTAATATTTGGTCGATAGAACTTGTGCCATTATCGCGAACATAGATAGCTTTAATTTCCGGATTATATATATTAACTTCGTTAAAACCTTTTTTAAAGTTTTTACCATTAATTTGAGCTCTCATTGTCAACAAATCGCTTGAACTTTGCGAAAGAGCATTTTGAACATCTTCGGTTGTAAATACTTTTCCGTTAACCGTGATTTTACCATCAGGAAACATCTTATTAAAATTATAAGAGGTCATTTTTTTATCTTTAAACATTGTAGTTAATGCGGTATAATCCTCGACAGAAACTTCAACTCCATTTGATTTCATGTTCTCAATAAATCGTTCTCTTATAAATAATCCGTTTTCCAAGGATTCACTTTTCCCGAGTTTGACAGAAGAAAAAGATTTCCGACCTTTACCAAATCCGGTTCCTGCGGCATAGTTTGAGGCATAGCTTACTGAGCCTTGATCGTAATCTAAAACTATACCAAACTGCATATCTCCATATAAATGGTTTGTACCATCAGTCATACTGGCTGATAGGTTCAATTCACCTCGAGTGTTCATCATTCTGCCAATAGTTTGTCGTGGAGCTTTATTAAAATCATCGTTCATATGAACCGTTAATCGTAAATCTTCTAAAGTTGTACCTGCATCAAATCCGTATTGTTCCAGATTTGCCAAAACCTTATCATCTGTTAAATCAATAACTTTGACGTTGAAAGTACTTCCATCTTTAATAACTTGCATTTCGGGTATTTTGTTTGGGTTAACAATATGGGATTGCTGAATTATCATATGTCCTTGAGCAGAAGCTGTCTGCACTACGTCTTTAACTTGTGATATGGCAGTTTTATCAAGTTTTTTAGTTACATCGTTTAGTATGTTAAAGACGTCAATGTCTCCTTTATGGTAAAGTGCTGCAGCAGCATTTAGATTTTCGCCTTGCAAAACATATTCGATATCTTCAATTCTTCGTTTTGTTTGTACCGGAATTTTATATTTACTATATAAGTCGTCAGGGTTTATAATATTTCCGCCTTTAAGTATTGATAGTTTAGCCATTGTTTTATTTAAATCGCTTAATTTTTCATAATCAGGATGGTTCATAAGCGTTTGCAGCTTAGTTATAAACTGTCCTTTTTTAGGATAGTTTTTTATTGCAGGAAATTCAGCAACTAACATATCCGTATAATTTTTTATAACATCCGGATTTGTTAAATCTGCAGATTTTAAAGCTTGTTCAGCAGCATTTGTATTAGACATTATTCCTGTAGCAAAAGTTGCATTATCCGGAAGTTTTCCTGGCTCAGGTTTAACTTTTGTACTTTGACTTTGAACTTGTTCTGTTTCAATATTTTCTGCGGGAGTTTTTGTTGTCGATACTTGTGCTGATTCGGGAGTTGGCGTTGGTTTTGGTGCCGGTGTAGGCTCAGACACCGGGTTTGGCGTTGGTTTTGGTGCCGGTGCAGGATCAGGCGCTGGGGTCTGTGTCGGTTTTGTTCCGGGTACATCAGCTTTGCCCAGTTGTTTCAATGAAACTAAATTACCTGCTGCAGAGAATACTGCCTGGAATGCTACACCTTCTAATGTGATAGTACCTGTCTGCATATATTCGGCAGCCGCGCCTGTTGCTGCATCTCCTGCTGCCATCATTGCTAATCTTCCACCGGCTTGAACAAATGAATTTGCACTTTTGAACATGGCTGCAAATTTGCCAACCTGACCACCGACAAATACAGAAGCTCCGTCAATGGTTGCATTTTTAAGGATATTTGTAATTTCGCCTTCTTTAAGACCTACATCAGATGATACTCTGTCAGTCAAATCTACGGTTGTAGACAATGTGGCAGTTGCAACACTTACTGTAACTAATGCTGCCAATCCGGTTCCGCCTGTTGCAATACCTATGGCAATAGCTCCGACTGCTTTAACTGCCATATTAACCGCAGCTCCGCCTTGTTGTTGTGATGAAATGTAGTCATTTACCCTGAACGCTATATCATTCTTATTGCCAAATACCGCAGAACCTGCATTTTTAAGCTGCTTCTCCATATTTGTTAAAGAACGTCCATGTGTATATTTATTTAATTCCGAATCAATTGCGTTATATGTATTGGTAATAACAGTTTTTAACGCTTGTTGCTTTTGAGCGTCAGTTGCTTTATTAATGTCAATACCTTGTTTCTTCAATTGTGTTGCAATAGCCGTGTCTACAGCGTTGTTTGCATTAATATTCTGCCCTTCGCTTTGTGCTATTTGAGTTAAATATGAACCGTATTTGTTACGCATTGCTGCATAGTTTTCCTGTCCGTTCATACAGCTTCCAAACTCGGCTTTAAATCCGTCTTTTTGCATTGTTAAACCTTGTGCCATTGCAAAATTGGATTGTAATCTGTTATAACCTTTCATTAATTTAGGGTCATAATCAACTCCGAAAATTTCTTTAAACTTGGTTTTAAAACCTGCTTCTCCTCTGTTTTTTTCAGCTTGTTGAAGTTGATTTATGTAACCTTTATATTTATTTAAATCAGCTTTTACATTTTCGTCAAGATTATTTGAGCCGACACACCATTTCAAACCTTCGTATAAATCAGCGCACCAACCGTCTTCTGCTAATTGAGCATTTAAAGCGGATGTATTTTCCGAAACTTGGGTACTCATTAAACCTAAAGTTTCATTAATGCCTGTGTCGTTCATTTGACTTTTTTCTTCATGAGTTAATGCTTCGGCAGCATCAATGGTTCCGATTAAGTTATTTACTAAACCGTCCAATTTAGAAGTTTGACAATAGCCGATACCTAATGACCAGTATGAGTCTAATTCTTTCTTACAGGCTTCTATCGCTTGTTTTTGTCTTTCATCGCTTACATTTGCAGATTCTGCACGTTTTATCAATGAGTTGATAATTTTATCAATCGTAGCTTTTCTGGTAGTCATTTTGTTGCTGGTTTCATCCATAATAGCTTCAATCAAAGTTTCATCAGGTGAAATTTCGTTATATTGCTTTAATAATCCAACAACATTATTAGCATTCACATTTTGCAATTTTGCCTGAAAATCTTTTTCGCTGACACCGCCCCAATGATCGTCCATTGCTGAATACATAACTTGAGCCATATTTTTACCGGCAGCAGCTTCTGCTTTTTGTTTTTGCTGTATTCTTGCGGCTTCTCTTGCCTGTTGAGTTTTTCCAATTTGGGCATCGACTTCAGGGCTGAATGTCGCCGTTAGTTTTTTACCTTTAATTTCACCATCTTTAAGATTAGGATTTAATTCTTTCAGTTCATCAATTCTCAACTGAATTTGTCTTTTGGTAGGATTATTAACACCTTCACGCTCATAATATGCTTTTGCACATTCTTCAAAGGTATTCCATTTTTGTTCGGTAAAAGTTCTTTCGTGCCCTTTTCTTGCTGCAAGTTCTTCATCTTCCGAACGTTTTTGGGCTTCTCTGGCTTCCATCATTCGGGTATATCCGGCAATCGCTTGTGCTTTTGTTTGTCTGCCTGCGTTAAGTTCAGCAAACTTATCTGCATTCATTTCACCCGGAATAACAATATCTGCACCAACTGAGAAATATTTATTTGAAGCTTTACCCCTTGCCGAATCTGGGTTTGTATTAATTAAATCCTGAACGGAGCAACCGAATTTTTTTGCAATTGCCGCAGGAATTTCTCCGTTTTGAACAACAACACCTTTTGTATTGCCATTGCCATCATATTCAACAAAATAAGTCAAACCGTCGACAGTTTTTATTTGATATAATTTTTTGCCGTCATTATTAAAATTTGTAGTAGTTATTGTGCCGTCATCAGTTACTTCAGTAAATCCGCTTTCGGTATATGTTCTTTGTGTAGTTTTCCCGTTTTGAGTTATGGTTTCTTGCTGAACTTTGTCGTCTTTAATTGTCTGAACAGTTGTTCTGTCATTTTCTGTAATATTTGCGGTAAGAGTTCCGTCTTCATTGTAAATATATTCTGTAACTTTTTCTTTTGCAGGAATACCTTGATTTTCGACTTTTTTATTTAAGACAGGTTCACCTTGCTCGTTGTATGTATAAGATTCAACTGTAGTACCGTCTTTTAATGTTTTAGTTTGAGGTTTTCCGTCTTGGTATTGAATAGTAGTAATAGGGTTACCGCCTTTACGTGTTTCAACTGTCTGCGTTAAACCGCCGTTTTCATCATAATTTGAAACCGTAGTTGTACCTTCAGAATTTGTAGTCTTTTTACGTGTAAGCTTTTTATTTTTATCATAATATCCGGTAATTTCTTCCCCGATTTCACTTTGTGAAGTAACTTCACTTGTTTTATCAGGATTAATAGTTTCGGTAGAACCGTCTTTGTATTTTATTTGAATTAATTTTTGACCATTGTTTTCAGTAACGGTTGATGACTCAATATTTTCGGATGCTTGAGTGAGGATATCGATAAATTTCAGCAAGTCTTTATTATCAATATCTTTTATATTATTTTGTGATAAGTACTTTTTGGCTTCTCTGCTTGAAAGGGTTTCGTTACCTGCAGCATCTTGAATATTTCGTTTGAAATTGTCCATTTCCCCATTATCAATTACTCCGTCTTTATTCACATCTACGGAATCAAAAACACTTTGCAAATTCTTGTCTTTAATTTGTTCTTTTTTAAGGCCGCCCTTTATCTGCTCAGGGTTCACACTGCCAACTTTGCCGCCACGACCTAATCTTATATCACTCATTTGATTTGCCAATAAGTCCTTTTTAAAATTGTACCTAAAAGGTTATACGGCATTTTTAGAACAAAACTTTTGGTATAATTCACCTATTATCCTAATCTTTCCTGTTCTATCCTATTTTATCCGGCATTATATCTAGGTTTTAGGTATATTAAATTTATCTTTACATTATGAAACACTTGCTACTGTATATTAACTTTTGTAACAAGATTAAATAGATATAGCAATTATATACTCTAAAAATACTTTATTAATATGTAAGCGATAAGCAAGCAATAAAAAAGATTAAATAAACACGAGACATAAATTATACACTACCTACTACACACTAACCTTCTACACACGAGGAATTGAAAAAGATTCCAAACTCTTTCCAAAAGAAAGGGTTTTTTTTTGCTGTTATATACATGTTTCCACCAACATTATCGTCATTGCGAGAAAATCTATGATTTTCGAAGTAATCCAGTATCATTTTTAGATTGAATAAAATATTCTGGACTGCTTCGCTGTCGCTCGCAGTGACGAGAGTTTTTTCATTTAGTGGAATTTGGTATATAAGTGCCTATTTTTTTGATGTCAAACAGTAGTAGGTGTGTCATTGCGAGGGAGCTAAGCGACCGTGGCAATCGCAAGGTTGA
>OHQR01001510.1_pt1 | contig 11886 bp, 6 predicted proteins | sample 1578191 | NCBI WGS metagenome assembly OHQR01 (sample SAMEA3879577, study PRJEB24766) | human gut metagenome | biome: human-associated habitat; feature: feces | place: USA | collected 1985/1987 | reverse complement strand
CACGCGGGGCTTCAACCGCCGCAACGACCTGCTGTGGTGCGAAACGCACGAACCGCCCTACGACAGTCTGCCGGTCATCCCCATCACCATCGAGGCCGCCATGCGCGACTCCGTATTCAGCCGGGAATATGAGGAGGAGCACCTGCAACGCCGGGTAGACGCGCTCAACACGCTCTACGTGACCTTCACCCGTGCGGAGAAGAACCTGTTGGCCTGGTGCCGTACGCGCTACACCATGGATGAACGCAGCACGACGGGCGACCTGCTTTACCACGCCTTGCCGCGCGCGTTGGACGGCGTTGAAGAGACGGACGGGGAAAACGGAGAAACATCGCTCTTTACTTACGGCAAACCAGTCACATCCTATTCTTCCGGCCGCAAAACCTCCGACAACCGCATGGAAACCGATTACCGTCCGGTACCGGTCGTCATGCACTCCTACGAAGCCCGTATCGACTTCTGCCAATCCAACCGCGCAGAAGAATTCTTAGACGCTTTTTCGAATACGGACAAGCCCCGGCATTCCCGCAACGACAAAAGGCGCATGGGTATCCTCATGCACAAAATATTCTCTACGATCTATACCCGCGACGACGTGGAAAAGGCACTCCGCACCTTGGAAACCGAAGGCCTGATCGGTACACAACCCGAAATGGATGCACTCAAGCAGCAGGTGGAAAAAGCATTTGCCTTGCCCGAAGTGGCCCGTTGGTTCGACGGTACAATGCAGCTTTACAATGAGTGCCCCATCCTGACGCAGGAATACTATGAAGAAACGGGAAAATACGGCACTTACCGCCCCGACCGGGTCATGTTCGGCAAAGACGAAATCACTGTGGTGGACTTCAAATTCGGTCGTCCGCACGACGAATACCGCGACCAGGTGGGAGGTTATATGAAGCAGCTCCGCCTAATGGAACCGGACCGCCGCGTGAAAGGTTACCTGTGGTACATTCTTAACAACCGGCTTGAAGAAGTTCAAGTCTAATCCGCCTGTTTTTTATGGAAACATTCATCCGACTTATCGCCCAAGACCTCATACACCGTTTCGGCACCAACCTGCGCGACGTTACGGTGGTATTCCCCAACAAACGCGCCGGACTTTTCATGAACCAGCAACTGGCTGCCGTGTCCGGACGGCCGGTATGGGCACCGCGTTACCGTACCATCAGCGAACTGTTCGATTCTTTGTCGGACTTCACCCGTTGCGACGACGTACTCTCGGTGTGCGAGCTCCACCGTGTCTATGCCGCGCTCGTACCCGACCCGGAATCGCTCGACCGCTTTTACGGTTGGGGCGAAATCATGTTGTCCGACTTCGACGACATCGACAAGCATCTGGCCGATCCTCATAAACTGTTCAGCAACATACAATCCATCAAAGAACTGGACCACAGCGACTTCCTGACACCCCGCCAAGAAGAGGCCCTGAAACATTTTTTCGAGGACTTTTCCATCGAAGGCAACAGCCGGCTGAAAGAGAAGTTCCTCGCCCTGTGGAACCGGATGGACGACATCTATGCCACGTTCAACGCACGGCTGAAAGAAAAAGGAATGCTGTACGAAGGGGCGTTGTATAAGGACGTGGCGGAGCATCTTGCCGAACGCGCCGACCGCATCCCTACGGACATGACGTATGTCTTTGTGGGCTTCAACGTGCTCAACGATGTGGAAAAACGACTGTTCAGTTACTTGCAGGAACGCGGACAAGCCCTTTTTTACTGGGACTATGACGTGATGTACGTCGGCGAGAAAAGCCGTTTCGAGGCCGGGACCTTCATCCGCCAGAACCTGAAAGAGTTCCCCAACGCCTTGGAAGAAACATGCTTCGACAACTTCAAGAACCCGCCGCGCATCGAGTTCATCGCCACGACTTCGGAGAATGCGCAGGCACGCTATATTCCCCAATGGCTGGACTCGGCCCTCACGGAACCGGAACAGGACACGGCCATCGTACTTTGCAACGAATCCTTGCTCCAACCGGTGCTCCATTCGCTGCCCGATGCCACATCGCCGCATCCTGTGAAACGCACCAACATCACCATGGGATTCCCCATGACCGACACGCCGGTGTACAGTTTCATCAACGCTTTGCTCTCCTTGCAGACCGATGGTTACGACCGTGACCGCCGCTGTTTCCGGGCGGAACAGGAAAAAATCGTACGCAGCCATCCCTACGCCGCCTTGTTGGAGGAACAGGATATCTTCTGTCCGCATGCGGAAAACCACGCCTTATTGGTCTATATCCGCTCCTTGCTCGAAGGCTTGGCTGCAGCATTCGGACAACAAAAAGACCGGAAAGACGACGTGTACAGCCAGTTGTACCACGAAGCGCTTTATCGTGCCCATCAGGTCATTAGCCGCTTCATCCGCCTGACGGAAGACCGTACGCTCGACGTACAGCCCTCCACCCTGCGCCGCTTGCTGCGCACCGTGCTGGGCACGACCACCATTCCCTTCCACGGCGAACCGGCTGTAGGCTTGCAGGTCATGGGCGTATTGGAGACGCGTAACCTGAATTTCAGGCATATCCTGATGCTCTCCGTCAACGAAGGGATGTTGCCCAAAGCCGTGAACGACACTTCGTTCATTCCCTACCACCTGCGGGAAGTGTTCGGACTGACCACCATACAACATAAAATAGCCGTATACGCGTTCTATTTTTACCGTCTTGTGCAGCGTACGGAACGTATCACATTCATGTACAACATCGCTACCGACGGACTGAACAAAAACGAGATGTCACGCTTCCTGCGCCAACTGTTGGCCGAAACGGATTTTCCCGTAGAACTGAAAATCCTGCAATCCGGCCAGGCCGTACCGGCCGACAACGGCATGGAAGCAGCCAAGACACCGGAAGTCATGAACATCCTGCGCCGTAACTATGGCAGCGGCCAACCCGGTTCGCGCCCCCTCTCCCCTTCGGCACTCAACGCTTACATCGACTGTCCGCTCAAATTTTATTACCAACAGGTGGCACGCATACGGCAACCCAAAGACCCGCAAAACGGTTTGGACAACGCACTGTTCGGCACCATCTTCCATGAGGCGGCGGAACTCGTCTACCGGAAACTGACCGAACGTAACCCCGTCATCCGTCGTCAGGACATCGAGCGACTGCTGGAGGGTGGGGAAACAACTTTACTTCCTTATATAGAAACCTCATTCCTGAAAAACTTCTTTGAAGGACGTGAAGACACGGTGTTCTACAACGGGCAACTGCTTGTAGCACGCAAGGTCATGGCCAGTTACCTGCGCCAACTGCTCGCCCACGACAGCCGCATGGAACAATTCGTATTGGAGGAAATGGAACAGGAACACCACCGAAGTGTGGACATCATATCGGACGGACACCCTCTGTCCATCGACATCGGGGGAAAAATAGACCGCATGGACACGGTCAGGATGCCGGACGAAACCACGGGGCAGGAAGTGGAAACCTTGCGTATCGTGGATTACAAAACGGGCGGTACACCGGAAAAAGCCGTTTCGATGGAACAACTGGTACAACCCGCCGAGCACCGTCCCTCATACATCTTCCAGATATTCCTGTATGCCTGGGTCATGACAGGCGAACAAAAGCGTCCCGTATCCCCGGCCCTGTTCTTCGTACACAAATCCAATGCTGAAGATTATGACCCGACCATCGTGTTCAACCGTGAACGGGTGACGGATTTCAGCCGTTTCAAAGAGGATTTCCAAAAGATGCTACAAGGTGTGTTGGAGGAATTGTTCAATCCGGAAATTCCCTTCCGGCAGACTTCCGTACCTAAAATTTGTGCCTACTGCGACTATAAGCTGCTTTGCAGACGGTAGAAAAGTTAAAAAAATCACGCATCCGGCTTGCAGAAATGAAAATAAACCTCTATCTTTGCACCCGATTTAAGGTCGGTTCCGTAGCTCAGTTGGATTAGAGCAACGCCCTTCTAAGGCGTGGGTCTTGGGTTCGAGTCCCAACGGAATCACAGGAAAATGCAATCATCTTTCGGATGGTTGCATTTTTATTTTAATCTTGCAAAAGCAGTGGCGTAAGCAAGCAAACCGTGGAGTTTAAAGGTAAAAAGGTTGACATTCAGAACTCCGGAGTCGGGACCATACATATTACCATGGAATGTACTTCTTTGAAAGCCCGCAACAGCGGAGTAGGTAAACTTATCCTATCCGGAACAGCAGACCAGACTGAAATAAACTCGAACGGAGTGAACAAAATAGATGCCACTGAATTAAACAAATTCTGATTCCCAGAACCGGGTTTCTTCTATTTCAGTATCAAACTTGAAGATTTAGAAAACGACGTTAGGAGCGAAAAGCATGTAGTTTCAGTTTCAACAAGACTGGAATTTACATGTTTTTCTTTTATATTTGTCACGTAGAATCAAACCAACGCTTTCATCTTGAAAAATCAAAAGTCCACGAGAATCGCTCAAAAATATCCATTCGGGGGAACGCACACAAATACGGGAATCTCGTGCCTTTAGAAATACGATCAAAAGACATTCGTCAATCGGCAGTCCAAACACGGTCGGCCAACCTGAGATAAGACGTCTCTGACCGATGACCGAAAGACACGGCATAGAGGCGCATGCCCCATTGCTTCAATTCCTCTACATATTGTACCCACATCGGAGGAAGCGGATCCATCTCAAAATCCGAAAGCCAAAGCAAATCGGCATAACGAAAATCTTCACGCATCAAAGTTTCTACGGATTCTTTCATCGCACAAGTCATATCGGATCCTCCATGAAAGGAGTTGCATAGAAAGGTCTCCAATAAGGCCAAGTCGGAATAGAGGTTATTCAACTCGATGACTTCGGTTTGGTCGGAAAAGAGTATCACGCGACAGGGGCGGCGCAATTTGTCGGCTATCAAGGCTAAACTCAACACTACCGCCTTGGACAATAACTCACGTTCCCCTTCCATCGAAGCGGACGTATCCACACAAACCACAAAAGGGCCATGTTTGGCCCGTTTCTGTAAGTCGCGTCCGCTGTACGAAGAAGCTTCGGCATATTCTATCTGCCGGGATACGGCATCGAAGACCGCCAGTTTCTTTTCGACATAACGGCGGTAGAAAATCGGTTCCAAAGCGGCATCCGACAAGAAACAATATTCCATCGGCAGCAGGGCGTTCAGATTGTTCCCTTCCGTAATGCCCACAATGTCGGAGTGCGTGGCAGAGCGTAACAAAGTAACCGGTGTCTTTCCGCTCATGGCTTGATACAAACGCTGCTCATCCGCTTTCTTACGCCCTAAAACGTGATTCAGTTCCTTAATTAATTGGCTTTTACGGATTACCTGCGAAAGCTGTCTGAGCTTCACGCGAAGTTCCGGAGACTGCGTCAACTGAAGCCAGGCTAATCGAGGGGAAGGCCCTTCACCTTTTCCTCCCACATTCTGCAACATACCGACATTGGCCGACACCATACGGTAATAATCTTCACAGAGCCGTTCTATGTGCCGCTTCTGATACGTACGTTCCCGCCCTTCCAACAGATTCCTCCACTTCTTTATGAAATGTTGGCGGAGAGCCTGCCAGCGGCTATCCGTACGAGGATAACGCACCAACTGTTCCATATAATAGGACGCATCCAATTCGACCGGAACATATAAACGGACAAAAGCGGAACGAGCCTGTTGCAACATGGGCAAAAAGTCGGCATCCGAAGCAGCAACGACCTGATAATAATAGTCCCACTGTTCCCCATAATAGGAATATACGTCTTGTAAACCTGATTTCTTTTTGGCGAAATAGCGCTGTATTTCTTCCTCCATCTCTTCGGGACGGATGACACCGGACGACAAGACCTCTGCATAAACCTCACCGGCTATTTCATGCAAACGCCTCAGAAAAAGAGCGGACAACTGGCGCACGCGCTCATATCCCTCATGATAATTTCCTGCCGGCTGCATGGCTCAATTCCTGACTTTCGATTTCCAGAGAGGTTATGTCAGAACGTACACGGCGTAAGGCGTTTTTCAATATATCCCTTTGCCTGTCTTGTAAAAACAAATGTGTCTGTACATATTCTGCTTCTTCCCTTTGCCATTGTTCCAGACGGGCCGACACCTCGCCCAATTCGGCCACGATACGTTCGGCCATCGCTGATGAAAAAGTCATCCGAGAAGAAACTTCTGTCTGGGGCACTGCGTTTTCACCGTCCTCCCCTGCCTCACGAAGCAATTCATATTTCCGTCCATTCACCTGCAAACCGGTCGTAGTACGAACCACTTGAAGCAGATCCTTTGGAAAAACATCCGGATGGCGGCTTTTCTCATACTTGCGCAGTATTTGCGCTCCGGTTTTGCGACGGTCGGTAACCAACACAAAAGGTATCGGCCGCTCCGGACTTAACGCTTCGTATTCATTCGTATAAATCAGCACTGTACGTCCGGGATACATGGATTGTATCTGATAGAAAAAAGCCTTGACCACCTTAAAATCCACATGCGTTTCCGAAACACACATCCCCTCTTCTTTCAATGCAGCCAAACGGTCTGACAACAGGGGAACACCGACATGCTCTTCACAGGCTGCCACAAGAGCGTCGGTCAAGAGGCGCTCCAAAACAGTCTCCTGAGCCGGAGTATCCCATACACAGACCTGCAACAGAAGCAAATCTGCCAAATGGACGACGGAACAACCGTTCAAAAAGGCAGAAGTCCGCCACAGATGTACCATCTTCTTCCAACGGCGGTCGGACACATAAAACAGGGACTCTCCTTTTTCTTCTGCCGATACATTGTAAGTCGTCAGAAGCCTGCGGAATATATGAACAAATGAAAATACAAAAACCGGTATCTCCACCGCATCTATCCCTTCGGCCCACACGCGTAACTCATCAGCAGACAAGCGTATGACATCCGGCACTTCTACCTCGGACTGAACCGTAGAAGAAATCATCAAATTAAAGAGTTCTTTATCGGCAATGCCTCCCACCACACAACGGACAAGGAAACGATCCCACAACGCATCCAGATTTTCCCCCTCGGCCGGAAGTTCATTGGAAGCAGCGACCACCAACTTCAGCGGAAGCCTCATTTCTTCTTTGCCGTTCAGATATACTTTTTCATTCAACACCGTAAGCAAAGCATTCTGAATGCTGGGTCCGGCTTTCCATATCTCATCCAAGAAAACGACATCGGCTGTGGGCAAATACCCTTCGGTCATTCTCATATAACGGTCTTCGTCCTTCAGGGCAGAAACAGACACCGGCCCGAATATCTCATCCGGCGTACTGAAACGGGACATCAGATATTCAAAAGAACGACCGTCCCGGAAAGCCGATTTCAGTCTCCGGGCTATCATACTCTTTGCCGTTCCGGGAGGGCCGAGCAGGAAAATACTCTCACCGGCAACTGCCGCCAAAAGGGACAGGGAAAGCACATGTTCTTTCTCAAAAAGTCCCTTCCCCAAAGCCTCCAACAACTGGGCGATACGCTTCTTATCCATCATCCGGGCGACCCTTTCTTTCTATTCTTTCAGAAAACGGCGATAAAATATCATATCGAAAATACACTCAGCCACCAGAAACATCAAAAAAAGCAAAGCCGTAAACAAGGGTTGTGCAGACAAGAAAAAACTGATACACCCTCCGGCAAGCATCGATATGCCGACACGCCACAGGATACCATGGCGATAATACCGTAATATGTTCCGGCTATCTTCCAAAGCCTCCCTTGAAACTAAAAAGAATTGCAGCATCTCCCACAAAAAGAAGAATCCCACAATAAAATAAAGAGGCAAAGATTCAAGATAGCTGAGAGGATAAAGCACAAGACGCACCGCCACGGAAAGAATCAGCAAAAAGCTCAACAGAGCGACTTGTATCAACGTAAAAGACAGTATTTTCCTCTTAAATAACGTATTGTTTATCTGCATATTATTTTGTTCTATCTCTTATCTGATAAACGAATCAATAAAAAAGTAAACTCCAAGGCCGGCAAGCCACCCCACCATAACCTTGCCGGATATGTGACGGAAATACCACCAAATGGAAACGTTCTCACTTTTCATCAACGCATATCCGGCAGTGGAACCGATGGAAAGCAAACAGCCGCCGATTCCTCCGCTATAAGCTACTAATTGCCAATACTGACCATTCAGCGCGAATGAACGAAGGTATTCCGGATCCATACCGGGAATGCTTTCCGTCATCCCTACCACATCATACATGGATATGCTGGTCAGCACAAGTGCCACGTTATCCAAAAAGGCGGAAATTCCTCCTAATATCAAACTGTATACGTAGATATTATGAATATATTGGTCGCACCATACGGCAACCGTATAGAGTGCCCCCGTCTCTTGAATGGCGGAAATAGCCATGCTTACGCCTATAAAAAATAAAATAGTCTGGATACTCTCTGCCTGCATGAAGCGTGGTGTAGGACGGAAAAAAGGTTGGTCGGATTTGATCAACCGCCGATTGCACAACTCGTTTACGACACTGAAAAGTGCCAATACACACAACGCTCCGACAAAAGGAGGCAACTTGGTCAGATTGTGAAACGTAGGAATAAACCACAGCCCTCCAATTCCCACGAACAGCATCAAAATACGCTGCCAACGCGTCAAAGTCGTATCATCCCCGCGATAGCGGATACGAGGCGTATTAATATCCATCTGTTCCGGCAACTTGCGGGAAATCAAATAAGTGGGAATAGCCACGGCTACAATGGACGGCAAGAACATGGCACCCGAAAAACTGGACGGTGTGACCGCTCCCTTGACCCACAGCATCAAAGTAGACACATCGCCGATTACCGTAAGACAACCTCCGGCATTGGCCGCAATCACAATGACCGCCCCATAATACATGCGGAAACGACTCCCCGGCAACAACTGACGCACGATGGCAAACATCATCAAAGCCGTGGTCAGGTTGTCGAGATTGGCCGACAAGACATAGGTTATGAAAGCCACCATCCACAGAAGACGCTTGCTATTACGGGTCGTAATCCACTCGCTGATGAAATCAAAACAACCGTTCGTATTCAACAAATCGACAATAGACATCGTAGCCAAAAGGTAAAGCACGATCTGACAAATATCCGCTACGTGACCGATAAAAATATAATTGGCAATAAAATTCTTAAGAGAAGTGACGTTAGAGGCATTTCCGCCTAAGAAATCAGCATATTCCTCCGCGTACATCATTTCTACATACTGTTTTCCCGCCACCATGTAGAGTGTCCAAACAATAACTCCGAGAAACATCGCCACAGCGGCTTTATTGATATTGGTGATATGCTCTGTTGCAATAGCACAATATCCCAAGAGCAAAACAATGGCGATTATTACGGTCATGGAAGATAGCTGATAAGAGAGCGACAAACGGGACTCGAACCCGCGACCCTCGGCTTGGGAAGCCAATGCTCTACCAACTGAGCTATTGTCGCAAATCGGATACAAAGGTATATCTTTTCTTGAAAAAAACACTCCATATCCGGATTTCTTATTTACGTATTAATATACTTTAACTTTACTTGCCAGGGCTTTGCATTTATTCCTTAATGCTTCCTGGTCGGCATCCAACTTGTCCCAGCAAACCACCACTCCCATACGGCGCCCTATATGGGCTTCGGGCTTCCCGAAAATACGCAGATAAGTGTTCGTTGCCGCACAGACCTCCTCCTCGCCGGAATACTTCGGTGCTCCGTGGCTTTCCACTTCCGACAGGATGACCGCACTGGCTCCCATTCGTTCTTGTGTAATTTCCGGTATCGGCAAACCTAAAACGGCACGGCAGTGCAATTCGAATTCCGAAAGATTTTGTGTGCCTGCCAAAGTCACCATTCCCGTATCGTGCGGACGAGGACTCAACTCGGAGAATATCACGCCGTCTTTATGGCTCAGGAAGAATTCAACTCCCCAAATCCCCGCACCGGTCAGGGCACGCGTGATTTTCTCTGCCATATCCTGCGCATCTTTCAGCATTTCGGGAGAAATAGCAGCCGGCTGGAAACTTTCACGGTAATCTCCTCCTTTTTGCACGTGACCGATAGGCTGACAGAACAAAGTAGGCCCGTTCTGTTGGGTCACCGTCAGCAGCGTAATTTCACTGTCGAAAGGAATAAACTGCTCTACAATGACTTCTTTCACATCGCCACGTGCCCCCGCGCATGCATACTCCCAGGCGTGTGCCAAATCCGCAGGACTGTCCACCTTGCTCTGCCCGTGTCCGGAAGAACTCATCAAAGGCTTGATGATGCAGGGGAAGCCTATCACATCGGCCGCAGCCTTCAACTCATCGAAAGTTTTGGCATAACGATAATCCGCCGTTTTCAATCCAAGTTCCGTATGAGCCAACTCTCGGATTTCTTTTCGGTTCATGGTGAAATTCACAGCCCGGGCACTCGGTACGACCTGAATGCCCATCTTCTCGCAATCATACAGTTTCTCCGTACGGATGGCTTCTATTTCGGGGACGATAATGTCCGGTTTATGCTTTTCCACCACAGCCATCAACGCATCCCCGTCAAGCATGTGGAAGACCTCGCACTCGTCTGCTACTTGCATAGCCGGTGCATGTGCATACGAATCGCAAGCAATTACATATTGCCCTTTGCGTTGGCACGCAATGACAAACTCTTTTCCTAATTCTCCGGAGCCTAACAATAAAATCTTTTTCATCAATTCTTTTATTTACAATTTTATATATTTACGATTTGACGACGTACGATGTACGATTAGAGTTACTTTAGACAATAAACCGCCACAAGCCAAAGCAATCCCAATCGTACATCGTAAATCGTCTAATAGTAAATCCTCTTATTGGTGTTGTTCTCTCAACAAGTCATTCACCGTCTTTACCGGATTGAATGTAGTCAGAGGCACTTCTACAAATACTGTGTTCCAATCACTCATGGCTCCGTTCCACAAACCGGGAAGTTCAAGCGCCTTCAGGTCCTTGCCGTTCTTGGACTTATAAGAGATGAAGCCTGTCGCTTTATCCACATACTTCACAAGATTGAACTTATGTCCTTTATAGTCACGTACGGCGCAAACCAAATCCACCGGATTGAAATGGGTACCTTTTTCAAACATTTCCTTCTTTTCCGGGTCGCCCATATCAATCTGCGAACTTTCCAGAATCTGCAGAGAGATAGTACCGTCACTGTTGTATGCCAGGAACGGACCTCCGCCCGGTTCGCCTACGTTCTTCACCATACCGCAAACACGCATCGGACGGTTCAGCTTCTCTTTCAGATATATAACCAACTCGGCATCTTCCAGATTCTTTGTCTCCGGATTCTTGCAATAGAGTTGTTTCTGCAGGAATTGCAGAACTTCAAGAATTTGCTCGTGTGTATACTTCCCGCTGTCAAGCAACTGCAGATAAGCAAACGCTCTCTGCTGTAACGCTACCAGCACACCGGCAATCAGTTTCTTATATAATACGGTGTCACCTTTCAGCTTGTCGGGTACCACATTGTCTATATTCTTTATGAAGATAATATCCGCATCAAGGTCATTCAAGTTTTCAATCAAGGCGCCATGACCGCCGGGACGGAACAACAATTTGCCATCTTCTCTAAATGGCGTGTTATCCATGTTTACAGCAATTGTATCCGTAGAAGCCTTCTGTTCTGACATACCAATTTCATAGCTGACACCATAAGCTTTTGAGAATTCAGGTTTCAGCTTTTCTATTTCCTTTTCAAACAATGCACGGTGTTCACCGGAAACAGTAAAGTGTACGTTTACTTTATTTTCTTTGTTCGATGCATATTGTGCACCCTCTTCCAAATGTTCTGCTAATGCCGTATGAATTTCACCGCCAATTTTATGGAATTCCAAAAGTGCTTTCGGCAGACTGCCGTAATTCAATCCATCCGACTTTAAAAGGCATGCTACAATTGGCTTATATTCACCGCGTTCCATCA
>OHQR01001497.1_pt1 | contig 11978 bp, 9 predicted proteins | sample 1578191 | NCBI WGS metagenome assembly OHQR01 (sample SAMEA3879577, study PRJEB24766) | human gut metagenome | biome: human-associated habitat; feature: feces | place: USA | collected 1985/1987 | reverse complement strand
CGCTTCTGCGGCAAAATTCTCTACCGCCGCATGGCGATCCCCGCGGAGCGTTTTTATTTCATAGGACTAATTTCCCATAAAAAATACAGCAGAGCCGGACTTTTCCATGCTCTGCTGTATCTTCGCTTTATTTCATCTGAAAGGTTGCACACTGTGTGTGCTCGGATCTGCTTGCTCCGTCACCGCTGATGTCAATATTCTTCGCCGTGCAGTGGTGATTTTCATTGTAAACACATTTCACTGCCTCACAGTCGATCTCCAGACGGTTTTCCGGAGTTTTAAATACATTCTGGAAAGCCCCGTCTTTGTTTTCGTCGAAACTTCCGCAGCAGGTTTCGCTGCACTGACAGGCATCCTGTCCGTCTACTACAATGGTCTGCTTGCAGCAGCGGCTGTCACAGTTGTGAAGGCAGTTTGTTACGGTACATGCTAATTTGGTCATAATAAATGCATACCTCCTTGATTAATCATGATAGATTTGTCTATCAGGGATAGTATGCATTTATCTTTTCATTCTATTCTATTTTATTTGAGGAAATCGAATTATTTCTGCTCCTGCTTTACTTCCACTGCACGAACCTCTCTGGAAGCAATTTCTTTTTTGAGATCCTCGATAAATGCATCCAGGGATCTCTGGCCTTCGTCGCCTTTGAAACGGCTGCGGACTGCCACTACGCCCTCTTCCTCTTCCTTCTGGCCTACAACCAGCATATACGGAATCTTGTTCTTCTGGGCTTCACGAATCTTGTAGCCGATCTTTTCAGAGCGGATATCCAGCTCTGCACGGATTCCTGCCTCATCCAGAGCAGCCTTTACCTTGCCTGCGTAGTCCAGATATTTATCGGAAATCGGCAGAACCTTTACCTGTACCGGAGCCAGCCAGGTGGGGAATGCACCTGCAAAATGCTCAATCAGAATACCGATAAACCGCTCAATGGAGCCAAATGCCACGCGGTGAATCATAATCGGTCTGTGCTTTTCGCCGTCTGCACCAATATACTCCAGTTCAAACCGCTGAGGCAGCTGGAAGTCTAACTGAATGGTACCGCACTGCCAGGTTCTTCCAATAGCATCAACCAGATGGAAGTCAATCTTCGGACCATAGAATGCGCCGTCGCCTTCGTTAACCACATAATCCAGACCCATTTCATCCAGAGCGCTGCGCAGACCATCGGTAGCCATCTCCCAGTCCTCGTCGCTTCCCATGCTGTCTTCCGGTCTGGTAGACAGCTCTACATGATACTGGAAACCAAACAGGCTGTATACACTGTCAATCAGCTGTGCAACACCCTTGATTTCCTCTTTGATCTGCTCCGGAGTCATGAAGATATGAGCATCATCCTGAGTAAAGCAGCGCACACGCATCAGACCATGAAGCTGGCCGGATTTCTCATGACGGTGAACCAGACCCAGCTCGCCCAGACGAAGGGGCAGATCACGGTAGGAACGGGGCTCAGATGCATATACAAGAACACCGCCCGGGCAGTTCATGGGTTTTACCGCATAATCCTGCTCATCAATAACCGTGGTGTACATATTATCTTTATAGTGATCCCAGTGACCGGAGGTCTCCCACAGGCTTCTGTTTAAAATTACCGGTGTGGAAATCTCTACATAACCGGCTTTTTTATGAATTTCTCTCCAGTAATCCAGAAGAGTATTCTTCAGCACCATGCCCTTTGGCAGGAAGAAGGGGAATCCCGGTCCGGCTTCGTGCATCATAAACAGTCCCAGCTCTTTGCCCAGTTTCCGGTGGTCACGCTTCTTTGCTTCTTCCATCATGGTAATGTAAGCTTCCAGCTCTTCCTTCTTTGCAAATGCAGTAGCATAAATACGAGTCAGCATTTTGTTATGCTCATCGCCTCTCCAGTATGCGCCTGCAATGCTCATCAGCTTGTATGCCTTGCCAATATCCTTGGTGCTCATCAGATGCGGGCCTGCACACAGATCAGTGAACTCACCCTGCTTGTAGAAGCTGATTTCCTCTCCTTCCGGAAGATCCTCAATCAGCTCCACCTTGTACGGCTCCTCTTTTTCCTTCATGAAAGCAATTGCTTCCTCTCTGGGTAGGGTGAAGCGCTCGATCGGAAGAGCTTCTTTTACAATCTTCTTCATCTCTGCTTCGATCTTTTCCAGATCCTCTGCTGTAATCGGATTTTCAAAATCCATATCATAGTAGAATCCATCAGCAATAGAAGGACCGATTGCCAGCTTGGCGCTGGGATACAGACGCTTAATTGCCTGTGCCATTACATGGCTGGCAGAATGGCGCAGTGCAGCCAGACCCTTCTCGTCCTTTGCGGTCAGGATATTCAGAGAACAATCCTCTTCCAGAACTGTACGCAGATCAACTGCTTCTCCATCTACTTCACCGGCACATGCCACCCGTGCCAGACCTTCGCTTAAATCTTTTGCCACATCCAGTACAGACATTGGCTGTGCATATTCCTTCACACTTCCGTCTTTTAATGTAATCCTCATGGCTTTGCTCCTTTTTCCTTTGATGTGATGAGTTTTCCATAGCGCATCCTCCCGGAGCGCTTTTGATTTCACGGAATGAATTTTTCTGTATTTCCTATGAAAACAAAAATCCCCTGCCAGACGTCTTCTGACATCTGGCAAGGGACGATCATTCTGTAAATGCTTCGCGGTTCCACCCTGCTTGCTGAATCTCAATTTCTGACAACAGACCTGTCTGCGCCTCTACTGAAAAGTAATTCAGCCTCTCATTCTGACGATAACGGAATCACCGGATCCGATTAAGGACCGCTCCGAGCTGGTCTTCTCCTGAAATCCCTGCAGGATGCTTCCACCATCTGCATCCCTCTCTGTGCGCTTTTTTCAGGTTACTGGTCTCATCTGCGCGTTGACTATGGAAATAACTTCATACCTGTTTCTGATTATAACACGCCCCGAAAATATGTCAAGCATTTAATTCTGCAGGATTTACTCCGGAAGCTCATTCCATCTTCATCCGGCCCCGCATACAATAGCAGTCTGCCCCGCCTGTTCCCGGATTCAGCCTGCGGCTGTTTCCAGATTTGCCAGCACTTTTTCACTCAGAAGAATAAATGCCTGACGAGTGCGTCCTGCGGATGCATTGGGACAGATAACCTGCGGAGATGACAAAAGCTCCCCTGACGGATCTCCCAGCGCACCAGCCGTATCACAGATGAAATAATTGTCTCCCTTTTCCAGCCACTTTTTCAAAGGCTCGATCTCATGGGAAGGACCAATGGAAGTATTGAAAAGAATTTTATGGCTGCCCAGGGCTGCAAACTGCTCTTCTCCAAGAAGAATCACATTCTTGTTCAGGCAGGTGAAAACCACATCGCAGTATGCCAGAAGTTCATTCAGCGGACGATAGGTCATTCCCTGATTTTCTCTCTCCGGCTTGCGGGTCCGGGAATAATAAGATACCTCTGCTCCCATAAACTGCATGGCATCTGCAATCATTCCTCCGGAAACACCGATTCCCACGATTCCCACCTTCAGTCCGGTAATTTTCTCCGGCAGTTCCTTCCACATGGGGCGATCGTATCCGTGCAGCAGACGAACCAGTTCGCAAAGCACAAACTCTACAACACCGCGATCTCCGTAGTCACGAATTCCAAGGACCTGGATTCCATGCTCTCTTGCGTATGCAATATCCACATTGGCACTTTCCTCAGAATAGAGACTGCAGCACATACCTATATATTTGATATTCGGACAGTGTTCCATCACATAGCTGTTAATTCTGGAAGTATAGCTTACCAGAACTGCATCTGCATCACCGATGCGGCGAATAATTTCTTCGTCATCACCTGGAATATCCGTAAACAGAACAACCTCCTTTGCGTAATCATACAGTTTTTTCTCAGCCTCTTCTACCAGGCTGACCGGCTCAATTGCTACCAGCTTCTGAAACATATTTCTCCTCCTTGCCCTCTTTCCTTATTCTCTCCTGCAGCTGTTATTCCTAAAATACAACCGGAGAGACGATATTTCTCAGAACTGCAACCACACTCCATCCTGCAATGGCGCTGGTGCTGGAATAAATATCTACAACAGCTTTTACACCCTCAATTTCTGCAGTGATCTTATGATCGTCACCTACAAAACCAGGTACACTGGTAATATTAACACTTGTGTTCTCAGGCCCTACCGTAGCCAGAGAAGAAGCGACTGCCACATTTACCTTTGTAGGAAGAAGTCCGATTGCCTCCCGGGCATTTCCGGAAAATACATGGGTCTCCTCGGTATCTGTCATCAGATGCTCCTCAAACAGAGGTGTATTTCTCAGAGAAGCCGGACCCTTTCTTGTTTCAATTCCTGCTGTAGCCTGTCCCATTAAGGATACTGTGCGCAGTACGTCAAAACCGCCGACTGCTCCGGAAGCAATGTAAATTCTCGTGCCGTTTTCCTTCGCGGTCTTCTGAGCCTTCTCATAAAACTCCTGATCTGCAAAAGCTCCAATAGAAAGCACAATCAAGCTGCTTCCTGAGGAAAGGATTTTTTCTGCAGAATCCTTTACCATCTGTACAGAAGCCGCCTCTGCAATATAGTCCGGTTTCTGGGCCAGAAGCTCTTCCAGAGTAAGGCAGGCTGCACATCCGGCTTTTTTCGCCATTTCAGAAACCGTCTCGGGAGTTCTTCCCATAACACCTACAATTTCGTAGTCTTCCAGCAGTCCCTGTTTCCAGGCATCCACTACAATACCGGATAAATATCCGCTTCCCAAAATTCCAAGTCTTTTTTTGTTCATTTCTGTTCCCCCAATTCTTATATTTTCAGTAATCACCCAGGAATGTTCAAATATTCCGTTCTGACAGACCGGATATCCTGAAGCGTTACTTTTTTTGAAACAGGAAATGCCAGGCTCCTCTTTTCAGGAGCCTGACACCGCCCTTATCAATCCTTGTCTAAATCAAACACCTCAAAATCGTCTTCATTTTCCTGTTCTTCCATCTCAGAAGGATGCATCGGCTGCTTATAGGCTTTTACAGAAGAGCTTTCTTCCTCCGCTTCACGGGCCAGATTTCTGGATATTGCCGTTTCCACATCTCCTACTGCATCGTCAAGAGGATCGTCAAACTCCAGATCTACCATTTCCAGTTCGCTTTCATCCGGAAGGTACCGGTCCTCCTCTCTGGAAGCTGCTGCTTCCGAAGAAGCCCGGAAATCCTCTTCCTCATGATCCTCTTCACCCATCATATACCGTTCTTCCTCAGACAGCTTTCTCTCAGAGCCGCGGCTGCTTCCGGAAGAACCAGTCTTCTCATAAGCATCCTCTCCCTGATCCATGCCGCCATGGCCGGAGCGGGAACGCTTTACCAGAACCAGAATCAGAATCAGCAGAAGAACTGCCGCTGCCGCCGAAGCGCCAATAGCAATGTACAGCATGGTGCTGTAATCATCGGTCAGCTCATTGTATCTGGTTGCCAGCTCAATATATTCCGGATCCATCTCGCCGCTGTTGTCATACTCAAAGTATTTCTGAATGGTCTTATTCTTTGTATCGTAACGGTAGAAGCCGGCTTCTCCATTTGCATCAATACCATAGAAGATACAGTAGTCCGGATCCTGTTCTTTTCCTTCCACATCAGGAATCCAGCCCTTGACTGTAGCTTCACCAATGATCAGATCCCGTTCTACCATTCCGGCCGGGATTTCTGCATCAGACGGAATTGCGGTAATTCCAATACTTGCCGGTGTTCTTCCTGCCTCTAAGTGAACCAGAACATCTGCCGGTGTTACTGTCTGCTCTGCGCCGCCGTCATTGGTTTCCGTATTTTCTCCGCCCTCTGCCTTATTGACAACAACCGTATAGGTTCTGACAGTAGAGCCGTCCTCTGCTGTTACCCGGCAGACCACTGTGTTCTCTCCAGGCTGCAGACCCTCTGCGCCTTCTACAGAAACCACCGCCTTATCGCTGTTTGCAATAGCGCCTACGGTCAGTCTCTCTGTCTCCAGACCAACGGTTGCCGTGTAATTCTCTACATCCGGGCTGAATGCAGGTTCCAGGGTTCCCGGTGAAATCTGCAGAGACTGCAGAGCCGCATCACTGGAATAGGTCTGCTCGCCGGCTGCAATCTGAATTGTGGAACTTCCCTGCTTATCCATAGTCAGAGTCTGTCCGTCCGCATCATAGCCCTCCCAGGAGGAAACCGTAATCTGCGTGGTTCCGGCTTTTAAGGCACGAAACTTCAGATTTGTAACAATTTCTGTTTTTCCTTCCATTCCGCTGGTAACACGGATTGCTCCGGAACCGCCGCTGGCGTTTTCTGAACCTCCCAGAAATTCCAGGGCTGTCGCATCATAAGCCAGCATTACATCCGTATTTCCCAGAGTATCTCCGCTGGTGGATGTAAACTTCATTCTTACATCAAACTCACTGCCTGCCTGTGTAGACGGATCTGAAAATGCAATTTTTGCACTGGCTGCAAAGCTCTGAAATGGCAGAGCAAAAACCAGCATCATTACAGCTGCCGTCCGCAGGCAAAAATGTTTCACTTTATTGTACATATTTCCTCCCGCATTCTTTTCAGAAACAGCCGGAGTACTGTTTCATTCTTCGGCTGTTTCTGTTTTATTTTATTCTCCCGGACTCTGAATCCGTCAGTTTCCCGGAGCTACAATCACAGCACTCTGTCCGCCAGGCGCTGCACCTGCTGTACTTCCCGGAGCAGAAAATCCAGGCTGACTTCCTCCCCCGCTTCCGGAACCGACATTGGAGATGCCGGGACCTGAATTGGAGATGCCGGGACCGCCGGATGAACCGCCTGTCTGAACCGAACTTCCGGAACTGCCCGTATTTCCATTTCCCAGGGTAACGGTAATACCGCTTCCCAGCCCCGCATTGTAGGTCGGACCATTTGTCTGACGTACCACATGAATGGTATAAGTACGCTCTGTTCCATTCTCTGCACGCACAACCACCGGAATCTCATTATTTCCGCTCTGCAGCTGAATAGTTCCCACTCCGCTGACAGATGCCTTCGAATCAATCGTCACTGCGCTTAAATTTACACTGGATACAGAGTGATCCACAATCAGATCATAAGATAGAGTATCCTTATCAAAAGTAGGCGTTAAGGTAAAGCCTTCTGCTCCCAGTCCCTTCAGCTTGTTGTTGGGACTTCCGTCTACGGTCGGCTTCACACAGGGTGACTCCGGCATATTGGTATACACAGGAATCTTAAATGTCAAAGCTGTATTTTTCAGCTGTTCTGAAAATCCCTCTGCAAAAATAGAGCCCTCTGATGCTGCACCATCTACATTGGTCATGTACTGATGCTTGTACATATTGCTTCCCTGGACATTATACTTTTTCAGATACAGAGTATCCTGTCCGGCATTGACATAGTTGGTTCCGTAAAACTGGGCTCCTCCAAGAATTGAACTTTCCGGAGAATTCCATGGCCGTCCGTAGGTTCCGGACTGAGAAGCATACCAGAGTCCCCGCTCCACTGCACCCATCCCGTCTGAGGCATAGGCTCCTACGTTAAAGTAATTGTAAACGCCTGTGTATCCTGCATAGTTTCCGGAAATAGAATTGCCGCGGCCATCGCGTCCCTGCTCCTGAATAATCATAGCTGCAATGACATAGGGATTAACTCCTGATGCAGATGCAGCATTCATAATCGCATCTACATAGCTGACTGTGGCGCCTGAACTGTTCCCTCCTCCAGAGGTCACTCCGCCCGGTGCCGCTGCTCCCGGAGAAGAGCTGTTTCCCGAAGAGGCGCCCGGGCCTCCTGCTGTAATAACATTTGATGCCACGTAAGCTGCCTGATGTTTGCTGACAGATGCGTGAGGTCCTTCAAACCGGACCTCTGAATCAGAGGTATCTGACGGTGCCTGTGAACCGGCATTGCCTGACGGCTGAGAGGCTGTTCCTGAAGAACTGCCGTTTGATCCCGGTCCCACAATCACTGCGCTCTGTCCGCCCGGCACAGAAGAACTGCCGCCGGAAACACCGGGACCCACTACCGGACTTCCGCCGGTGCTGCTTCCTCCTGAACTGCCGCCCGGACCGGCAGAGCTGCTGCCGGAGCCTCCTGCACCGATCTGCCCGTTCTCCATAAAACTGCCCTTTAACATGGACTGCAGTCCTTCTCTTGTATGAACAGCCGGATCGTATTTCTGTGACATAAACTGAAAAATATAAGCCTCATCCAGGAAATTCCGCGGATCCATATAAAAACGCAGAATATCCTCTGAAGCTGCTACCCATGTACTTCCGTCAAAACCGGTCCACACTCCGTTATCCCAGTTATAAGCCCCCTCTGCCAGAGACTTATAAGACGAAATGCTGCCTGTATGTACCAGATTGCGCCCCAGAACAGCCTCATTCTGGATCACGGTATTCCAGTCCAGACCTGTGTGCTGTGCCTCAAATCTCCACTGAGGATATTTTGCATGAAGCTGTCTCAGGCTGTTTTTGTAAGACTCCGGAAACCCCTGGGCATTCAGACTTGCCTCAAAATCTCCATCGTGACTGTAGGAAGCGGGAAAGCTGACATAGGTTCCCAGCACATATCCCGTTGCCGTCTGCCCGCCTGTCCCTGTAAAGCGAATCTGATACCACAGTTTTCCATCACTCCCGGTTGTCTCACCAATCACTGTGACTGCTGAATTCTTATTCAGCCTTGCTACAGATGCATTGGAAGTTCCCGGACCGCTTCTGACATTCAGCGTTGTCGCACTGACCTTTGCCGAGCGTTCTGTATAGGCATAGGCCTGGTTAACTCTGAGCGAGGTGCCTGCAGGCTGAGAAACCCCAAGCACCACTCCCATAGCTACAGCCAGCCCTCTTTTCCATGATCGTTTTTTCATGTATTTTCTCCTCAAAAGGTAGATTCTGTTCCGCATCTGCCCACGAGCAGAAAACCGGATTTTTACATGTTTCTTATTATAATGACAAATACTGGGATAGTCAACCTAATCAAATCAAAGTTCAGATATCCTGCGAAATTTGTAAGAAACTTTTAATATGACGCAGCTGCTCAGGACGGCGGAGAAATTGGCAGAATCTCCCCATCCCGTACAGCCTCCATATGCAAACGGCAGAACGCACAAACGCACCGGAGCACCTGCCCTATCACTGGCAGGAACCCCGGTGCGCGTAATGATCACTTCATTTCCAGTCTTTTATACAGGATAAGCCTTATTTGCAGTATCTGCAACAGCAGCATCTACTTTTGTCTGCTGTGCCTCTCTGTATTTAAAGAACTCCTCTGCTACCTTCGGGAACAGAGCATAAGACAGAACGTCCTCTTCCTGCTGCTTCCACTGCGCACATTCCTTTTCGAACTGCGGCAGCTGCGGAGGAATCAGATCTGCCGGACGGCAGGTGATCGGAGTCTCATCTCCAATAATCTTCTTCTGTACTTCTTTATTAACCGGTGTTACAGTCTGACCGAACTCGCCCATCATAATCTTCTTGGACTCCTTCGGAACCAGTTTGTAGCGCTCACCGGAAATTACATTCATAACTGCCTGTGTACCTACAATCTGAGAAGACGGAGTAACTAACGGCGGCTCACCAAAGTCTTTTCTTACTCTCGGAATCTCTTCCAGAACCTCCTGGAACTTATCTTCCTTGCCGGCTTCCTTCAGCTGATTTACCAGGTTGGACAGCATACCGCCCGGTACCTGATACCGCAGAGTCTTGATATTAACACCCAGAACCTTCGGATTCAGCAGACCGCTCTTTAAGGATTCCTCGCGAAGCGGCGCAAAGTACTCGGCAATCTCTGCCAGCTTATCCTGAGACAGGCCGGTATCATAAGGAGTGCCCTTGAAGGTCTCAACCATAACCTCAGTTGCAGGCTGGCTGGTACCCAGAGCCAGAGGAGACATTGCAGTATCAATAATATCGCAGCCGTTCTCCACTGCCTTTAAGTATGTCATAGAAGCAACGCCGGAAGTATAGTGGGTATGCAGGTCAATCGGAAGCTCTGTAGACTCTTTCAGAGCGCCTACCAGTTCCTGAGCTGCATAAGGAGTCAGCAGACCAGCCATATCCTTGATACAGATAGAATCTGCGCCCATATCCTCAATTCTCTTTGCAATATCCTTCCAATAATCCAGGGTATAAGCCTCACCCAGAGTATAGCACAGAGCGATCTGAGCGTGAGCCTTTTCCTTCTTTGCTGCCTTTACAGCGGTCTGCAGATTGCGCAGGTCGTTTAAGCAGTCAAAAATACGGATAATATCAATACCGTTTGCTACGGATTTCTGTACAAAGTACTCTACTACATCATCTGCATAGTGGTTGTATCCCAGAATATTCTGTCCGCGGAACAGCATCTGCAGCTTGGTGTTCTTAAAGCCGGCTCTCAGCTTTCTCAGTCTCTCCCAGGGATCTTCCTTCAGGAAACGAAGGGAAGCATCAAAGGTAGCGCCGCCCCAGCACTCTACTGCATAATAACCAACCTGATCCATCTTATCAATGATAGGAAGCATCTGTTCTGTACTCATTCTGGTTGCGATCAAAGACTGATGCGCGTCACGCAGGACAGTCTCTACAATCTTAACCGGCTTTTTCTGAATCTCTGCCATTTTAATTTACCTCCTGAATATTCTATCGTTAAATTCCAAAGATCGCCATGAAGGTACCGGCTGCTACTGCCGTACCGATAACACCGGCTACGTTGGGTCCCATGGCATGCATCAGCAGGAAGTTGGTAGGATCTGCCTCTGCTCCCACCTTCTGAGATACACGGGCCGCCATAGGAACTGCAGATACACCGGCTGAACCAATCAGCGGATTTACCTTGCCGCCGGTTATCTTGCACATAATCTTACCGAATACTACACCGGCTGCTGTACCGAATGCAAATGCAATCAGACCCAGAACTACAATCAGCAGTGTGGTGGGCTTTAAGAATGCCTCTGCGCTGGTGGAAGCGCCTACGGAGGTACCCAGCAGGATAACTACGATGTACATCAGTGCGTTGCTTGCTGTCTCTGTCAGCTGCTTAACAACACCGCTCTCACGGAACAGGTTACCAAGCATCAGCATACCAACAAGGGGAGCTGTGGTCGGCAGAATCAGACATACAACAATGGTAACAATAATCGGGAACAGGATCTTCTCCAGCTTGGATACGGGACGAAGCTGATCCATGCGGATCTTACGCTCCTGCTCTGTAGTAAGCAGCTTCATAATCGGCGGCTGGATAATCGGTACCAGAGCCATGTAGGAATAAGCTGCTACTGCGATCGGTCCCATAAACTCAGTCTGTCCCAGCTTACCTGCCAGGAAGATAGATGTCGGGCCGTCTGCACCGCCGATGATGGAAATAGCGGCTGCAGCCTTGTCGTTGAATCCAAATGCAATTGCCATAAAATATGCTGCATAAATACCGAACTGTGCAGCAGCTCCCAGAAGGAAGCTCTTGGGGTTAGCAATCAGGGGACCGAAGTCTGTCATTGCACCAACACCCATGAAAATCAGAGACGGAAGAATACTCCACTCATCCAGAAGGAAGAAGTAATGAAGCAGTCCGCCAACGCCATTGGACATATCCTCCGGCTTTGCCATAATGTCCGGATAGATATTCACCAGCAGCATACCAAATGCAATCGGCACCAAAAGCAGCGGCTCAAATCCTTTTCGGATAGCCAGGTATAAAAATACCAGCGCTACGCCGATCATCAGGAAATTGCCATACGTAAGATTGCAAAAGGCTGTCTGCTGAAGAAGATTAATCAATGTTGTTCCAATATAATCCATTTTAATCCCTCCATAAGGAACTTGCCGTTAATTGCAAGCTGTTAGTTTAATGTAGCAAGAACTGCGCCCGGTTCTACCATATCGCCTACTGCAACATTAACACTGGCAACGGTACCGTCCTGAGGAGCTACGATCTCGTTCTCCATCTTCATAGCTTCCAGAAGCAGGATAACCTGACCACGTTTTACAGCTGTGCCAGCTGCTGCCTTAATACCAAGGATCTTACCTGGCATCGGGGATGTGATGGTTACGC
>OHQR01001480.1_pt1 | contig 12114 bp, 7 predicted proteins | sample 1578191 | NCBI WGS metagenome assembly OHQR01 (sample SAMEA3879577, study PRJEB24766) | human gut metagenome | biome: human-associated habitat; feature: feces | place: USA | collected 1985/1987 | reverse complement strand
CGAAAACTTTCTTTTCCACTCTCTGACAGCTCAACTCCTCTTGTATTTCTTATAAGGAAACAGGTATTCAGTTCTTTTTCTAATGCAGACACATGTGCACTGATCGTTGGCTGCGTAAGGAATAACTGCTTTGCCGCTTCCGAAAAACTTTTTGTTTCTGCTACTTTCACAAATGCTTCCAGTTGTTTTAAGTTCATTCACTCTCCCCTTACTTTCCTCTGATTTGTTCTCTTTGCAATTTATTTCCTGCGGAGCGTTCTGTCTGCGCACCTTCTTTTGCTGTAAATCCGATTCGATCTGTATATTCAAAAATCAATCTTGCATTTTTTCTGCTTGTCTGAAATACTTCTTTTACCTGGCTCAGTGTAATCACTTTAGATACAGATAACATACGGCTTACTTCTGTTCTAATTTTAAACGTAATCTCTGTTGTTGTATAAACACTCTCACAAACCTCTGTAATTTCGTTTTCTTCCTGCATATAATTCAGAATTTCCATCAATTCATCTTGACTTTGTATTCCACTTTTCTTTTTCGTTTTTCTTGCTGACTCAAAAAATGTTTCCAATTCCACTTTGTTCAAAAAGAAAACTTTATTCTCATCTGATTGACTGGCAAAGATTTCTCTTAATTTAGAAACTTCTTCCGTCTCTTTTACTTTATATCCCTCCGGAGAAATCAGCTCTATACTAGAATTTTCCTGTTGTAACCTTATACAACCGACATTTCCATGTTCCTCCAATAGTATAAGACATTTCTGAATTTCCCGATTCTGTTCCTTTTTCCCTTTGCTGATCTGATTGAAAAGAACTGTCTTTGGCATTCCTCTTCGATATGGATGAGCAGACAACCAGCTTTCCAATTCATCCATAATTCTCTTTTCTAAAGAAATCTGTTCCTGCAGGCTCTTTTCTTGATCTTGGATTTCCTTTGAACACTTATTTTCTTGATTCCAAAGATTGTTTTCCAACAGTTCCAGTCTTTGTAAAACCCCATCATGATATTTTCGCTCTTTTTTTTCTCCCATTTCAAGGATAATTCCTCCACCGATTGTCTCGAGTGGTGAATAAAATCGGACAATAAACCTGTCCCCTGGACAAAACGCAGCAGGTTCTTCTAACCTTAATTGGACATAGGCTGATTCCCCCGGCTCAACTTTCTCACAGGACAACGGAACTGCTCTGCACAGAACTTCTGTTGTTCCGCTATAAAAATGTAATCGAGTCTGATGTTCAATACTTCTTTTACTTTGTGGAAGAAGTGTCAGTTTTGCATTCACATAGCGGCTGACTTTCATACTTCCTTCCGGTGCGATCACATTTCCTCGATACACAAACTTCCCATCACTGCTCTGTCTTCGGTCCGTCTGAACCAGATTCAGTGCGCTTCGCTGACCTGCTTCACAAGCTTCTGCTTCCTGCTCATGCACCTGAACTCCACGAACTCTGCACGAAGTTTGTTGTGGATAGATCATCACCCGATCTCCCGAATGAATTTTCCCGTCAAGAAGTGTTCCCGTCACAACTGTTCCGCTTCCTTTAATTGAAAATACTCTGTCCACAGGAAGTCTTGGAAATGCAGGGATTTTCCACATTTCTTTCTGCTTTTTTACACATTTCAGGATTTGACTTCTTAATTCTTCTATTCCGGCTCCTGATTTTGCTGAAACACGTACAATGTCCACATTATATTCCAGCTTATCTTCTACCTGATCAGTTCTCTGACCTACTGTAAGCAACTGTTGCATTTCTTCACAGATCTGCTGTTCTACCATCTCCAGCCATTCCTCATCCACAAGGTCACATTTATTCAAAACAACAAGGATATTCTCAACACCCAGAAGGCGTAAAATTGCCAGATGTTCTCTTGTCTGTGGCATAATCCCCTCATCTGCTGCAATTACAAGAAGAACAAGGTCCATTCCTACCACACCTGCAGTCATATTAGAGATAAATTTCTCATGCCCGGGAACATCAATAATTCCGACACGTTCTCCGTCTGTCAAATCCATCCATGTAAACCCTAGATCAATTGTGATTCCACGTGCTTTCTCTTCTTTCAGACGGTCTGTATCTCTTCCCGTTAATGCCTTGATCAGTGTCGTCTTACCATGATCGATATGTCCGGCAGTTCCGATGATCACATGTCTTTCCATCTAATGCAGTCCCTTTCTTAATGCTGTTTTTCTTTCTTAGTTATGCTTTCTTTCCATAACATGTCTGATCTGTGTCGCCAGATATTCGATTCCTTCTTCCGAGAAAGTTCTCATATCCAGAAGGAAACGCCCTTCCTTTATTCTTCCAATTACCGGAACTGAAAGATTTCTCATCCTGCTTTCTATTTCTTCAACGGTGATCTCAGTTGATTCCAATGCTACTCCATAACTTGGAATCTCCGTCTCAGGAAGTGCACCTCCACCAGCCTTAGAAATACATTTTTCCACTTGAATCTGAACGGACGCTCCCTCTTGATTCCATCTATCAGCACAAACCATTGCTTTCTCTTTTATTTCCTCCACAGGTCTTGTCAGCATTCTCAGTGTTGGAATCTTTTGAACCGCTTCTTTCTGATCCAGATAACATTTCAATACTTCTTCTATCGCTGTCATTGTAAATTTATCTGCCCGAAGAGCCCGAAGCAATGGATGATTACGCATCTGATCAATATATTTTTTCTTTCCTACAAGGACTCCGGCCTGTGCTCCACCAAATAGTTTATCACCACTAAAACAAACAACATCTGCACCGGCCTTTACTTCTTCCTGTACGGTTGGTTCTTTGGATAAACCATATTCCTCCAGATTTATAAGTACACCACTGCCCAGATCTTCAATCACTGGAATTCCACTTCGTTCCGTATGATTCTCGAAGTTTTCAGGTGGCAATTCCTGCGTGCACCCTATCAGACCAGTACTTAATTCATACAATTCTTCTGCACTTACCGATTCTGTAAACCCGACAATTCTGTAATTACTTGTGTGGACTTTCAAAAATGCTTTCGTCTTTTCACTGACTGCTGCTTTATAATCTTCTATCCTTGTACGATTGGTTGTCCCGACTTCTTTCAAAATAGCACCGCTTAATTCAAGAACTTCCGGAATACGGAATTTCCCTCCGATTTCAACAAGTTCTCCTCTGGAGACGATCACTTCTCCACCTTTTGTCAATGCACTCAGGGCAAGAAGTACAGCTCCGGCATTGTTATTCACAACAATTGCCGCTTCTGCTCCCGTGATCTGACAAAGCAATTCTTCTGCATATCCGGTCCTGTTTCCACGTTTTCCAGTCTGTAAATCATATTCCAGACTGGAATAATTCTCTGCAACTGCTTTCAGTTTTTCCGCAATCTCATGACTAAGCGTTGCACGTCCAAGCCCGGTATGAAGGATTACTCCTGTTCCGTTATAAACCGGTTGGATCGCCTTTTTCTGTTCTTGTTCCAGAAGATGGTTCACTTCTGATTTCTTTGAACTTGATTCTATCTCACACAGAAATTTCTGAATCATTTCTTTCGCTTCATGCTCACTGATTCCCTTTTTGATTCCTTGTGAGATTTCATTTCTCAGATTCTCCACAGAATCTCTGACTGCTCCGAGAACACGCTCATATCCTTCTTTCTCTGCCAGTCTCTGAACATTTTCTTTCTTCATCAAGTCATCTACTCGCGGAAGCAGGCGAAAGATCTGATTCTTTTCTTTCTGTAAATTTTCTCTTTTCTTATTCTGATCTGACTTTTCCAACTACTGCTGCTCCTTATTTTCTCTTTCTACAGCGAAATGCCGCAAGAAACCGTTACTGCTCACAGAGCACTGTGAACAGTAACAAGAAATCTCTTACAGCATTTCCATTTTTCCTTTTTTTAGTTGGATGAGTTTTTCCTGCCGCTCTTTAACACAGCCTACAACAGAAACTTTCGTCTCCATTCCCACTGCCTCAAAGTCTGCTAACAGACTGTCTAATTCTTCTCTTGGGACACTGACAAGAAGTCCTCCTGAAGTCTGCGGATCGCTGATCAGATCTAAATAGACCTCTTCTATGTCTCCTGCATCCAGTCCTTCCGCTGCAAACTCCCGGTTCTTATATGCTCCTGCCGGAACGAGTCCCATCCTTGCATATGCAATCGCTTCTGTCATATATTCAATCTGCTCCGGATATAATTCCAGAGTCATGTCACTTGCCTCAGCCATCTCTGTACAATGTCCTAGCAATCCAAATCCCGTCACATCTGTACATGCGTGGATCGTGTGTTTCTCAATTGCTCTTTTCGCTCTCTGATTCAATGAAGCCATTACTTTCGCAGCTTCCTCCGCGGCTGCTTCGGAAGCCATCTGTGCTTTCACTGTTGTATTCACAATACCACTTCCAAGCTGTTTGGTCAGAACCAGCACATCTCCCGGCTGACACCCGTAATTCTTATAAATCTTATCCGGGTGAACGAAGCCTGTTACCGAGAGTCCGTATTTCGGTTCATCATCCTGCACCGAATGACCTCCGACCAGAACGGCTCCTGCTTCCAACACCTTGTCTGCTCCGCCTCGCAAGATCTCCCCTAAGATCTCCGGATCCAGACAATTTGGAAAACATACAATATTCAATGCAACCTTCGGCTCTCCTCCCATTGCATATACATCGCTTAAGGAGTTCGCCGCTGCAATCTGTCCGAACAGATACGGATCATCCACAACCGGTGTGAAGAAATCCAGTGTCTGTATCATGGCAGTCTCATCCGATATTTTATAAATTGCGGCATCATCTGATGTCTCAACACCGACAAGCAGACGCTCATCGGAAAATTTAGGCAGCTTACCCAGAACCTGGGCAAGGGTCTCAGGACCGATTTTGGCCGCTCAACCAGCTGTCTTTGTCATCTGTGTCAGATGAATCTCTTTGAGTCCCTTACTCATTTCGCCCACTTCCTTTCGAATACTTTTTCAAAATAATTCCCTCGATATACAAAAAAGCTGTTGCAGCAGCTTTTCCATCACATTTTCAAATTACTGTAACTGTTCCTATGTTTCTAACAAGGTTTCACAATCTTACCTGCATTATTCATAGACTCGACAATGTCATACATATTTGTAACTGTTCCTACTGCAAGCTTGTCTTTCATTCCATAATAATCCAGACATGTTCCGCAAGTCACAATCTCAACGCCCTGGCTTTCCAGATTCTTCAGATCCTCCAGAGAGTCAGATCCTTCACATGTGATCTTAGCGCCACCGTTGTAGAAGATCATCTTCTTTGGAAGCTCATCAAGCTGTGTGATTGCAAAGATGCAACCTTTGATCAGCACTTTTCCGAGCTCATCATTTCCACTTCCCATCTTGTCAGAAGAAATCACAACTACCGTATCCCCTGTCGGAACACAATCGCAAACCGCACCCGCCGGTGCTGTCTGAGTTTCTTCTCCTGCAAGCGCCTGGATTGTCACTTTATATTCATCCTCTCCAAGCTTCTCCTGTGTTACTGTTGCGCCTGTACTCTGTGCCATCTTTGTCACATTAGCCACTGCTGTCTCATTATCAACGAGAACTTCTATTGTCTCCGGAGCTGTCAAAGCATCTAATGCTTTCTTTGTCTTAATTACCGGAACCGGGCATTTATCTCCCATAGCATTTACTGTTACCATTCTATCGCTCTCCTTTACCTATTCGTTCAGGTATTTTAACCTCCAGGCTTCTGTTTCTCAGTATAACATTTTTACTATAGGTTATCAAACTTTTCTATAGAAATTTTCTATAAATTGCCTTCTTTCTGATTCACGTTTTTACGCAAAGCTTCTCCCAGTTCTGTAATACACAGTAATGTGATTACAAGCACGATTCCCGGAATCAGAATGATCCACCAGGAGTTTGTCATCAATGCCTTTTCAGAAAGCGAGAGCATACTCCCCCAGGAAATGATTTCCATCGGAAGACCAATCCCAAGAAAGCTCAATGTTGACTCTGCTATGATTGCACTTCTGATGTTCATCACGACCATAAACATAATTGACGAAACAAAATTCGGCAGCAAATGTACACGTAAAATATGCCAGAAACTTCCACCCATACATTTTGCAGCAATCAGATATTCACTCTCGCGGAGCTGTCGTACCTCAGTGCGTACCATTTTTGCGATATTCATCCAACTGGTAAACCCAATCACTACGGTGATTGCAACAACTGAGTTCTTTCCTGCCAGTGCCTGAAGAAAGATAATTAACAGAATTGAAGGAATACTCAATAAAATTTCTGTAAAACGCATCATCAGTTCATCCATCCACTCCGGTGCGATTCCACTGAAGGATCCGTAGATCACCGCAATCGTAGTCGATAACACGGTGGATATCAACCCGATAAACAACGAGATTCTACCACCGTATAAAATCATTGAAAAAATATCTCTTCCCATCGTATCCGTTCCAAAAAAGAACTCTTTATTCGGTGAAATGTTGCAGTTCTTCAGATCCATGTATGTAGGGTCTTTCGTCATAAAGAAACGACAGAAAACACAGGCAAATACGATGACTGCAAGAATACTTCCGGCAATGATAACGGCATTATTTTTTTTCGCTTTTTTCATTTTCTCCACCTCATACCATATCTGCCTTTCCTGTCATTTTTATCTCTTTCATTCTTGGATCGATCCATTCACTGACAGACTGTCCGATCACATTTCCTGCAATAACAAAAATACCGGTAAATACGCAAAGCACCATCAGCATATTATAGTCATGATATTTTGCACTTTCAAAAGAAAGCGTTCCGATTCCCGGATAGGAAAATACCATTTCCACGATATACGTCCCTTCGATCACATGCTGAAGTGAAATTGCCATCAGACTGATGAACGATGGCATAATATTTTTCACACAGTGAAAGAACAATACTCTTTTTCGTGACATTCCTTTTGCCTTCGCCAGTAAAACATAGTCTTTTCTAGTTTCTTCCAACAATCGGTTACGGATCAGATACGCATAATACCAAAGGTGGCTCAGCACAACAACTGTCAGCGGAAGAATCAGATGCGTCAATCTGCTCAACGGATTTGCCGATTGTCCGAAATCATATGCCCCACTTCCCGGAAGGAGCTTTAGATTCACACTAAAAATCAAAATCAATATAAGTGACAACCAGAATTCCGGAATACAGCTTGTGATTGTTCCCACCTTACGCAAAATCCGGTCTGGAAGCTGATTTTCATAATACACACAGAAAATTCCAAGCAAAAGTGCCAGTCCAAATGTCAGGATAAAACCAATTCCGCCAAGCAATAATGTATTGACTAAACGTCCCTCGATCACTGTAAGAACATCTTGTTTATATTTATAAGAGATTCCAAACTCCCCCTGAAAAGCATTTCCAAGCCATTTCACATACTGAACAGGGATAGGTTCGTTTAATCCAAGTCGTTCCATTGCATGCTCATGTTCTTCCACCGACATTCTCTCCGCACGTTCTCCATAATAAGAAACCAGCGGATCCCCGGGTGCCAGCCGCGACATTACAAACACAAGAAGTGAGAGCACAAAAACAGATAGCAAGATCAGTCCGATTTTTCTAAGCCATTGTTTCTTCATCACTCTGCTCCTCTCCTGAAATCTCCGGAATCGGAATCGCCTCCAGAAGTTTCTTCGTATATAAATGCTGCGGATGTTCAAACACCTGCTCGGTTTCTCCTATCTCCACAAGTTTTCCATCCTTCATCACTCCGACACGGTCGCACAACAGACGCACCATTGAAAGATCATGCGCAATAAAAAGGATTGCACAGTCATGTTCTCTTTGTAAATGCCGAAACAGCTTCACCATCTGTGCCTGTGTAGTTACGTCCAGCGAAGCGATTGGTTCATCTGCGATCAAGAGCTTCGGCTTCATTGCAAATGCTCTTGCGATTGCAACTCTCTGTCTTTGTCCGCCTGACAACTCTGGTGGCCACACGTGAAGCTGTTCTTCCTGCAATTCCACTTCTTCCATCATTTCACATAAAAAATCATGTTGTTCTTTCTTGTCAGAAAATACTTTATGTATTTCCAATGGCTCTGCAAGGATCTTCTCTACCTTCATTTTCTGGTTTAAGGAAGATGTTGAATCCTGAAAGATCATCTGCCGCTCTTTTTGCAGTCTTCTCGCATTTTTCTTTTTTGCTTTTTTATCAAGAAGATTTATCCCATCATAAGAAAATGTTTCTGCTTCCGGACTTAGAATTCCCATCAGACATTTTCCAACCGTTGACTTTCCAGATCCTGACTCACCTACCAGTCCAAAAATCTCGTCTCTTCTTATCTCAAAGGACACATCTTTCACCGCTTGAAACACCCTTTTTCTATCTAAAGGATAGAAGTAGGACAAATGTGAGATTTCTACCAGTTTTTCATGCAATTCTGATTCACTTATTAATTTTGATTCATTTCTATGCATATAATAAGGATGATCATGAATCAATTTCTTTGTATAAGAATGTTTTGGAGCTGTGAAAAGCTGTTTTGCTTCTTCCAATTCCACGATATTTCCATCCTGCATTACAGCAACCCGGTCTGCGATCTGAGCAACAACTCCGAGATCATGTGTGATAAACAGAATACTTAAATTCAATTCTTTCTGTAATTTTTTCAACAGTTTCAGAATCTCCGCCTGGATTGTCACATCCAGCGCTGTTGTCGGTTCATCCGCAATTAAAAGCTTTGGATTTGAGGCAAGTGCTGTTGCAAGCACACATCTCTGACGCATTCCACCTGAAAAATGATACGGATGCAGATCATAACGCTGCTCTGCGTCTTTGATCCCAACGAGCTTCATCAGTTCGATTGCCCGCTCTTTTGCCGATTCCTTTTTATTCTGCTTCAAAGCTTTTTCGTGTAGCAAAATCGCCTCTTCGATCTGACTTCCAACTGTCATCGTCGGGTTTAATGTACTCTGTGGATCCTGAAAGACCATCGCGATTCCCTGTCCTCGGATCTGCTGCATCTCTTTTTCATTATATCCGATCAGGTTCTGATCTTTATATTGAATGGCTTCGCCTGTCACAGACGCACTCTTTGGCAGTAATTTCAAAATTGATCGGCACAGTACAGTCTTTCCACATCCTGACTCTCCAACAAGAGCAAGGACCTCCCCTTGTCTTAACGACAAGGAGACGTCCTTTACTACTTGTTTCTTTCCATCTGAAGTTTGAAATTCAACTGACAAATGCTTCACTGCCAGTATTTCTTCTATTTTCATTCGATTGTCCAATCCTCTACATTCCAGAAAATTCCAACACCATGATGGCCAAGAACTGTATCCTTTGTAATTCCCTGGATTTTCTTATTCGTCACATAATCTACATCGCAATAACAGAAGAATGTATATGCCGGATCTTCTGCAAGTGCAACCTGAAACTTTGCATATGCTTCTTTACGCTCATTCTCATCACTTGTCTGTCTTGCCTGTGTCAGATAAGTGTCTACCTGTTCATTGGAATATCCACTGTAATTACTTCCTTTATCTGTACCAAACACTTTATATGTATGGTCATCAGCATCAAACGGGCTTCCCCATCCGATCAAAAATGCTTCCTGATTTGCCCAGTCGATTTCTGACTGAACCTGTGCTTTTGCATCAACTCCAACTTCTTTCAGCTGCTGACATGCGATAGCCGCAAGATCTGCGCGCACCTGATCACCTTCCATCACATTGATTGTAAAAGAAAGCTTCTCTCCGTTTCTCTCATAGATTCCGTCATCTCCCAATGTCCAGCCAGCCGCTTCTAACACTTCTTTTGCTTTTGCCGGATCATAAGAGTATTTCTCTACATCTTCATTATTATATTTATTTCTCTGAAGCGGACCATAAGCTACAATTCCTTCTCCCAGAAGAACACTGTCTACCATCTTCTGACGATCGATTGCATAGCTGATTGCCGGAATTGCATCTTTGTTTCTCTGCCAGAACTCATTATTAAAGTTATAAAGGATACCTCTGTAATCTGCTGTCTTCATATCATATACTGTAAAAGTATCATCATCTGTGAAATTCTGTGCATCCTTCGGTGTCACCTTTGCCAGATTGATCTCACCGGATTTTAACTGAAGTGCTTTTGCATTATCATCCGGTACAATCTTAAACACAATTGTATCAATCTTCGGAGCTCCTTTATAATAATCCTCATTCTTTACAAGTGTAATACTCTGTCCTTCATCCCACTCCTGAATCTTATACGGACCCGTTCCGATTGGATTATGGAAATATTCATCTGTCTGCATATCCTTGCCTTCCAGTAAGTGTTTCGGAAGGATAGCAATTGTCATATAGTCGAGAAATGCCACATTCTTATCCTGAAGTGTAAAAGAAATTGTCTTATCATCGATCACATTGATTGCTGTAACATCCTCGTAATTAGAAGCAATCTCTGATTCATTGTCCGGATCCATGATTGCTTTGATCGTAAACTCAACATCATCTGCCGTAAATTTCTCTCCATCATGCCAATTTACATCATCCCTAAGATGGAATGTATAAGTATTTGTCGCGTCATCCAGCTCCCAGGATTCTGCCAGTCCCGGTACTACCTCATTATTCTCATCATGTGCTGTCAGACCGTCAAACAGAAGCAGATTAATCTCTCCATGCTCATCAATAGCCGGATTGATCCTTGTGTAATCATTACTTCCATAGATTAATGTAGACCCACTTTGTGTAGTCTCTTTATTTGCATTGTCTGATTTGCTTCCACAGCCTGTAAGTACACACCCTGCCAACATGCAAGTAGTTAATACTGCTGCAATAGCTCGTAGTAATTTTCTTCGTTTCATCGTTTTCTCCTCACGTTGTCTATTTTCTCTCACTGCTACTTATTTTATTAAAAACAGAATGTTACCGCAAGCCTAGTAGGGGGATATAGATTTTTTAATCACTCAAAAAAAGAGAGGACTTCGTCTAAAAAGTCCTCTCTGTCTCTCATGAATCCTTCCGTGTTACTGTTTTCTGAATTTCACCATTCCCGGTTTCTGTTCCACTTCTTGATTCTTTTTTATTATCTTTTTCTTTTTTTCAGTACAACAACAATTGCTGCCATTGAAAGAATAACACCTGCTGCCGCCGGAATGATCGGTGTAACATCACCTGTCTTAGTTGCTTTTCCGTTTGTTCCGCTCACTGTGTTTCCGCCATTCTGCTTACCTGCTGTTGTTGCCTGATGTTTTCCATCAGAACCTGATCCATTATTCTTGTCAGATCCTGTAGCACTGTTTCCATTTCCACTTCCCGGTTTTGATGGGTTCGACGGTTTTGATGGGTCGGATGGTTTTGATGCATTATCTTTCTCATCATTCAAAGCTTTAATTGCGTTCTGCAGATCAAGAACTGCTGCGTCAACAATTGGCTGTTCGTAAACAGAAAGTTCCTCGTTTGCCATAACTGCTTCTGCTTTAGCAAGAGCCGCATTGAACAGTGCAACATTTTCTGCGCTGTATCCGGTCAGATCCATTGCTTTTGCTTTTCCAATGATCTCTTCAAGTACGGACTTGTCTGCTTTGTAACGAAGTGCTGTCATTGCTGATGTAAGAACTTCTTTTGCCTTGTCTACGTCTTCCTGTGTTGCAGACTCATCTGCAAGTACTTTCTTCGCTGCATCAAGTGCTGCTTCGAATGTATTCCATCCTGCGCTGAGATAATTCTCTTTCTTATAATCAGCTGTGGAATCTACCAGTTTCTGAAGAGATGTCTTGTCCCCTTTCTTGATCAATGCATCTGCTGCACGAACAAGTTTCTGGTCTGCTGCTACAACATCTGCCTCCATTGCATCACCATCTTCAATCACTGCTTTCGCATTCTCAAGTGCTTCTACAAATGCATCTTTCTCTGCTCCATCAATGTACAGATCCAGATTTAATGCACTGTATAAATTGTAATGACTCTGAAGCTGTGTCTTATCTCCAGCCTTGAATCCAAGCTTCTGGATTTCTTCGATCAATGCGATTGCTGTATTGTCGATTACTGCCTGGCTCGACTGAACATTAGCACTTACATCTTTCGCATAGTTAAATACTGCTGTAAAGCTTTCTCTTACGCTCTCGATAGCTGCATCTACTTCTCCGTCATCTATATTTTTCTGTGCTACGGAGATTACCATATCTAATGAACTCTTGTCTGTT
>OHQR01001471.1_pt1 | contig 12181 bp, 7 predicted proteins | sample 1578191 | NCBI WGS metagenome assembly OHQR01 (sample SAMEA3879577, study PRJEB24766) | human gut metagenome | biome: human-associated habitat; feature: feces | place: USA | collected 1985/1987 | reverse complement strand
ACCTTTCCGCCGTCATATTCCTCGGCTTCCGGGTCGATAATGCGGGCGTCCAGCGCGACTTTGGTCATGTAGGTGCAGACGGCAAGCATATTATCCTCGTCCGGCTGTACCATTTTTGCTTCGATCCTGCGTGCACGTTCGATTCCCTCATCGGTCTGCAATTCCTGCTCCGGGGACTTTTCGCAGATTATCATTTCCGGCTTTCCGTTCTGGATCGCCGGCAGTTTGAGGTTCATATCCGCAGTTTTGGCGATGTCGAACACCTCGCCGAACAGATTGCACAGCTCGTTCAGATTGACGAAATTAGAAAATCTCGTCCGCGGACGGAATCCGTCGCCGCTGGGCTTGACCTCGATAGACTGGGTAATCACGCCGAAAACGGAAGCCCAGTTGTCAAAGTAGCCGATATTCATATCGTCCAGCGTCTGCTTTTGCAAAAGGTACTGCCACACAAACAGTTCGGTTATGGAATTGCTGATCGGCGTTCCAGTGGCGAAAACCACACCGCCGCCGTTATGAAGCTCCTGCAAATAGCGGCACTTCATCTCCATGTCGAAAGCTTTCTGTGAATTTGCATTCGCGTTCACTCCGGCGACGTTGTTCATCTTGGAGAAAACGGCGAGGTTCTTGTAGTTATGCGCTTCGTCCACAAAAAGAAAATCACATCCGAGTTCTTCGAATGTGATGAAATCGTCTTTCTTGAATGCGGCGCGCATTTTCTCGATTTTCTTCTCGATCTGCTTTCGCTGGCGCTCCAGAGCCTTAACGGTGAAGCGCTCGCCCTTATCTGCTTTCGCCGCCTGTATCGCACTGGAGATTTCGGTCAGCTTCTCATCATACATCGCCTCCTGACGTTCAAGGGACAGCGGCATTTTTTCAAACTGCGACTGTGGAATAATAATTGCATCATAATTCCCGACGGATATTTTTGAGAGGAACCTCCGCCGCTGAGATTTCTCCATGTCCTTTGAAGTCGCAACGAGTATCCTGGCTTCCGGAAAGAACCGCTGGAATTCCTCGCCGAACTGTGCTACGACTGCATTCGGCACAACATACATCGGCTTATTGCAGGCTCCTATGGATTTAAGATACATTCCTGCCGCCGCCATAGCCGCAGTTTTTCCTGCGCCTACTTCGTGAGCCATCATGCAGGTGCCGGTGGCGGCGATCCGTGCGATAACGTTTTTCTGGTGCGGGCGCAGCGAAAGATTTGGATTCATGCCGGGAATGGTGATATAATCGCCGTTGTAGGTTCTCGGCTTTATGTTATTGTAAAGCGAATTGAAGATATCCTCAATCGTGGTTATCCGGTCATGGTCTGACATCACCCATTCGTGAAATGCCTGCTCGATTTTGTCCTGACACGACCGGGCAAGTATCGTTTCCTTTGTATTGAAAATGCGCTCTTTTTTGCCGTCCGCATTTTCCCGATAATCATATATTGCCGCGCGTTTCTGGTTCAGCAGAAGCTCGGTCAGCTCGTATGCGTTTGCCCGTTTTGTACCGAAAGTCTGGGTCGAGAGTACATCGCTCATTCCGCTTGCGTTTTTCACTTTCCATATGTTCATTTCGGGTGAGTACTTAACAAATATATCTTTGGAATAAATGCCGTTCGACTTGCGCCGCAGCCATTCCGGAGTCTGAAATGTGTCGTAGATAAACTGTTGGAACATCTCTGCCGGAATGTAAATCGTTCCAAGCCTGAAACCTATGTCCCCGATATTGACCCTCGGCGGCTGATTTTCAAGCAGGGCGGTGACGTTTCTCTCAAAATCCGGGTCGGATTTGGCTACCTCCTGCGCCAGAGCCAGCTTAGACCGGACGTGTCCGGAAAGGTATTCCTCTGCAATTTCCCAGCCATAATATCTGCCGCCTGTATTTTTCGCCGGATTGCAGAAAATTCGGTCGCCGAGTTCCTCGATGATATCGTCCTTTTCCTTTCCGCAGAGTTCGGACATATAGTCCAAATCAACCGTCTGCCGGAGGTTCATGGAGAGGTGGAGCGCTTCAAGTGCGGTGTCGGCGTGGGTCGGCAGGCGGTCAATATTTATTGTCCGCTGCGTGAACACATCAGCCTTAGTCACTCGCTGACTTCCGCCGGGAATATCCTCGACATTCTCAATAGCCGCCAGCCGAGGAAACCGCACGTCATCACCGAAAGCCGCTGTATTAGTCCGGCTGTTGATATTGCCGTACCGCTTAACAAAGCCATCGTAGGTGCTGTTCAGCCGACTTTGCAGGGATTTCAGTTCATCGTCCGAACAGCCTTTTTTCTGTGCCGCCGTGACATCATTCAATCTGTCAAGCACAACGCACATTGATTTTATACGTTCGCTGTCCTTGCCGGAATACGGCTTTGCACTGCGGTTTTCTGCATAGTACAGCGTTCCGTTTTCCGTGTAGAATGTGTAGGGCTGGACGCCATCTGGAATACTGCTGTTTTCCTCCGGAGAGAGTTCATCGTCAACAGTAGGCTCGGCGGTAAATCTGCCCTCCAGCCTTGAAACAGCATCGGAAAGCCTTTCAGCGGTATTACCGTCTGACTTTATCGTGCGTGTGTACCCGTACCTTCCGGACACAGTTTCCGCAGTTCCAAGAACCATTTCGGGGTGTTCGGTAAAATACGGATTTTCACAATAAGTGAAACCAGTTCCGTATATCCGCTTTGAATTTACCCAGTCCTCAGGAAGAGCCTGTTCGCCCGGCTCCAGCTTCTGAAAGAACAGGATATCCGTGACCGTCTGAGTTCCGGCGGTGCGGAACGCGTCCTCCGGCAGACGAATTGCACCCAGCAAACGCGCCTTTTCAGCCAATTCACTGCGCAGGTCGGATTCTCTTTTGTCCATCGTTCCGCTGGAGGTTATCAGCGCCATAATTCCGCCGGGTTTCAGCTTATCGGCGCACTTTGCAAAAAAATAATCGTGAATGAGATAATCGCTGTATTCCGAGTCGTATGGCGTAAAATCCCCGAACGGAACGTTGCCGACAACAACGTCAAACCTGCCGTTTTCAAAGTGAGTTCGCTCAAATCCCTTGTGCTGAATTTCTGCCTGCGGATAGAGTTCCTTAGCAATACGGGCTGTAAGGCTGTCTAGTTCCACACCATACAAACGGCTGTTCTGAGCCATTTCCGGCGGAAGATTGCCGAAAAAATTTCCGGTTCCCATTGATGGGTCGAGGATATCGCCGCCGGAAAAACCCATGTTTCCGAGCGCCATATAAATGCTCTTTATAATATACGGTTCGGTGTAAAATGCCGTGAGAGTGCTTTCACGCGCCGCTGTGTATTCCTTATCGGTGAGCAGGTCTTTCAGCTCGGCATATTCACGGCTCCAGTTTTCTTTTGAACTGTCGAATGCGTCTGCAATGCCGCCCCAGCCGCTGTAATGAGCAAGTATTTCCTGCTCCTCGGCAGTCGCATGGCGGTGCTCTGACTCTATTTGTTTCAGCGTTTTTATTGCGGTCACATTCGCGGAATATTTTGCTTTCGGACCGTTCGGATATGCGAAATTCTCTGGAAAATGGTAGTTTTCTTTTGCAGGTGCCGCACGATGCGGCAGGGGCGATTCATTGAGAGGTGCCGCATCATGCGGCATCTGGTTTGCTTCATGGGGTGCCTCACCATGCGACACCTCCTCGAATAGCCTGCGCTCATCTTCCGAAATATATGTAAGGTCATCAAATGTGAGATTATTCAGCGCAATCTCCGTCATTTCTTTCAGAGAATTGTACTGCTCCTCACGGACAACAACACCGCCAAACTCGGCTATTATGCGGAATTGCACAAGATCCGCGTACACGTTGATCGTGTATTCCTCATTCTCGTCTGTTGTGAAAGCGAGGTCAACACGGTTCAGGTCAGAAAAATCCGCTTCATCACCGAACTCCCGTTCGCAGTATTCGTTGATACTTGCTCTCGCTTGGGCTAGTTCGTTTGGATCCGCTTCATTATGCGTGATACCCGAATCAACATACTGCCGCTTTCCGTCGAGTGATTTGATAAAAACAGAGAATTTTTCATCGTGTCCTGATAAGTCAATATAGACTGAAATGCGTTTCAGCGCTTCGCTAAGCGAAATTTCAGTTTCAACTCCATCGGATTCATCAAGGGTCAGAAGCGCGCTGTTATCCGGTGCAGCGTAAAATGAAATGGTGTTGGTTTTCTCGGCGAAATTATCCTTGCGCTCATGACCGTTTTCATCAATTCCACCGAGATATATTGCGGAACGTTCCTCGATTTCAACCTCGGATATTTTGGTGAAATCAAGGTCAAGGTCGTATTTGTCTATCCTGCCGGCGAGTTCTGCGGTTTTATTATCAGAAATTTCAAAATCATTCCCGAAAAGAGATAGCTGCTCGGCTGGCTGTTCAGGCTGACTTTTCGCTTCAGAATGCCGTTTCCATTCTATATCCGAACGCTCCCGATTGTACAGATACCCGAAAACCTGCGCCGTGATTTCGTCCGTCCACTTATCCTCGGATATTTCACCAGAATTGAGAAACTCCGTGATTTCTTCTTCCGGAAATCCCAGTCCGGGGTTATGCCCGGTATGGTTCACAAACTGAGTTACCAGCTCCGAAACGGAATCCCGACAGATACTGCGGAACTCCGTATATCCGGATTCAGCCGTGAGAGTTCGTGCGGCTTCCGCTGCGGCGCTCCAGTCGTTGAACCGAAAGGGCGCATTCACGGAACTGCGCTCGATATTCTGATATTCCTCCTTGACGTGCGGCTGAGAGCGAATGTATTCCTCCGCATAAATGGCGAACAGATCCGGGGTGAGCCTGATCTGGATATCCAGCCCGGTGCGCTCAATATCCTTGCGAATGGATTTAAGTCTGCTGTTCTCAAAGCAGTACGGATATTCATAGTGAATTGCAAAATGCTCTGCGTCAAACTGCGTATAACGGCGGGCGGTTTCAATATCCTTTTCGGTAATATAACGTCCCTCGTCAACTGCCTTGCGGATTGCCTTTGCAACAACTTTCCAACCGAAACGGACAGTCTGCCTGTTGCCGTTGTTTTCAAGAATCAGTTCAAGCCCTTTGCCGTCATGATTTGAAAACTTGACTATCCCGCTGCGAGAACCGCCGCCGATTCCGTATTCATTTTTCAGGAATTTCGCAAGCTCGTCATTGGTGGGGGAGTTATCCGAAATGTACTCTGTTATGCGGAATTTTCCCCCTGCGGAATGACTTCCGTGCAAAATCTCATCTTCAAGCAGCTTCTGCGCAAATTCAGTTCTGGGGTCGATTTCATTGGGAATATCCGAGAAAACAGAAATGGCGTCCGGTTCTTCATCGGACGCCACCTCATCTGTCAGTTCCTGCTCATCATATTCATCGAAATCTTCGCTATCTCCGTCAGCTTCCCACGGCTCCGGACTTCCGCCGCCAGCCATGTCACGCTCGACCGTATCGTTTCCCATGCCGAATTCTGCGCTTCCAGCTCTATTTCGGTCATGATCTGCGCTTTCTCCGTGTATTTCTGGCTGTTCAGGCGCTTCTTTATGAGAGAGTTCCGGGTCGAGGTGCGGACGTTCTCCGCTTTCCTGCCTATCTGCTTCCAGATTTTCAGGTACAGACCGCTGATGTTCACCATATCCAGCGCTGTTGGGTCTATCTCGTTCAGGTAATCCAGAGCCTTGATTTCCAGCGGTGTCATGTCTTTCCTGCCGTAATTCTCGAATGTCGGGTGAAACAGTCCGTCCTTCTCCTCGTAGGGGATATCGTAAATGTCGTCCGCATACTCCAGCTTCATAACGCTCATAGTCTTTCCTCCTTATCGTCTGGTCAATATCACGCAGTACCTCCTGCGCCAGTGCAGTCGCTGCGTTACCCATCTCAATTATCGACAAATCACTGCGGAGCCGGGCGGCTTCTGAGAAATCCGGCTCGCTCTCTAATCCACATCTCGCCATGCAGATATACTCTGCGCTCCTGCGAATGAACAGGGCCACTCTTGGGTCGGAGGATATGGTTTTATTTAATTTGCTATTATAATTATACACTATATATATTTTTGTCAAGGCTTTTCTGTAAAAAATCCTCAAAAGATACAGCATTTTCTGACTGTTCGGAGTTGAATTTTCCGACTATGCCGTCTGCCATGCGCTCGGTGAGTTTCCACTTGGCATTGTATGGAGTGCCGTAGGTCTGGCGAACGTCAAACAGATACAGGAGCTGAGTGTCCGTGCGTTCGTGGAATACCACTGTCGAGTGTTCGCCGCGACGGACATATCTGCCGACATTGTTCCATTGGGCGAGAGTTCCGCACATCTGCGCCTGCGGATTCTGTACAACAAGCAGCATTGCAGCGCAGAAATCCAGCCGCCAGAAATTAGAGGTCAGCCGCAGCGTGTTTTTCCATTCTGCCGGGTCACGGAGCTGGCTCAGTTTCTGGTCGTAGATTTTGGCTATTTCATCGTGCTTCGCCATGCTGACCCTCCTCAAAGAATTTTCTGATTGCCTGTGAAACTATCTCAGTGAGTTCCTCCGGCGTTTTTCCGTTCATATATTCCGCAACAAGCTCAGCCGGAACTGAAATCTTTACCGGAGGCTTAGGCTTCAGAATTTTCGCTATTGCTGCCGCAGTTGGGCTTGGCTCATCATGAAGTTCTTTCGCATTGGCCGCCGTAATTTTCATTTCCGGGTGAGATTTCAGAACATTTATTATATTGGAACGCATTTCAGCGCCCATGTCTGCGATGAGTTCAGCGGTCGATATGTTAATAGAATCGCTGTCAAGCAAGTCGAGAAAATACTGCTCCAGAGCGTTTAGTCTGCTGAATAATTCCGCCTGCTCATTTGTCAGGTGAAGTTCCTGTGCCGCTGACTTCTCGCCAATGATTCCAGTAACACGGATTTTTTCAGCAAGCGACAATCCGGAAAACCTGTGACGATTGCTGTCTACTACGATATGGAATGCGTACTCGTCAGAAATAAGGTCGCTGCTGCCGATGTAGCAGGGGACTTTCGTCCACATAAGCTGCTCAGCTGCGGCACGTCTGCGGTTTCCTGAAAGGATCTCATATTCGCCGTTTCCGGCAGAACGAACCATCAGCGGTTCTGTTATGCCTTTCCTCGCAATATCCGACTTTAGTGCTGAGATATCTCCAGTGTTGGTGAAAACAGGAGAACGGAATGGAAGCAGCCTGTCTATTTCGATGTTGTACGCCTTATCGTCCGTGAAACACTTTGAGATTATCTTGTCAAGCGGTTCCGGCTGTTCTGACAGTTCTTCCGCTGCAGATAATACATCTGAATAGCCATCGTCCGGGAGTTCTTCTGGTTCCTCGTCATCTTCCATCGGCACGAAAATCTCATCAGTAGCAGGCTGGAAATGCACAGCGGTCACAGGTTCCGGGGATGGAACGGGCTTGGTTTCACCGATAATCGGTTCATCTTCCGCCGCCCGCTGTAGTTTCGCCAGCTCCGCTAGTCTTTTCATGTCCATAGTCGTCCTCCTGTGTGATAAAAATTATCTGTAATATATAGAAAGGATCATGAGTCATATTCAGCCTTTCGTTTGGAGCGCATATCGGGTGCTGCCCGTTTCTGCACAAATGTTGGGGAGCAATTTGATACTGCTCCCCAGAGGTAATATGTGAGCCCATGTGGCAATGGGATTCTGGCAAAAGAAAAAGCGGAGAATACTACATCTCCGCTTATCTTGGATTATTCAATTGTTAGCTGATTCAGGCAGTCTTTCCCTCAAAGAGCCTCTTGACCTCATCCAGAGGAAGCTCAGTCAGGTCTGAAATCTGCTGTAAATCTCTCATTCCGCTGTTCCAGAGTTTATTAGCCATGCGTATTGCACGCTCGTCAGCCTTTTTTTCAGCGTAATCTTCCATAATCTTGCACATAGTATCAACACCTTTTCAGGCTGTCTTTCCCTCAAAGAGCTTCTTGATCTCATCCAGAGGAAGCTCAGTCAGGTCTGAAATCTGCTGTAAATCTCTTATTCCGCTGTTCCAGAGTTTATTAGCCATGCTTATTGAACGTTCATCAGCAGCAAGCTTAGCCTTTTTCTCAGCGTAATCTTCCATGATCTTGCACATAGTATCAACTCCCTCCTTGCTCTCCTTGAAATACTGTGTCCGTTCAGACAGAATGCCGTAGTACATTTCGTGCGGGTTCGTGCAGAAAAAATCGTGCATAAGGCGTCCTATTGCCGTATTGTCACGATTCTGTCCGTTTACATAGATTATGCAGGATTCGTCTCCATAATCAATGTGTCCCATGTTTTTTACGCATCGGGTTATTTCATACAGTTCCTGTCCGCCCTTGAAATAATCGTTCTCGGTAATGAATATGACATAAGTTCTGGGGAGGTTTTCGAAATCATCGCCGGGATCGATCGCATTAGCGTCCAACAGACTGCTGTTGTAGCGTCCGCGCTTTGGAACTGCACCGCTGTCACGGCGCTGGACCTCTACATCGTATTTCACTCCCTCGGAGTCAATGGCGTAAATATCCAGCCTTGCGGAGCGCCCCTGCAAATTCTTTATTTCAAACTGCGTCTGCGTGTTCTGGACTGTAAGGTCGTCCTTGTTCAGTATTACCCGGAGCAGCAGTTCGGCGCACTCCTTGTCCTCAAAAACCTTGCTCATGAATGTATCGTCCATGAGCCGAAACTGTTTTATCGCTTCTTCCTTGACTTTGCGGTCGTCAAGCAGCCTGTTTTCGTCTGCCATCGGGATCACCGTTCTTTCTTGAATTATAACATATTATTGCTGAAAAATCAAGTATCTGCCATGAAAAGGGAGAGTTATAGCTCCTGCTCCTCTCCGTCCTCGTCCATCAGTCTGTGCATGAGTTCATAGTCCTCTACGCTCATGCGGTTTGGGTTGAATGCATACGGATCAAATTCTTCGGCGCTGTCATAGGGCTTCCGGTCGAACGGAAGTCCCAGGGAATGGGCGACCTGTTCGGCTTTTTCAACGTCCTCAAACCACTTATGCAGCTTTTCAGTGAATTCCGCATAAAGCTGCGATTTGTACTCCGGCTCGTCAGACAGCTTGTCACGCAGACTGATGATGTCTGACTGATAGCACCAGTTGAAATCACCGTCAAAATTCTGCGAACACATGGCTTGAAGAAGCTCGTCAAATGCCTTGTGAGCGATGTTTTCAAAAGCTGATTTGTCGCTTGTTTCAAAAGCTGACCGGAGTTCTGCGTTACAGTACAGCAGGCTGTCCGTATGGTGGTACATCTCCATTTCGGCATATTTTATATCGGCGTCAAGCAACTTAAACTACCCCCTCGTCATCAACCGAAACTTCGCCCGTATCCTGCTGACTATCAAGATACATCTTTCGCCATTCCATCAGCATATCCCGGTTTTGCAGGCAGAAGTAGAAATATTCGGAAATTTCATCGTTTGTGAGTTCACTGCCGATGATATCGGTCACTTCCTTGCGCTGGAGAGTTATTTCCTTTGAAAACTGATTCGCAGCGGTTTTCTTCTTTTCGGAATTTGGCGACTGGGGATTGATTTGAGTGTCGGCATGAGTTTCTTCGGGTTCAGCCGAGCCGCCCAGGCGTTCAGAAACATCTCCCTCGGTGACGAATTTAAGCCATGCAAGGTCATTGGCTTCGGCGATGGTTATTTTGCAGTCTGGATTGTGATTGAGGTAAGCCGCTATCGCTCGCTGGCTTTCCATAGGCATTCCCGAAATTGAAACAGCAGGCAGAAGCCCGATTCTGCCGTTATCCAGCAGTTTAAGCATTTCCGGAACAAGCCGGGAGCAGGCAATGTATCGCTGAATGGTACTCCGGGCTTCGCCGTATTTTTCAGCTATTGCCGCAGTTGAACGTGGACTTCCCAGAGCAATAAGCGCCTCCTGCTGTGCCTTATATGCGAAAGCGCGTTCGGATGGAAGAAGCTCGGTGCGCTGGCAGAGGTTCGTATCTGCCATGATGAGCTTTGCCCGGTTCTCGTCAACATCTTTCACAATGCTGGGAACTGTTGTAAATCCGGCTCTGCGGCAGGCTTCCACACGGTTGTGACCAGCAAGAATGCGGTACTTTCCACCTGCAATAGGGGACACGATTATCCGGGACAGCAGTCCGTTTTCCCTGATGGATTCCACAAGCTCGTTCATTTTGAAGTCGCTGTACATTTTGAACGGCTGGTTTTCCCACGGAACAAGCTGGCTGATCGGGATTTCCTTTTCGGTATTCTGAGCCGTTTCTGCACCGAGGAAGTCGTTCATATTCAGCTTTCCGGTATTGTTTGTCGTTCCAAGATTGAATCCCATGTTACTCTGCCTCCTTTCCGAGAATTTCAGACACAAGCTGTCTGTACTGACCGCCGACTACGCTGTTCTTCCGGCTTATCAGGGAACGCTGTTCCGCCGTACTATTGGCGGCTTCGATCCGTTTGCTGATTGAAGTTGAAAACACAAGACTGCCGTAGCGTTCTTTCAAAGCCTTATCAACAGCCTGTCCCATCTGGGTGTTGTCGGTCATGGTTTCAAGTATTCCACAAATTTTCAACTGGCTGTTGATATTTTTGCGGACGAGGTTGAAGATGTCCTCAAACTGAACAATGCCGTTGAGAGCGAACTTCTGAACCTGCACCGGGATTATCACCCCGTCTGCCGCCGCCAGCGCGTTTGTCACCAAAATTCCCAGCGAGGGCAGGCAGTCGATGAGGATAAAATCGTAATCGGAAAGTTTAGGGTCATCTGAAATCGCCCTGCGAAGAATCTGCTCCCGGCACATGGTCTGGGCAAGGAACATATCTGCTGTTGCAAGCGATATATCAGCCGGAACGTAATCCACAGGTTCGTTTTTGGCGGTTCTGATGCATTCCGAAATAACCGCCAGACCTTTCAGAACGTCAACTATCGTGCGGCACTCGGAAAAATCAAAACCGAGGTAATCGCTGAGGTTTCCCTGCGGATCGAGGTCTATGCAGAGTACCTTTTTACCCTGTTCCGCAAGTCCTGCGGCGATATTTACAACGGTCGTTGTCTTGCCAACGCCGCCTTTCTGGTTTGCAATTGCTATTATCTTTGCCATAATGTAGTCCTCCTGCCATAATCGGCACATTTGGTTTCGTCCTGTTATATTAGGCACAGCAAGGCGGCAGGACCAGCCGCCGGAGGGAGCGACCCCGCTATGCCCGTCAAAATCCACTTAGTGGAAATCAACGCTTGATTCAGCCCATATCGTGATTAACTCTCGCACCCCAGTAGCTGTTGAGCGTAAATCTGGAGTTATACAGCGCCGTTATGAGGTAACTGCGTATATTCCGGACATCGCTGGAGTTTTTATCCATAGCTTCAAGGACGTACTCGATGTGACTGCTGTTCAGCTTCAGGAAAGTACTTTTCACGACCTCATGAGGAATGTTCTCGCCGTTCACCCTGATAAATGGCTTGGTTGAGCAGATTGTGTCAACCATAAGGCTGACCAGCTCGTCCGTTTCCGAAACCTTGTACTTGTTCTGTTCCACAAAGAAGTCGTAGTCGATGTTATCCCGGATTATCTGCAAATAAGCTGAACGTTCCTCTTTGAGTTTGGCAATCATATCCATATCGTCAGTCAGCTCATTTTCAGCAGATAGATTGATAGGATTGATTATATTAGGATTAATATCTTTAAGATTATTATCTTTAGATTTGTCCGCCGTTTGGGCGTAACATGGTCCGCCGTTTGGGCGTATCATGTTCTGCCGTTTCGGCGTTTCTTGTTCCGCCGTTTCGGGGTTTCTTGCTTCGCCGTTTGGGAGTTCCTTGTTTCGCCCTTTTGGCGTTTCTTGTTTCGCCGTTTCGGCGTAACAATGGAAGAATGCGGTCTGAGGAGGTGTTTCTTCTTTTTCGGGAGTGCCGTTTTCCTCGTCAGTTGTGTAATTACGTTTGTATTTTTCCGCCGCCGACGGTTTGACAGACCTCATTTTTTCCTCGCCCTCCGCAAGAATTTCAGCAAGGTGGACTATATCGTCAATTATGTAGAAGCTCCGCTTTGCCGGCATTCCGCGCTGAGAGCATTTTATAAGCCCCCGCTTCTCCAGAACTGTAATACAGCGTTTCTGCTGTTTGTCCGACAGAGAAGTGCTTTCCTCCAAATCTGCAATGGTAGAGTAGAACCACCCGTCCTGGTCAAGCTTATCTCTGTCGCTGTAATACTGCCATTTGGCTATAAGTGCGCTGTAAACCACGGTTTCCATCAG
>OHQR01001467.1_pt1 | contig 12221 bp, 9 predicted proteins | sample 1578191 | NCBI WGS metagenome assembly OHQR01 (sample SAMEA3879577, study PRJEB24766) | human gut metagenome | biome: human-associated habitat; feature: feces | place: USA | collected 1985/1987 | reverse complement strand
GGATAATAAAACGCTGCAGGAAGGAACAGAAAAAATGCTGCTATACTTCGGTAAAAGGTATAGGCGCAAAGACTATCTGCTATAACACCAAATATTGTAAACCGCAGCCATTCTTTAGAGGAAAGCCGGTATTTCCTGTAATCAGGCGGTCTGGCCCTGTTTGTCCCATTTTGTTTTTTAATTCCCGGCAGATATTTCTTATCCGCATACGTCTGCCATTTTATCCCTTGCTTTAAGTTCCCCGCATTTTTTAAGCCTTTTTTCTTTTCTGTCATAGGAAAAAAGAACTTCCTGTCCCACCTTTCCATTTTCATATCCCCCTATCTCCACAATAGACAGCACTTTTCTGCTCCCGTCCTTTAACCTCCCCAGATGGACCATAATATCCAGCGCCGATGCGATCTGGCTGCGGATGGCATCCAATGGCAGGTCTGCTCCCATAAGTACCATAGTCTCTAACCTTGAAAGCATGTCCTGCGGACTGTTCCCATGGCCTGTAGACAAGGAACCCGGATGTCCTGTATTCAGTGCCTTTATATGGACTCCCTATGTTCCCATCATGCAGAAATACAATATCTGTACTTAATATACACTGTATATAACGTTATTATCTTGCCATTCCACAGTTGCAAAAAGAAAAGAGCGCCTTTCACAGCCCTCTTTCATATCGACTTTCTCATTCATTTGTCATACTCAACAGTTTTGCAACCAATGTCTCTAAACTTTTTCCCAAAAATGGGACAAAGTCTGGTATTGCACCAAATGCCATCCCAATTATTATCATTCGACCACATTCTCTTGCAGATTCCAATGCAAATCCATAACTCAAAACACCTGTCAGAATAAATATAATTGATAAAAAGTAAAGCAAAATATTTCCCAACATCATCGGAATTTTTAATAACCAGCGAATCAATGTCATTACTGCAAGAATTAAATATAAAAACACTTTTATTATGTACTTAACCAACATTTTTAATCCCTCACTTTTTTGTCTTTCCGGACAGCAAGAATCTTGCCATCCGGACTTCCTTTTTTTTGCTATCCGGACTTCCACTTTTTTGCTATCCGGGCTGCAAAATTCTTGCTATCCAATGCAGTTCATTATCCTTTTGTGTATATCATTTCCGTCAAAATCATCTCTTCTGCATCATGACAAATGGCATTCATCCTCCTTGTCCATTCCATGTTGTCCTGCCTTTTTAATTTCTCTGTAATTCCTTGTTTCTCCATCATCTGTTTTACTAATTGTTCTTCCCTATCCCTTGCTTCTGCATCAATCTGATTCAAATGCTCGACAAGTTTTCCTTGTAACAACAATATTTGATATTTTGCCTTTCTGTGTTCCTGTAAATAGCTTTTACGAAGCATCCCATATTTCCCATAAGTTGGTTCGATATCTGTAAGTGCCAATTCCGGCAAATAATAATCTCCACATAACATATAAGTAAGTCCATTTTTCTCATCATAAATTTCGTTCTGCATAAAATATTCTCCTTTTCTTCCTATAATTGGTCGTACATCTTCAACAGTGTTCCCTTTTTCATTTGACTATATTTCACCTGTAATTCTTCATATTTTTTCTGAAGACTTTCATATTCGTTTTTCGGAACACTATCGGATAATTTCTGTTCTAAACTCTTAATCCGTGCTTCCTGTGCTTTTGCAATAGCATCGCTTTTAGGATTTCGCAATATCATTCCCTGTTGTTTTTCCTTCAATTCCATCATGACCTGTTTCACATTCGGATTATTATAGAAAAAACCTCTGGAAAGTCCTGTTAGTTTTGTAAGTTCAGCAACTGAAATTTTTATATTTTTTCTATACATTGTTTCAATAGCTGTTATTGCTGTTTCCGTCATTTCCGCACTTTTTTCTTTTGCCAGTGCTACCATTTTATCGTGTTTCTGCATTTTCCTTTTCCCTCCTGTATTGTGCTAATAATTCATTCATTTCATCTCGTACAGCCTTTGTATCCTCCGCTAATGCTTCGTTTCTTAACCGCCGATAATGTGGTATGGTTCGTGTATCCTTATGCCCCAACAGCCTTGCAATGCTATCATCATCTAATTTCATTTCTGTAAGTTTTACTCCAAAAGTATGTCTAAAACGATGTGTACGAAACTCAAAATAATTTCCATTATCATCCCTGATATCATTTTCATAAATCATGATATTTACATGATATTTCAGCATTGAATCTGTATACAATTTTCCATTATCTTGCAGAAAAATATATTCTGAATCTGGATGCTCCTTTTCTGAAACTTCTATTGCTTTTCTAATCAATTCTGCCAGCTGATCGCTAACTGGTCTTTTGTATTTCCTTGTTTTCTGCTGGATAATAGTTATAAAATAATGTCCAGATTTCTCAGATAAGCAATCCCTTCGCAAAGTCAACGTATCCTCTATTCTTGTACCGAGCATCTGATGTATTATTAAACATCTGCCTAACTGGGGCTTTAATTTTGTTAATGCACAATTAAATCTTCTGATTTCTGCATCTGAATACGCTTCTGGTAAAGCGTTGTCATATGCTCTGCAATCACTGGACAGAAAAAGGTTGCATATATTTCCTATTTCCAGTTCACGCCCTATTTCATCCAACAGATTATCCAAAACCGACAGCTCTGTCGTGTAACTGACTGATGTAAGACCAGTATCCGTTTTTATATAAACCAGATAATCTTCTATCATATCCCTGCTAATTTCTGTAAAGTGCTTTACTTCTGGGAATCGATCATACATGAAACTAGCAAACCGACGGAATCCACGCAATTCACCTTTTATACTACCCATTGCTTTTGTCTGGCAGTGGCTATACAATATTTTCTTTATTATCTCTTTAAATTCTTTCTGCCTGATCTCACGAAAATCTAATCTATATCTTCCACGAATCGGATTACTCCTTGGCACAATATCCAACTTTCTCATATCCCATACATCTTTTTCATTTTCTGGAATATCTGCTGTTTTACACTTCACAACATACTCATAATACATTTTCAGAAAAGAAATCTGAGCGCTACTTTGTTGCTCAACATTCCGCCTATCCGGTCTATTTCTTCTAACATACAGCGCCAATCCTTTTTTATATAAAAATGCTTTATAACTTCTCTCCAGTTCTTCCCATTTTTTATCAGTGATGCTGCTACAACTTGTACACTTCTCATTCAGAAATTCTTTCAACAGATCAAATCTGTAAATATCATTTACTACTGTTGATAATGACAAACGTCTACATCTATCATCGATATACCCATAAATCTCATCCTGCATCTTTTCATTATGAATCTCTGATATGTAGTACACCCTGTTTTCCTTCCATTTCAGTCCTGCCAACTGTTTTTCTGTAGCTTGTTGATAACAGTCATACGAAATCAAATTAATATTACCTTTCATCATCTTCTGCTCCTTTCAATTTAAATGACTGATTTTTAGAGAAATATTTATCTTCAGCCGATACAATACGTTCCGGCATGAAATCAATGTACTGTTTTGTCATATTCTCACTTGAATGTCCTAGATAATCTCGTACCCCTTGTATAGAAACCCCATTTCCGTACATTGAAGTTGCAAGGTTATGTCTGTAATCGTGTGCTCTAAAGATATAATCTCCGCAGGCAATCCCACGAACCTTACACTCCCGAATCATCTGATTTGAAAATGTCTGTCCATTAAATGCACCACCCTTTTTATTTTTGAATAAATACTCCCCATTTTTTATTCCGTACTTTTTTTCATAATCATTCACCAGTCCAACCAATAAACTGGGAACAGGAATGACTTTTTCTCTCCGCATTTTGCTTTGATATATGCGCATCCAATTCTCATTGCCTTGTGAATAAAAGGCTCCCGATTTTATTGTACAAACCTCGCTTTTCCTAATTCCTGTGCAAAACAAAATCAAATACATCAACTGTAAATGCTCTGGGAATGCCGGCAGCTCCTTAATCAGATGAGCAATTGTTTTTTCTGGAACACTTCTTTCATTGTGTTCTGAAAAACCTTTTTTTAAAAATCGTTCCGGATAAAACTTCAACACTTCAATATTTTTCATTTTCAAAAACTGTAGAAATGTATGCATATGTGTGATATATCGGTTAAAAGTAGAATACTTAATATCGGACTTATCCAAAACAGACACATAACCCTCTATATCTTGTATCTCCAGTTCAGTTACTTTCTTACTCTGTCCATCCAGATATTTTAAAAATTGTGAAATAAAACTTATTGTATTTCGGATATTTGATAAAGACAGATCAGATATCCCGACCAAATATTTTGCGTATAATTGTAAATACCAACGATTTTCTTTTTCGTAAATATTAATAAATGAAAGGCTTTTAACAGGTGAACTGGCATTGATTCTCGATTTATCAAACTGAAACCTATCCATATACCAGATACACGCTCGCCAATTTGTCTCTGAATCTGTTAGAAATAACGTTCTTCTCGCAAACTCAACAATCTTAGAAGCCTGTTTTTTTATAATTTCCGACTCCTTGTTTAAATACAGATAAAATCTGTTTTCGTCTGCCTGTTCCATTTCTTCAATATCATCTATTCCGTACTTATCGCAAAACCGTATAAGTGCTTTTAATGGTTCTAAAAAATATCTTCGATGTCTTTGTACCTTATCCATATTCAGAATTTCACACAGCAATATTTTTGTCTGTCGCACCAACTGTGATGAATGTATCCTCGTTAAGTCCCATAACAAATCATTCTTATCAACCACCTGACGGAAAGATTGTGCTTTCTTCTTATTGGGGACATACAGCAAAAACAATTTGTCTTGCTTAAAAAACTCCTGTTCTACAGAGAAGGGCTTTCCTTGTGAATAGACATCCGGCATATTTTCTATTTTTAAACGATCAAATAAGCTCAGTAATTCCGCTTTATATTTTTCTGAAATATCCTCTTTTTCAAGAGAATCCATATACATTTTTCTCGTTTCATAGTTAATATCTGCAGTACACTGTATATCTGTATACTGAAAAAATTTGTATAACCGGTTATAGTATTTTGCTTCTCCAGTCGTAACTAAAGATATTTCTTCCTTTAATTTCTCAGATATTTTTTCCTGATATAACTTCGGAACAATTTTTAATACTGCCAAGGTAATCCCTCCTTCCTTTTACAGAAAATCTGCAATTTGGTATAAATCTTCATTATTTGAGTAGTATTGATCTGTCGCTTCTACCAATCGTTCATTATTTTCACCCAAGTATTTAATGGTAGTTTCAACTTTCTTATGCCCCAGGGCAAAACGAATGTCATTCAAATCCCATCCTTCTTTTCTTCTTTCCTCCGCAAAATAGTGTCGGAGCTGATGCGGATGGGAATTGATATCCGTTTTTTTGGATAGCCTTTTCAACATGCTATACACAGAATCCGCATCTAATGGCTCTCCTTTGTTTTTTCCAGTTAATTTTGTAAATAGATACTCCGAGTTCATCAGACTTTTTCGGTTATCAGAAATGTACTTAACCAAGAACTCAAAAGTTGTATTACTTAACAAAGCCATTCTATATTCTGCATTTTTTGCTCTTGCCAAGTTGGTATTGGATTCACGATACCTTACCCGAACCGTCCTTCTTTCAAAATCAATATCTTCGGTATAATGGATTCCCAGAATTTCCCCTAATCTAAGACCGGTTTCTGCCATCATTGCTATCAGCAATCGATCTCTATCATTCGTACAGGCATTTATCAGCTCCTGTATTTCTTCGGATGTTATTTCTTCCAGATTAGGTTCTTCTTCTTTGAAGAAACCTTTAAACGAATTCACTGCATTTTGATGATTTACTCCCATACTGTCAAAATACGATACTTTTTTTACTCGTAAGACTTTAAGCATTGGCAAAACATCTTCCAGTGCCAAAAACTGGTAGTATCTGAAGACTGCACCAAGATACATATTGCAGGTCTTATTGCTCGTCTGTGTATTATGCTCAGTATGCTTTCCACTCTTAACCCAATACAAGAAATCAATAAAATGTTTATTCTGCTCTGAATAGGATAGCAATGTAATCTCATCCAATCCTATCGTTTGCTCCTGCAGATAATTGTAATAATATGAAAGTGCGAAGGCTGCGGATTTTACAGTATTCGGAGAAGCATTAATCTGATCCAGATGCTTCAAATACTTTGATGGAAGGATTTCAATTTCTTCAATATCAGAAATAATCAAAAAACGTGGTCTATTATCTTTCAAAATCGAAACAACCCTATATTTCAATCCACAGCCCTCCTTCCTTTCTTTTTGATTCATTTGACTTCTTTGACTTCTTGATTTACATTATACACAAAGAAGTCAAAATGTCAATTACGTTTTTGATTTCTTTGACTTTTGTAAGAATATCAATAAAGCATTTTTTGATTTCTTTATGTTTTAAATTGATTTTTAGGGATATAATTGATAAGATAAAATACAAGAAGTCAATTTATACAAAGTCAAAGAAGTCAAGAGGAGATTTGAATGAACGAATTTATATCAAATTCAGGCACACTAATAAATCCTGACAGCGTTTACGATCAGGAAAGATTCATCAATATACTTCAAATCATTTTACAGAAAAAAACACAAAAAGAATTATCTGAACAAACAGGCTTAAATAATGCAACCATTTCACGAATGCTCAACGGTGCCCGATCTGGAAGACCATATAAAAGCACTATTGATAAAATTGCAAAAGCCATTGATGATCCAGAACTTATCCAAGAATTATATGATGCAACGGGATATTCTTCTAAGAAAATACGGGAACGAAAAAAGATAATTGCAGACAATGGATTTTCTCTGGATCTCTCTACTGTTCAGGTGCATGAAAAATTTTTTTCTACCTTAATGCGTGGACTTTCCATGATGACAAGTCTGCATAAAGTTGAATGGACAATAAAATCTGGAACGCCCAGATCATACGATTATTTAATTGAATTAAAAGAGGGAAATATAGATTATTGGTATATTAGATATGTAGATAGAATTACTTCTGATGAAGAAAGAAAAAAAGCCTTAACTGCCATTTATGGAGAATTTGCAAAATTGAAATTGGGCGGAAAAATCAAAGTTTCTTGCGCCACTCCTTCTTACGAAGATTATGATTATTTTGTTACAATTCCGCCATATCAATTAAATACAAATGCTTCAATTATACATTTTGATTCTGAACTCGAAAGATTTGCAGACGAAACCTTTTTAGAGACAGCTTTACCACTTAAAGAAAATATTCCTGTTAAGGATTTTTGTAATCTTACCGAATCACTGATACTATAACTTTTTAATTTTATCACAGAGAGAGTTGCTTATGGCTCTCTCTTTTTTTAACGCTTCCTCCTCCCATGTTCTAACTCATTATGGCAAATCATTTTCTAAAGCAAGTATCGCCTAGAGTAACTCAAAATCCCATTTCTGGATTATGATTCTCTGACGAACTTAATGGAGATTACGATTCCCCATACCCTCAATATCACAAAATATCAAATTTTGCTATTAGCTCATAATAAATTTTCGCAGCTATCTGTTTTTGCACTCATAGTTATCAAAAGCTTTTTATAACCATCTGCTTCTATCGGCTGCAGATTCAAAATTTTATTATTCAAAAATAAATAAAAGTGGATTCCACCAAAATACCCATCACCAAAAATGTACTGGACACTTCTATTCATTATATTTGCACCAACAACTTGAAGTTATCTTCCTGCTTACGACTTTCCAACAACATAAACTCCAAATATCATTTTGATAATATAAAGATACTTCTTTCTTACCCCAGAGCAAGATCCACCTGTGTTTAACAATATTGTCTTTCATCACAATATTCTCTCATCAGGTTTTCATCTTGCTGGGGATTCCCCAAACCCATTTTTCTATTTATGCCGAGGTCTCAGTACACACTAGAGCAAGATCCACCCCGGTAATACCATATCGCTATTTTAGCAATATGATATTTTCCGGACGTAGGATTCTTGCTGAGGATTGTGCTCCCCAGTTCCTCACATTCAGCATAAATATACACTTGGTTCCCCGAATTTTTCCGGTCACAACACAGGGATATAAAATAGACTAAATATCTCTATATTCCTGTGAAATCACTATGTGATTTTAAAAACAGCAAGGACAGGAAGTGTGGATACACTTCCGCAAAATTGCCAATTTCGGAGCCTTATCCAAAATTGAAAAATACATAAAAAATAAAAATCCAAAACCTTACTCAGTATCCAAATTTATGATTTTTTACAAATCACAAAAAACCAATATGAAAATTTTACAAATTTTGTACCACCTGTAAAATTCCCATATTGGTTTTCATTCAGCTTTTATGGATTTGAAATATTCTATATTTTCCAAATATTCTGTGCATTAGCTAAGAGCCATTCTGCACGATTTTCTATTTCATGTTCGTTCCAATCATTTTTTTGAAGTACGTCATGTAATGTATAAAGTCCGCTCGCACACAAAAGTAAACCTGGTTTATTTTGTCCCTTTCCCGCCTTTTTTACATTCCATGCAGCATCACGTATAGATGCATTTAAAGCTTGCGGAATAATCGCCAAATTCCCCAATGTCAGTAATAGAGAATCTCTTTTTTTTGCATCATCTTCTGTCGCGCAAGCTCCCCAATTATTTCTCCATTTCTTTGGCATTAAATGTTCCAAACTGTAATTATTAAATCCAAGCAATGCTGTAGAACTATTGTCTGAACGAATTTTACTTTCTAACAAATAAATAATTCCTTTTGATTGCAGATTAACCAGTTTTGATGTTTCAAAGCCAATTTTCATTTCATTATCATCTGGACAATATGTAGTTGCATCACCAATTCCTTTTAAACGTAAAGTTAAAGTCTGCGAATCCAGCACTTTATTCAAAATCAATGAAGTGAATAAATTATTGTAACTTTTAGTAGATGCATGTACCACAACTCTTCTCATTATATAACTTTCCAAAATTCCATACATTTTATTTAACTCGTTTTTGTCCTGCACGTTTTTTGCAATATATAAAATATATGGTATCATCGTCGTATTTTTTAATCCAAAAATCACAACATTTATACGTTCAATACCTTCTTCCTTCGGTATACTCATTCCACATTGATTTGGCTTCAAATTATTTCTGAAACACTCCGCATATTCTTTCATCTGATCTAGCACAATATTTTTATTGCCACCACAATACTTATTGATGAAATGCTGATAAGACTGAGCGAGCCTGTCTACCCTGGAATACATAAGTTTGTCTTCATTAGAAATATTGTACTGCTTATCCTGAATAAATAATTGAAAATAGGAATCAAAGAATATGTCAATAATTGCTCTCTTTATTCGTCCTGTCTCAATTTCCCTATCCCAATATACTTTAGTCTCATCATCTTTTTCAAATACATCTGCCCATTTTCTTTCATATTCGCCAACAGTCTCTCGATTGAAAAAATAATTTTTTAATAACTCAGATGTAGTAAGATTCACGCCCAAAGAATTAATTGTATCAAAAATCTGCTGTTCGTCTTCATCCGCATCCAAATCAATACGAACAAATTGGGTATTTACAAATATTGTCATAATGTCCAACTTACTTTCGTCAATATGTTCCACAAAATAATTAAATGCTCCAATTATTCTGGACGCCGGCTCTGGATTGTCGATTATTTCCGCTTTGCTTAATGTCATTACTTTTTCAAAAGCCTGTATATCATTCCTTCCATGCCTAAGCGCAATCATTTGACCCATGATTCTAAATTGGCAGTCAAACAGTGCAGTCTGTCCTAATTTTAAGCAAAGCACTTTCATAAAAATCAAAAAAGTTGTTAATCTCTGCTGACCATCAACTATAGTTCTACAATCTGCAAAATTTTCTCCTTGCCTAGGTTTGCGACCTTCTTTTAAAATAATAGAGCCTAAAAAATGTGGTTTTTTTGTCTTTACTACAAACTCCATATCTTCAAGAAGTCGCCCCCAGAGATCTTCTTTCCACACATACGATCTCTGAAAAAAAGGGACTTCCACCAATGTCGAATTATTAAAAATATTGGTAATTAACGCTTTATGTGCATCCATCTTTCTTCGCTACTCCTCTTACTTATCCTTGCATTTTTTGATATAGTTTCATCAATTCTGCAACACACTCTTCTTCTGTCATTTTTATGCCAAAGCCATAAGCTGCCATAACTGCCTTATCATTTGCAATATGTGCTTTTCTTAATTCCACTGGCATCGTTAAAGGATCATACAAATCTGCGAGACTACTGTCTGGGAAAAGTGCTCTGGCATCCAAAATTCCATGTGCTGTTTCTTCGATTTTCTGTTTCTGCTGTTCTGTTGGCTCCGGCCATGGAAAATTGTTATATACGATTTTTGCAGAATATCTATAGTCACTCTTTAATCTACCACACACTACTCTCGTCCATGCCATGTGTACGTTAGAGGTAATAATTCCAAATGTATACAAATCAGCGTTTGGAATACACTGGACAGAATCCGTTATAATCGTTTCTGGCGATTCATATCCCATCGGTATATATCTTCTATTTTCCGATGATACCCTTGGTACAATTATATATGGTTCATCTGGCTGTCTAATTTGTTGAAACAATGTTGGTGAATCCGCACTTTTTACAGTAACAGCTTTTGTGCTTTTCAATCGAAATTCACGAACCTGTTGAACACGCTTTTTTATCATCGGCAACTTGTTTAATTCTTTTGGAGAAATATCTCTCAGCCATAAGCAATATCTCTCTTTAGAATTTATAAATTCCTCTGCTCCATAAACCCTGCGAACGAACTTTTTAGATTCTGGCTCATTTTGTATGAGTTCATCTTTTTCGTCTGGTGACAAAAACAAATATCCCCCATCCACTGGTTTATTTCCATTTGTTATCTTAGGGACATTACATAATGGATTAGTACGACTGTTAATAAAAGTAATCGGAGCATCTATTAGGTACGGACTAATTTGTACCGTTTCTTCAAGCGCTCCATTATCATACAAACGACATTTTCCCTTTGACATTGATGTGCTAAAACCTATAATAACGCAATGAACCGCCGCTTTTAATTTTGCCTCACTTCCCCATACAAATGTCCTGTGTGCAAAATCTATATGAATATTAAACTGTTTATATAGTTCAGTCCAAACATAAGACACCTGCTCTCCCTGTGTAATGGAATTAGTAGAAACAAATGCCGTTCTAACCTCTGAACCCTCCATCATTTTTGCAGCCTTAAAATACCATGCCGCGACATAGTCGATTTTACCTGCCGTTGAAGTTGATTTTCCATTTTCGTCTACATATACATTCTCAATGTCTTTCTTTTGGCTTTCTGATTGATACGAATATCCAACAAACGGTGGATTCCCCATTATATAGGACAATCGTTCTACCGGAACCACTTCATTCCAATCTATCCTAAGTGCATTACCCTCCGTAATATTTACATACGTCTTCAACGGAAGAAAATCATCATTGAAGCCATAGACAATATTTTTGGTTTCTTCCAACATCTGCGATTCTGCAATCCAAAGAGCTGTCTTTGCAACGGTAACAGCAAAGTCGTTGATCTCTATTCCATAAAATTGCTGGATAGACACTTTGATTGGGTTATGGACTTCTCCCAATGTTATCTGACCGCCAACTCTTTCACGAATCACCTCATTCTCCAGCCGCCGCAACGACAAATAGGTTTCTGTGAGGAAATTTCCAGAACCACACGCCGGATCTAAAAACGTGAGAGATGCAAGTTTATTCTGAAATTCATCCAACCTCTTTTCTTTTGTTCTCCGAACAGTAACCGCTTGAATCTCCTTAAATTCTTTTTTCAAATCATCAAGAAACAGCGGATCTATCACTTTATGAATATTCTCTATGGATGTATAGTGCATCCCGCCAGATCTTCTTGTTTCCGGATTTAAAGTAGATTCAAAAACTGCTCCAAAAATAGTCGGTGAAATATCACTCCAGTCAAAATCCTCAGATGCTTTCGTCAAAAGCAGGTCTTTGATTTCTTCTGTAAAAGGTGGGATTTCTATTGTTTCATCTGCAAACAGACCACCATTTACATATGGAAATTGTGCAACATCTTCTTCAAGATATTCATCCCGTTCAGCGATTGGAGTATCCAGCGTCTTAAACAGTTCAATCAATGCTCTCCGGCAATCTTTTACATCATATGCTTCTAAGTAATCATGAAAAATATCCCGATGTTCACCAAATATG
>OHQR01001464.1_pt1 | contig 12251 bp, 10 predicted proteins | sample 1578191 | NCBI WGS metagenome assembly OHQR01 (sample SAMEA3879577, study PRJEB24766) | human gut metagenome | biome: human-associated habitat; feature: feces | place: USA | collected 1985/1987 | reverse complement strand
CTCGCGCGAGCCGATGTCGCCGGACAACCCCCTGCTGCGTGTAACAGACCCCGACCGGTTGCTGCTCTCGCCCCACACGGCCTGGGCCCCGGTCGAAGCACTCGAAACATTGGTCGGCTGCATCGAACGGAATATCGAAACCTTTTTGGCCGAACAGCGATAGTAAGACGCCGCCGAAGCGACCGAATGAGAAAACCCCGGACTGAACTTAAGTTCAGTCCGGGGTTTTCTTCGATTTTTCTGTTATGAATCAAACAATTCCGATGCGCACCGGTCCGCGAGCCCTGGCAGCCTCGTAATCCGCATCGGTAAATGTATAAGTCCATTCCACGACGTATTTATCCCCCTCTTCATAAGCCTTGTAAACATAACGATCGGGATCCTGCAAACTTTTCGGAACCGCAACTTCTCCGAGTCCCGACGGATAATAATTTTCCATATAACAGTAAATTATAACTCCTTCTGTAAAAGAATCGTAGATAACATGAGTTTCTCTTCCGTCGAGAAAAGTCTGCAAATCCACGGGCGAAGGTCCTTCCAATTCTTTTACAGCCCGCTCTCCATACTTTATTCCCTGGGATCTCGTGATGCACCCCTCTACATAGAAATATTCGATCCTATGATTGCACCTATTCTCCCACACGAACCGGCTGACATAGGACGAATAGGTTTTATCGTCGCTGTCATTGCAACTTACAAGAGAGCACAGCACGACGCAAATCATCCACAAATAAAGAATCTTTCTCATAATTTAAATTCAGGCTGATTTGACTTCATTATAAAAGTAATAGATAATATTCGAAAATACAACTTCGTTTCTTGAATCTTTTAAGAAAATTCCCGGAAATCGAATCCGACTTCCGGGAAGAATCAAATGCCTGATATTCCTAAAAATTAAATTTCCCCAAGCGTAATATGCACCGCACCCCGGGCTTTCGCCGCCTCGTAATCGGCATTGGTGAAAGTATAAACCCAAACCAAAGCCAGACTACCGTTTTTCTCCTTATTTACCAAAGTATAGCGCTGCACGTCCTGCAAACCCTTTGGCACAGCGGAATTACCCGACCCCGACGGGTCGTAGTTTTCCATATATGCATACGTTTCGCCATCGACGACAAACTGCTCATACCACAGCCCCATCTTTCGGTCCTCAATATAGTCCGACAAACCTTCCGGTGAGCCGGACACCCGCACGGAAACATACTTTCCACGATTAATCCCGTCATGCCACCGATACCCTCCTTCTACATAAAAGAAATCGATTCGATAATCGCTCTCATTTTTCCATTCGATCCAATATTCATCGACCGGTTCGACCTGCTTCTCGTCGTCGCCACAACCGCTCGAAAAGATCAATGCCGAAAGCGCCGCAACGCAACAGATAAACTTTTGGTACTGATATACATATCTACACTGGAAAATCATAGAAAGGCTGGAGTCGGGAAATCCCCGAACCAGTCTTTTCTATTTATTTAACGTTTCTTCCCTGCATCCCACTCAATCACAATCCACTCCCAAGACATAAACGGACTATCCGATTTTTACGTTTTAAGTTCAGTATCAATCATTAAAAATACTGAATATGAAATTAGACGAAAACATTTTGAAAACCTGTCAAGGACTTGTTATGAACTGTAATTGTAAGGTTCTTATCCTTGATGTATTGGGTGAACATCGTGTATTCCTTGTGAATGATGTACACCTAAAGACACGTGAGTGCCGATACAATGAAGTTCGTGATGCACAAGACATCACTACTCTTGTACTGAACATCGGACATAATTTTGTAAACGGCATGACAGAACAAGCCTTGCTTGAGCGTACACAATCTATCCACAAGGAGGATTTCAAGTTTGGCACTGACAATTACTTGTTGATTACCAAAGTAGATTTGAATAGATAACCATTTAAAACTGAATATTATGCAAAAGGATTTTATTACAGTAACTCCCGATAGTGGCAATGGAAATGGAACTGTAACAGTTGCAGCTTCTCAGAACCCTACAACATCACAAAGAAGTTCTTTTATTGAAGTGTCGGGTGGAGGAATTACAAGGCGCATAAGTGTCAACCAAGAATCGGGAGGGACGGTTATCTCTATAAAGGGGGCTTCCGCAATTCAAGGAAGACCAACACTTGTTAGAGCGAATGTAAGCGATAACGTAAATACGGATGTAAACGTTTCTCTTCATTGGGTTTATAGTCCCAGCAGTCAATCTGGTGATGTGGTTGTAACGATTAGTAGTGGTGAAAATATGTCAAATATTGCGCAAATATCCGCCAACCCACTTCCTAATACAGTTGTAACCGTTACAGGAGTATCTCCAGCAAAGTCGTCCACGCAGATTTATTCCTATTGAAAGCGTACGGAAACGAATTATTTACTATATTTGCACAAGCCTTTCGAGGCAATGACATTGTTGGTAAATTACAAGGAAAGTGCCTTGATACTCGAAGAATCGCCAATTCAACAAAAGTACAAACAAGGCACAGAGGGCAACCTATATCAAGTGGGCTGCTCATCTGTGTGTTTGTACAAGCGTTTGGCGATGCTTTCGAGTATGCACAGGTGGCAGTCCCACTTTCTTTATATATAACGTAATTTCTCACTGGCTGTCTGAGAAAAACTCGAAAATTTCGCCATTATGAAAAAGTATTTCGTTCTGTTCACGTTACTGCTGATTGCAGTGGTGTCAAATGCACAAGAATCAATAACCGATTCTTTAGGTTGTTATGAAAGTTCCAGTGTCAAGTTTTGTTCCTATAAGGAAGCCTATCTTAAAAATGATATGGCAGGTGTCGTTAGACTTGATGAATTTGAAGTCAGTTATGACAAATTAGGGAAAGCATATACCGTATATGTCAGATTTGATTCAAGTATAGTAAATGCAGAAGTAAAATACGTGCGTGGCTCCGTTTCAGAGGGGTATCTATATGACGGTGTTGTCAAAAACAGTAGAGACCAAGAAAAAGTTACTGTATTTTGTAAAAACAAATTAAGCCTTTATACTCAAAATCATGGGGTGGCTTCTAAAAGTATTATTAAGGACTATGAAAAAGAGGGTATCAACCTTATTTTCCCTAAAACATATATAATATCTTCTGTCGTTCCTATCAAGAACTAAAGTTGTTTTAAAATTGAATTAAATCCCCCTAAATCAGCCGGACTAAGTTCCGGCTTTTTTATTAGTCCGTTTTTAGGGTCTATAAGCAATGGCAATGCCTCTGCGAGTAACTTCTTAAAGACTTGTTTAGTTTTCGCTTTAGACGATTTATAGAGGTGATTTATTACGGTAAACTTGTAACCTTTTCCAAGCCAGTCCCAAGTGAACACATATTGCTGGGGAATGTCATCAATAGACAGGTCGTTAAAATAGGTATCAATGATAAGTTGTACACCCTCTGTCCTTATGGCTACCGCTTCATCGAACATTTCAATATAGGGAACAACGATTGTTCCAAGTTTAAATTCTGTTGGTTCTTTTCTCCTTTTCATATTAAGCCACTGATTTTCTGATTTGCTTGTATGTATAACGTGTGTCAGCGCAGCAGAGGAAGCAGTTAAATCGGTCTGAATTGCTGACGTCTCTCAAATTGTATCTATACACAAACTCATCAACGTATTTCTGCAAATACTTTTTGAGCAGAGTTCTGTATGTACCTTTGACCATACGCTTGAAATGCGTCCAAGCTCCCTCTATTCTGTTGGTTGTTATATGTTCATAGCTGTATAGTTTCTTACTGTGGTCAACGTAGAAACGGGTATAAGTAAAGCCTATTTGATTGTAGGCATCATTCTCATCTGTATATATGATTGCATCGGGGTGTATGTATTCTTTAATGAATGCAGACAGGGTATCGGATTTTGTATCAGGTGTTACCCGTGCATTCATCAGATTTTCCCGTTGTATCATTCCAACGACAGGTGCTTTGTCCTTGTGGGAGCGTCCTTGTGAATGAGGTACTTTCTTATCCCAATGACGATTTCCGTTTCTTCCGCCAACAAGAGTTTCGTCTATTTCAACAGTTTCTTCTAAGAAGTTCTCATTGGCGAGGCGCATTGCATGACGTATTTTATGCAACATATACCATGCTGTCTTTTGCGTTACTTCTATATCATTTGCGAGTTGATAGGAAGAAAGACCTGTTTTGTGATTGGTGACAAGCCAAATGGCGATAAACCATTTACGCAAACTTATCTTTGTCTTTTCAAACATCGTACCTGTACGAACGGTAAAGTTCTTACCTGTATTCTTACAGCGATATTTGCCACTTTTCAATTTATAAACTTTAGAGGTCTTGTCAAATGGTGAAACAGGTTTTCCATGCCAATTAATGGCTTCAAGATGTTTAATACAGGCTTCTTCCGTAGGAAAGAGTTCATAAAGAGCCATGATTGATTTAGCATTAAGTTCAAACGGGTCTTTCATAAGGCTGTCCTCCAAACTTTTAATGATGTTACAATTTACAAAGATTGATTTGTTCAACAATGAGTTCACGGAGAAAATCTTGATAAAAATCTGATAATCTCCTGTGCGTATAACGAAAAAGTAGAAGGCGGAGTAAGTCGGATTTGAGTTAAATGATGTGAAGATGGTATGGAAAGATACGTTATATAGTTGTCATGCTAATATAATCGAAATCTTTCTGCACAATATTTCAACAACATGGCAATAACAAAAGCCGATACAAGTATGTTTTCGGCTTTTGTTTTGACAATAAAGGAAAGAGAATAGTTAAATAAATAGAAAAGACTGGTTCGGGGATTTCCCGACTCCAGCCTTTTCTATGATTTTCCAGTGTAGATATGTATATCAGTACCAAACTTTTTCATAGGCATTAAATTAAAATTCAAAAAAATACCCTTCACGAATATAACATCATTTATGAAAAATACAAAATATTCGGGAATAAATCCTCCCGAATCCTCTAAAAAAGATTTGCACTGAAAAACAGATGTTTTTCAGTGCAAATCAAAATCAATATAGAATCCGCTCTATATCATCTATAAGAGTTCCCCTACTTAAATTTCACCAGCGAATGTCCTGTCATGGCTTCGGGCTTTTCGAGCCCCATCAGGTCGAGGACCGTAGGGGCTACGTCGGCCAAGATACCGTCGCGGACCGTTTTCACGCGGTCGGAAACCACGACGATCGGCACCGGATTGAGCGAATGAGCCGTATTGGGCGTGCCGTCGGCATTGACCGCATTATCGGCGTTGCCGTGATCGGCGATCTGCACGACCTCGTACCCATTGCGACGGGCCGCCTCGACGACTTTGGCCACACACGCATCGACAGCCTTCACCGCTTTCTCGATCGCCTCATAAACTCCCGTATGCCCCACCATATCGCCGTTGGCGAAATTCAGGCAGATGAAATCGTATTTCTGCCTGTCGAGTGCCCCGACCAGCTTGTCGGCCACCTCGTAAGCGCTCATCTCGGGCTGAAGGTCGTAAGTCGCCACCTTCGGAGAAGCGACCAGAATGCGGTCCTCGCCCTCGAACTCCTCCTCGCGGCCTCCGTTCAGGAAGAAGGTCACATGAGCGTATTTCTCCGTTTCGGCGATACGGAGCTGCGAAAGCCCCTGCCGGGCGACATACTCGCCGATCGTGTCGGCCACGTTCTCCTTGTCGAACAGGATATGCAGCCCCTCGAACTTGGCGTCATAGGGCGTCATACAGCAATAGTAGAGCGGCAGCGTGTGCATGCCCTGCTGCGGCATATCCTCCTGTGTGAGTACGATGGTCAGCTCCTTGGCCCGGTCGTTCCGGTAGTTGAAGAAGATCACCACGTCGTTCGGCCGGATCATACCGATCGGATTGCCGTCCTCGTCGATCCGCACGACGGGCTTCACGAACTCGTCGGTCACCCCTTCGTCGTACGACTTCTGCATCGCCAGCGCCATATCGGACGAATGTTCGCCCTTGCCCTCGACCAACAGGTCGTAGGCCACCTTCACACGCTCCCAACGCTTGTCGCGGTCCATCGCGTAATAACGGCCTACGATCGAGGCCACGACGCCCGTCGATCGTTCCCGCATGTGCTTTTCCAGCCGTTCGATGAATCCCTTGCCGCTGTACGGATCGGTATCGCGGCCGTCCATAAAGCAATGCACGTAGGTACGTTCGATGCCGTATTTATCGGCGATGTCCGTCAATTTGAGCAGATGATCCAGCGACGAGTGCACTCCGCCGTCCGAAACCAGTCCCATCAGGTGCACGCTCACCCCGTTCGATTTGGCGTATTCGAACGCCTTCACGATTTCGGGATTCTTCAGAATCGAATCGTCGCGGCAGGCCCGGTTGATCTTCACCAGATCCTGATAGACTACCCTGCCCGCACCGATATTGAGGTGCCCCACCTCCGAATTGCCCATCTGCCCATCGGGCAGGCCGACGTTTTCGCCGTCCGTACGCAACTGCGCATGAGGGTATTTACGGGTCATTTCCGAAATATAGGCAGGATGCACCTGTGCGATGACATCCCCCTTCTGTCCGTCGCCGATGCCCCAACCGTCGAGGATCATCAGCAATACTTTGCGATTACTCATCCGAAACATTACTTTACTTGTTCCACAATCAGTTCTACGGCCTTGTCGATAGCCGCCTGGATGCCATGGGGGTTCTTACCGCCCGCCGTCGCCAGGAAAGGCTGTCCGCCGCCGCCGCCGTTGATGGCTTTGGCCGCCTCGCGCACCACGACACCGGCATTGACTCCCTGCGCCACGATATCGTCGCCCAAAGCGACGGTGAGCGTCGGCTTGCCGTCATTGATCGATCCGATCACCAGTACGATATTCTTCGAACGCGAACGCACGGCGAAAGCGAGGTCCTTGATGAAATCCGGCCGGCGATCGGTCTGCGTAGCCATCAGCCGCATCCCGCCACGCTCGGGCGTAGAATCGACGATCTTCGCGGCCCACTCGGCCACCTGTTCGCGGCGGATGGCCTCCATCTCGTGCTTCAAAGCCTCGTTGCTTTCCATGATCTTCTTGATCGACTGAAGAATCTGCGGGTTATTGAGATAATCGGCCACGTTGCGCATCGTATCTTCGGCCGCATAGATCACCTCCTCGGCCTTCGCCCCCGTCGTGGCCTCGATACGTCGTACACCGGCGGAAATGGCGCTTTCGTTCAGGATCTTGAAGAACCCGATATTACCCGTAGCGCTCACGTGAGTACCGCCGCACAACTCGACCGAGGTGCCGAAGCGCACCATACGCACCCGGTCGCCGTATTTCTCGCCGAAGAGCATCATCGCCCCGGCCGCTGCAGCCTCTTCCTTGGTGGCATCGCGTTTCTCCTCGAGGGGATAGTTCGCGCGAATGGCACGATTGACCAGTTGCTCGACCCGGCGCAGCTCCTCGTGCGTCACCTTCTGGAAGTGCGAAAAGTCGAAGCGCAGGTATTCGGGCGTCACGAGCGAACCTTTCTGCTCGACGTGCGTACCGAGCACCTTGCGCAGCGCTTCATGCATCAGATGGGTCGCCGTATGGTTGTTGGCAGCCGCCTGACGTTTCTCCGGATCCACGACGGCCATGAAGGTCGCCTCGGGATTTTCGGGCAGTTGGGTAACGATATGGATAATCAGGCCGTTCTCCTTCTCGGTAGCCACGACCGGGATCCGTTCGTTGGCGGTTTCGATATAGCCGATATCGCCGATCTGACCGCCGGAATTGCCGTAGAACGGAGTGCGGTCGAACACCAACTGGTAGGAAACGCGTCCTTTGGAGGACACACGGCGGTAGCGGGCGATCTTCACCTCGGCGCTCAGCGTGTCGTAACCGATGAACTCGCTCTGCTTGATATGGATCAGCTCCTTCCAGTCGTCGGTATCGACCGCAGCAGCGTTGCGCGAACGCTCCTTCTGCGCCTGCAGCTCCTTCTCGAAGGCCTCCAGATCCACCTCGATCCCCTGTTCGCGGGCGATCAGCTCCGTCAGGTCGATCGGGAATCCGTAGGTATCGTACAACAGGAAAGCGTCCTTGCCGGAAATGCGTTCGCCGCCGCTCTTGCGAACCTCGGCCATCACGCCGTCCAACAGGTTGATGCCCGTAGCGAGCGTACGCAGGAAGGAGCTTTCCTCCTCCTCGATCACCTTCTCGATCAGCGTCTGCTGGGCCTTGAGCTCGGGGAACTGCCCGCCCATCTGATCGACCAGACCGGCCACCAGACGGCAGATGAAGGGCTCGTTGAAGCCCAGGTAGGTATAGCCGTAGCGGACGGCGCGGCGCAGAATGCGGCGGATCACGTAGCCCGCCTTCACGTTCGAAGGAAGCTGTCCGTCGGCGATCGAGAACGAAATGGCACGCAGGTGGTCGGCGACCACGCGCATAGCCACGTCGCACTTCTCATCCGCACCGTACGTTTTGCCAGACATGGCGGCGATGCGCTGGATCGTAGGTTGGAACACGTCGGTATCGTAATTCGACTTTTTCCCTTGCAGAATCATGCAGAGGCGTTCGAAACCCATGCCCGTATCGATACAGTTGGCCGCCAGGGGTTCGAGCGAACCGTTCGCCTTGCGGTTGAACTGCATGAAGACCAGGTTCCAGATCTCGATCACCAGCGGGCTGCCCTGATTGACCATCTCGCGGCCCGGCACGGCGGCAATCTCCGACTCGTCGCGCAGGTCGTAGTGGATCTCGCTGCAAGGTCCGCAAGGGCCTACGTCGCCCATCTCCCAGAAGTTGTCGTGCTTGTTGCCGCGGATGATGTGATCCGCAGGCAGGTATTGCAGCCAGATGTCGTAGGCCTCCTGGTCGAACGGCACCCCGTCTTCGGGACTTCCCTCGAACACGGTAGCGTACATGCGGCTCTTGTCCAGTCCGTACACCCCGGTCAGCAGCTCCCAGGCCCAGCCGATCGCCTCCTTCTTGAAATAGTCGCCGAACGACCAGTTGCCCAGCATCTCGAACATCGTGTGATGGTAGGTGTCATGGCCGACCTCCTCCAGGTCGTTGTGCTTGCCCGACACGCGCAGGCACTTCTGCGTATCGGCGGCCCGGGGATAGGGACGGGGAATATTCCCGAGGAAAATGTCCTTGAACTGGTTCATACCCGCGTTGGTGAACATCAACGTCGGGTCGTTTTTCACCACCATCGGTGCCGACGGTACGATCACATGGTCCTTCCCTGCGAAGAAATCGAGGAAAGCCTGACGAATTTTGTTGGATTCCATATACTGTGTTTTCAATTCTTTGCGTTGTTCATAAGACACACTCCGCAGATTCCGGCTGCCTGTGCTCAGGCTGTCATCCGCTCGAATCCGCGAAACTTAAAGAAGTTACAAGATTGCAAAATTACATATTTTACCTTAATTTTGCATCACTTCCAAGGAGTTTTTCAGATCATGGCACGAAAAAAGCAGACGTTCGATCCCCACGCCCTGACCCGTGAGGTGGTTTCGGCCACTCATGAGGTGGTCACGGTCCCGTTCCGCCTGCGCACCTACCGTGTCATTCGCAAAATCCTCATCATCTTCATCGCAGTATCGATCGTCAACGTCGTCTTCGCGAATGTCTTCTACACGCCGAAAATGTACCGCATCCTGCGCGAAAATTCGGAGCTGGTCTTCAAATACCGGCTCCTTCAGGACAAGATCCGCGCGGAGCAGCGCAAACTGAACGAAATACACCACCGCGACAACTTCGTTTACCGGGCTTTGTTCTCGGCCGACACCCTGAATATCGGAGGCATCTACACCCCCTATCCGGCGTCCAAATACGCGGCTCTGGCGGGCGACGAATACGCCCCGCTGATGATCGGCACGTGGCAGCAGCTCGACGCTTTCGGCCGCCAGCTCTACCGTACCTCCGTTTCGTTCGACGAGTTGCAAATCCTGGCCAAGAACAAGGAGAACATGTCCACGGCGATCCCGGCCATCTGGCCCATCGACCGTCAGGCCCTGCGCCACGGCATCGAGCCGTTCGGCTACCGCAACCACCCGATCTACCACCGACGCATCCTGCACAAAGGCATCGACCTGGCGGCCAACATCGGCAACAACGTCTATGCCACGGGCGACGCGACGGTACAGTCCACCGACCTGGGACAGCCCCGCAGAGGCTACGGCAAGCAGATCCTCCTGAACCACCAGTACGGCTACCAGACCCGCTACGCCCACCTGAGCCAGATCTTCGTCAAACCCGGCGAGAAGGTCGTGCGCGGACAACTGATCGGCAAGGTCGGCAACACGGGCGGCGTGACCGGCCCCCATCTGCATTACGAGGTGATCCACATGGGACAGGTCGTCAATCCGATCAACTATTTCAACCGCAATATGACCAACGAGGAGTACGAGCGCCTGATGGAACAGATGCAGGAGCTCAACCTCGATACCTTCGACGAATAACATGGCAAGAACCCGCAGACCGATCAAATACGCCACACCGCGCACGCCCAAACAGAAGGCGATCCGCATCACGTTTCACGTACTGGTGTGGTTCGGCGCAGCCATCCTCTACTACGTCGGGTTCTCGCTCTTCTTCGACACGCCCGTCGAATACGAGCTCAAGCACTCCACCGATCAGTTGAGGAGCGAATACACCCGGCTCGAAGCCCGCTACGACTCGCTGCGCACGGTGATGGAAAATGTTTCCGAACGCGACCGCAACGTCTTCAACATCCTTTTCGAATCCGATCCTTACGATTTCGACACCGAATATGAAACCAAGCGGCTCGCAACGTACGAAAGCCTGCTGGACAAATCCGACCGTCAGATCATCCTGGAACTCAAAGAGAAGGTCAGACAATCCGAAGCGACGCTGACCAAGCTCAACGAATCGTACCTCGAACTGCAACGTCTGCTGGATACGGTCGGCGACGGCCGCAACCGGATTCCGGCCATACAGCCCGTTATCAACCAGCAGCTCACGCTGCTTACCGCCTCCTACGGCATGCGCATCCATCCCTTCTACCGCACCCTGCAATCCCATCAGGGCGTCGATTATACGGTGCCCGAAGGTTCGCGCGTCTTCGCCACGGCGGACGGCCGCGTGAAGGAGATCGCCTCGCGCTCCACAGCGGGCCGTACCATCGTCATCGACCACGGCAACGGTTACGAAACTTCGTACAGTCACCTGCTGGCGGTCAATGTACGCCGCGGGCAGGAGGTCCGTCGCGGCGACATCATCGGACTTTCGGGCAACACGGGCCTTTCGATCGCACCCCACCTGCATTACGAAGTGCGGCACAACGGCATGCGCGTCGATCCGATCCACTATTTCTTCATGGAACTGTCGCCCGTCGAGTACCAGCGGATCATCCGCATCGCCCAGTCGGGCATGCAGTCCTTCGACTAATTTTTCGAATCGCGAATGAAAAAAGAAACGGCTATCTATCCCAGCCACCGCAAATTGCTGGGCACGACGCTCGCCGCAGCGATCATGGCGGCACTCTCCTGCCTGCTCGTCATCGTACAGCCGCACGGGACGTTCGGGCTGGTCATCGGCATCGCAGGATTGATCTTCTTCGGGGGAGGCTTCTGCATCTTATTTATCATGCTGCTGAAAAATTTTTTTCGAAGCAAGCCGACCCTGTTGCTGACTCCGGACAGTCTGCGGATTTATGCACCTGCAAAAGGGATCTACCTCACGATCGAATGGCAGCGCATTGCGGATTTCAGCGTATTCCGAACCTACGGGCAGAAATTCATCCGGATCGAACTCCACGATCCCGACCGGGCGATCGACGAGGAGAAAAACCGGATTGCCAAAGAGCTTATGCGCTGGCAAATGAAATACTTTGGATCCCCCTACGCAATCACGGCTTCAACAGTCGATATCGGCACGACGGAACTCGAAAAAATCCTGCGGGAGTATTTACAGGCATCCCGCGAAAAATCCGTTGTGAACTGACCGACCCTCCCGCAAAAGCGGTTCTCCGAGCCGATCCCGCATATCGTCGGAAATACGCTCGCACCGTCCGTCAATGAATCAGATCAAGATATGAGGCGCTCTATGGCCGGTATTTACAGGCTGCAAACTGATTTTCCGAACGTGATTATACACTTTCATATACACCTCTTCGGGAGCACAGTGGCCCAGACTCCCTCCGAAAAGAGGATTCAGGGACAGAATTATGAACGCGGGCACCAGCCGCGAAAAGCGATCGTCGGACAAGGGGCAGATTGAAAATGTAATCGCCTTTCCGAAAAGACGACACGGAGAAAATCGCTGCGACATGCCCGCGTCAGCGTTTGCAGATCTCGCGGAAATCGCAATAGCGGCAGGTATGCTCGGCATCCTCG
>OHQR01001460.1_pt1 | contig 12270 bp, 10 predicted proteins | sample 1578191 | NCBI WGS metagenome assembly OHQR01 (sample SAMEA3879577, study PRJEB24766) | human gut metagenome | biome: human-associated habitat; feature: feces | place: USA | collected 1985/1987 | reverse complement strand
CTGTTCCGTTGGTAATTTTCCACCAGCCGTATTCATTTGCTGCCAGTCCTGCATAACTGTAATCAACTGCATCGTTTACATAATACCGCCATACACCATCTGCATCGAAAACCAGTCCATTGCGGCCGGCCGGCTGCGGGGTATCTTCAACATGAAGCTTTACTGCACCGAACTTCTTATTACCGTCTGCATCTGTGTTGTATACACAGGCAAGCAGTGCGCCGTCGTCTGTTTCAAAGAAGTCATATAAGCCATACTGTTCATTTGTCATTAAGACATTGCCATTGTGGTCTCAAATCATATATGCCTTATAATCATCTTCAATGGATTTACGCGTATATACCAGTAAATAATCATTCGTTCCGTCTATATCTGCATATCCCTGATAATCGGAAATTATTTTATTCCCCTGTGCATTATACAGGTCTGTTGTATAAGCACCTGCTGCATTTCTGTTTACCCCGCCGATATAGGCTTCTGATGTATGTCTGCGATTATTTGGGATTCTTCCCTTTTCCTGATAAATGTCACTATATACTCCCGTAAGATTACCATTTTTATCTAACAGGCTATATGTTCCGTCTGTATTCTGTATCCGGAATACATACTTCTCATTTGCATAGTACATTCTATACGTGTACTTGCAGGCAATATCTGCACCGTCCGTAAATGCCGTCTGTTCATACTGCTCATTATACATTCCCGCAAGTCTGACATCAACATTTACCGTGTCACCCTCTGTATAAGTTCTCTGCTGTGTTAAAAGATAACCCTCTGCCGTATTGACTGCACCGACACGATTTCCCTTTAACTCTGTCGGATTCTGATATCCGTTTGCACCGTCATAGCCAAAAACTGCTCCGCTGTTATCATTGTCCAAGTCTAAAACATTAATGACAACATCTTCATTCATTGTATAATACAATCCGCTGATATTGGTATAGCCTTTCTGTGTACCAAGTCTTTGAATCTCATCCTGTACATTCATCGAAAAGCTTCCGTCCCGCGAATACAGATATTTACTATATTCATATGTATAGCTATTCACATTGCCGTTACCTGTCTGTACTTTTCTGCGTGTACTTACTTCATAAATGGCCTTTTGCGCATTTACAACAGACATTTCAACTCTTATATTGCTTTCACCCGTATAATCCGTTGTATTCCACAATGTACCGTCTCTGCTGATAATATTTTGTATATAATTTCCTTTAGAAGCGTTTGTTATAATGGCATATCCATCCGTATCCAGCGCTGACGTATTAATTGAGGTACAGGTTCCCGGCACTGCCATAACCTGATTTCCCGAGCCGTCATAAACCGTTGTACTGTCACCGTCTGTAATTGCATAATAATTTCCACCGGTAACACGTACTCTCTTATCTATATCATTGCTGATAAATTCAAGCGTATCGGTTTTCATATTATAAATTACACCTGCTGCCGACATAATTGCCATATCGCCTACGATATTTGCACAATAAAAATCATTGGAATACTTGTACGGTTTCTCCCAGCGAAATCTCATTCCCTGTGGCAGTAATAATCTTGTATTCATAAACAGGTGATTCTAGCTGGGTACCATTATGCCGGACTTCCTGTGTTTTACCGGTATCTATCTGTACTACAATAATATCATCTGACAATGGTCTTACACTTTTTGCATTATAGTAGTGTTCTGCTCCGCCAAAATAAGTTCCGTCTGTACGAAGCAGCGCGCACTGGTCATCCTTATATAAAGCTACCATGTTATAAAATGAACCCGATGTCGCTTTTACTGCCTTTGTAAACTTTCTTCCGTCTGCTGTCTTACTTGGAATTTCCGTCTTATTGCCATTCTCGTCCATCACTCGCTCGATGGGCAACTGACCGAAGTTCTGAGCTTCGTAGTTGGCAATCTGCTGTCCGTCCATAGCCAATGTCTGAGTGAAATAGCCATAACGGTACAGGAAACCAACGGCGCACAGGTCTACGTTGCTGTCGGAAGCTTCTTTCAAATAGTCACCGGCAAGTACACCCAGACCACCGGAATATATCTTCAATACATGATTCAAACCGTACTCCATGCTGAAATATGCAACAGAAGGACGATTGCTATCAGGTTTCACATCCATGTAATTGCGGAACTTGGAATATACATCTTCCATTCTACGCAAAATAACTTTGTCTTTAGCAAGTGCTTCGAGCTTGGCATAGCTCATACGTTCCAGCAGCAGAACAGGGTTCTGTCCCACTTCTTTCCAAAGTACAGGGTCAAGGTCTTTGAACAATTCAGTAGCTTCATAATTCCATGACCACCAAATGTTACGTGCAAGTTCGGACAATTTCTCCAACTCAACAGGGATGTGAGACTTTACATTCACATCTTTCCAGTTCGGAGTGTTTACATTACTAACTTTAATCTTCATTGTATGATTACTTGATTGATTAATATTTCTTTTCATCAGCCTAACTGACGCTTCATCGCATTGCGCAATGCAATATCGTAGGCCTCATAATAATATTGTATGAAATGTTTCCATAAAGCCTGCTCCGCCACTTGGGCTGCACGCTTACGGATTTCTTTGATTTCCGCATCTGTCTTTGTGGAGAACATAGCTATCGTATCCTTAATGCCGTCTGCCACTTCGGAATAGTTATAGTCCGAACGGTGCAGCACTTCTACTCCGTCGTCGATGCCATGCTGGTTCTTGAGGCTATTCACCCAAAGTCCGAAACCGGCAAGATCAGTCGTAATAGTCGGTACGCGAAAAGCCACGCTCTCCAACGGAGTGTATCCCCAAGGCTCATAATAGGAAGGATAAACGCTCAGATCCTCTCCCAATATCAAGTCGTAATAGTGCTTGTTGAGAATTCCATCTTTGCCGTCCTGATAGCAAGGAACAAAAATAACTTTCACCTTATCTTCGGGACGGTTGTTCATACCGAGGTACTTCAACATATCCAAGACTTGGTCATGCGTCATATTGTGCAGCCAGTGTGTAATGAAAGGCACTTCCAAAGGAGTGGTATAATGTTCGTCCTTCTTTTTCAGACGTCGCTGCAGGTCCTCACGAGGATCACCCACCCAACTGGGAACGTTGACGAAAGCCAGCACTTTCTTTTTCAGATTCTTATCGCGATTCAGACGGTTCAATGATTCCAAGAACACATCGATGCCTTTATTCTTGAACTCGTAGCGCCCGCTTGTTCCTATAATGAGTGTATCATCATCGAACTCCTGCCCCAAAAGACTATTTGCCACACGCAGCATAACGGCACGTGCGCGCTTGCGCTTACCGGTAAATGTAGCACCTTTAGGAACGAAATCGTCCTCGAAACCGTTCATAAGGATTACATCGGCAGGCTTGTCAAGCAACTCCTTACATTCATTATTGGTAATTTCGCTTACGGTAGTAAAGCAATCGACATAATGGGCGGTCTGTTTCTCAATGGAATGTTTGGACTCCATGTTCAGCTCCTGCGCCATTTGATCGCCATTGTAAGCAAAAAGATAATCGTACAGCGGCTTGTTGTTACCCGCAATAGAGCGTCCTATCGAAGTGGCGTGGGTGGTAAATATTGTAGCAATCTCAGGAACGGCAGTCTGCAAATAAAGTGCAGCCATGCCTGTCATCCACTCATGCGCCTGAAACACCACTTTATCCGTTTCCGTCAAATTATACCGATAGAAACTCTCCACCACCTTTCCGGTGGCATATGCAAACATGGAGGCTTCATCATAGTCACCGTATGCATGCAGGGAGTCCACTTGATAGTGTTCCCACATTTCCGTATAAATTTCATTCTTTTGTGCAAAGAAAGGTTGGAAATCAACCAGTATGACAATAGGCTCACCCGGAATATTCCAGCGGCCTACGCGGACAGAGAGGTTATCTTTTTCAATAGCATATTTTTTCCATGCGGCACAAAGGTTCTGGGACTCGATAAATAAAGGATTCTCTTTCCCTTGCCAAAAATCCGGACCCACAAAAAATACTCTATCGTGAAAGTTTGTCTGCAAAGTGTTTGCTCTGGTAGACAACACTGTATAGATACCGCCCACTTTATTACACACTTCCCAACTCGCTTCGAAGATGTAATCGGGGGTAAGTAGCTCTTTAACCATATATGTTATAATCTCTTTATCATAATTACGGCTGCAAAAGTACGCATTATTCTTTGAAAAATAGCCTTTTAATCGAAAAAACTGATTAAAAGACTATATACAATCGTTTGCATAAATGTTATCGATAACGATGAAAGCCCGTCAAATCAGGGAATGGAGAAAGGACAGCACTGAACGGGAAAAACAAAAGACAAGAATTAAAGTAAAGGATATTGAAAAGCCCCGGAATTTCACAGGGACATTCCGAGGCTTTCAATATCTTTTAATACTTCTTTAGGCGGTCAGCGCACTACCGATCAAGAAGGTAGCAGCCAAAGCTACGATAGCATAAAGTTCAGGGAATACAGCAAGAATCAGCGTATTGCTGAACACATCATGTCCCTGTCCGATAGCAGCGATACCATTGGCACAAACCTGTCCCTGACGGATAGCCGAGAACAAAGCAACCAATCCTAAAGCAATACCTGCACCAAGAATAGCGGCTGCCTGAATAGCCGTCATGCCCGGAGTAAGAATACCGAAAATAGTCTGGAACATAAAGTAACCGGCGAAACCATACAATCCCTGAGTACCGGGAAGGGCTGTCAACACCAAGAAGTTACCAAACGCGCTATCGTTTTTCTTCAATGCACCAATAGCTGCATTACCGGCAATTGTCACACCATAGGCACTACCGATACCTGACAAACCAATCATCACTGCAATGCCAATATAGGCAATCAATAAATTCATTTCCATAATTTTATTCGTTTTTTATTGTTTATATTTTTATTTATTTCTCTTTATAAAGCCCATGTCATTTCCACACTGCCTTATCTCTCAATTTTAATTCTTAAATTTCATTTTTTAAACGGCTTGTACTCCTTCCCACCGCCTTCATATCCTGAGTTCTTGAAGAATTCCACAAAGGTCAGACGCATAGGATGAACCATCGCACCCAGCACATTCATAAAGATGTTGATGGCATGGCCTATAACGAATATCAATACCATTACAATAGGTCCTGCAATAACATTATCAGGGCTCATGCCCACCGCCAAACTATTGAACACGCCTGCCAGGATGCCACCCGAAAGCCCAAGGGCAAACAAGCGCACATACGACAATACATCACCAAGTAAACCGGTAGCCATATTGTAGGAATCCCAAAGCCCAAGTCCGATATTGAGGAATATATTCTTTCCCGGACTGTTGTAGAGGAAAATCATGGCTGCCGCTACACCAAGGATGCACAAATGCACCGTACCACCCAGCGGCATCACTTCCGGTAATAGGGCCCCCATTCCACAGGAGATCAACAGTATGATCCAGCCTATTGTAGCTACGGCATACTTAATTCCGAACTGAATACCCTGGTTTACAGCTTTCAGCACCATACCGAACAAGATCTGTACCACACCGAGTATCAATGACAGCTGGAACATATCATTATTGTCCATAAACAAGGTTTCTTTCATTTTCTGGAAGAAAGGCAGGTCAATATCGTAGATGTTCGCTCCGAAAAATGTACCCGTCAATAATCCGCAGAAGAAAGTGGATGCCGCCAATACTTGTATCAATGAAAGAACAGGCCTCATTGTCGCACTAATATTCTTGGCAAACAGGCGATACAAGGTAGCTCCCAAAAATAAGAACAACCCGTATCCGGAGTCTCCCAGGCACAAACCGAAGAACACCATAAAGAAAGGTGCAAAGAAAGGAGTCAAATCCAACTCATTATACTTAGGCAACATATAGAGCTTGCATATCGGCTCGAACCATGCAAAGAAACCTTTGTTGTTCAACTGTATAGGCACGTTGTCGCCCGGTACGGGGGATGTAACTTCGTAATACACATGCTGTGCATCAAGCCATGTGGAAATCTCTTCAATCCTGGAAGCCGGCGCCCAGCCTTGCAACAACATCAGCTTTTCTCCTGCAGTAGCCTCCGTATTCAGCATTACTTTAGAGAACTCCATATCGGTGTTCACCTCTTTCAAAGCAGCACGTAACGAAGGTAGTTCTTTTTCTGCAAGTCCTTTCAACTTCTTCTCATTGTCCGCCAAAGCCTGTTCTGTCTCGTCACAAAGAACCTGTACACGTTCCAGTGAACAAGACGGCAGCTTTGCCTGCTCCGCATCCAAATCCACACCTTCGGCATTTTTAGTTACCGTAACAAAATAGACACGAGAAGACAGGCGGTTGATAACCATTGCATTATAAGTCTCTTCCCATAGGTCATCGTAATTGCTTTCCGAACAGCTATAAAAGCCTACCGTCAGTCCGGCATCATGCAGACGTGACAGGCTTGCAGGTTCAAAGTTCCCCCAAGGTTCCAGCGCTGCTTTTTCTTTCTGGTAAGTTTGCAGCAATTGTTGCAACTTATTCTTTTCAGCCTGCAACTCATCCACTTCATTCAACACCTCCAAACCGCGAGCAGCCGAAGCTGCTGTTTCAGTTACCGCTGACTTGGCAGGCTTTAAAGCTTGCAGTAATTTTTCGGTCATCTGCAGACGACCAGACAGACGAATACTGTCCTGCAATTCTGTATTGTCGGCAACGCCTTGTTGCTTTTCAGCGACGTGCACCACACCGAGGTCGCGCACACCATTCAGGAATGTCTCGTACTCCTTATGATATACAAGGAACGTGAGCTTCTTCATTTTTGTAATCATGCTTCTGTCTCCTTCCTTTTCTCTTGGTGGGACTTCATGATTTTCTGCGATGACTTGGAGAGGTTCTCCTCATCTTCCATAAATCGTTTGATTTTGCGCAGTGCATCCTGATAGCCCGGAATCTGTACTTTCTCAAAAAGATTCACCTTCTGGGTGGTCTTTTTACGCGCATGTTCCAACAAATTCAGCTTAGCAACGGTAAATTCCCGTTCAATGGCCGTATGTGCCAATTCCTTAAGCAAATGCAGCCCGTCTGCATACCATTTGGGCGCATTAAACAAGCTGTAAGGGCGTATTTCGAAATCTACATTTTCGAGTAACGGCACTCTTACACCGGCAATCTTCTTCACGCCAAGATGAACATCGTTAACCTTTATTAATGAGGCATCAAACTCATTCCAAAGGGCGAACATGGCTTCATAAGCTTGGATTTCCTTTTCCAACCTCGCATCCAATGCAGCCGCATCAGCCTTGCAGCGTTTCACCTCCATACGCAGGGCACTCTCCTTATTCTTAATGATAGGAAGCGTACGCACGCGCACCTTCAGTTGCTTTTCCAGCTGCTGGAGCGATGTTTTATTATATTGAAACTTAATAGCCACTTCGTTAATAATTAATGATTAGTGATTAGTTTTCTGATTGAGGCCAAAACTCGTCCACAAGCTCTTTCTTGATGTTCACCTCTTCCGGACGGAAATACTTACCGAACAAACTCCATGCCACATCAAGCATTTCTGTCGTATCGAGGTTTACGTCAATAGCCAGCAATTGATTGGAGTAATCCTTGGCAAAGGCAAGAGTACGTTCATCATAATTCGTCAGGTCGAAACCGTTTTCAAGTTTAGTCTTGGCATTGGCGGCATCGGCATACAAACGTACAGCAGCGTTCATCACCTGCGGATGGTCTTTACGCGTTTTCTTACCGGTAACGAGCTGTTTCAAGCGAGACAACGAACGGAACGGGTCAACAATAACCTTACCGATATCACTGTCACGACGAAGGAACAGCTGTCCCTCAGTGATATATCCCGTATTGTCAGGCACAGCATGCGTGATATCACCACCGGATAAAGTAGTCACAGCAATAATCGTGATAGAACCACCGCTGGGGAATTGCACCGCCTTTTCGTAAATCTTCGCCAAATCCGAATAAAGAGAACCCGGCATAGAGTCTTTAGACGGAATCTGGTCCATACGGTTGGATACAATCGCCAATGCATCCGCATAAGAAGTCATATCCGTAAGCAGTACCAATACCTTTTCATTATTGTTTACCGCAAAATACTCAGCAGCAGTCAACGCCATATCCGGAATCAACAGACGTTCTACGGGCGGGTTTTCGGTCGTGTTCATGAAGCTGACAATACGGTCGAGCGCACCGGCATTAGAGAATACATTCTTGAAATAGAGGTAATCGTCATTCGTCATACCCATACCTCCAAGGATAATCTTATCAGTTTCCGCACGCAAGGCCACATTTGCCATAACCTGATTGAAAGGTTGATCAGGGTCTGCAAAAAATGGAATTTTCTGTCCGGACACTAATGTATTGTTCAGGTCGATACCCGCAATACCGGTCGCAATCAGCTCGGAAGGTTGCTTACGACGGACCGGATTCACAGACGGACCGCCAATCTCCACTTCCTGACCTTCGATAGACGGACCACCATCAATAGGGTCACCAAAGGCGTTGAAGAAGCGTCCGGCAAGCTGATCACTCACCTTAATTGTAGGAGCTTTGCCCAAGAACACCACCTCTGCATTAGTCGGAATACCTTCCGTACCCTCAAAGACCTGCAAGGTCACATCGTCACCGGCAATCTTAACCACCTGGGCCAGCTTGCCGTTTACGGTTGCCAACTCATCATACCCTACCCCCGTAGCTTTCAACGAGCACGTGGCTTTCGTTATCTGAGTAATCTTGGTATATATCTTTTGAAATGCTTTTGTTGCCATTTACTTATTTACTATTTATTCCCTACGGTCATGATACATCTTATATCTTTAACACATAGGAACGTTGACAATTTACTATTTACTATCTAAATCTCCGCTTGACGTTTTCCTATTTCCTACCTGCAACTTCACTTCATGCACCTGCGTCTGCAAGGCCAAATTGCAAATAATATAACAGTTAAACTCTCAGACTTTACGTTCCGCTACCAATTCCTGCAGTTGCTTGTAGAACTTGTCATACTCTTCCGACTTGAACTTCGAATAGTTCATCTGTTTGCAGATATTTATCATCTTCTTGAAGTAATCCATTACCTCGTTGAAGTTATCGAACTCAAATTCTGTATGGCAGATATCAATAATCATGTTCAGAATATCTTCCTGACGTTCCATAGGAGTTACAGCATCAATCTCATCGAAAGCATCCTGCTGTAAGATAACAAAGTCGATCAATTCTGACTTCCAGAAAATTACGTGATATTCCACCGGCACACCGTCGTCACCCAGAATATTGATTTGCTCTGCAATCTCCTTACCACGCTGTAAACGGGTCTTGACCTCATTCACCTTAGTAATCCATTCGCCGTTGATGCGTTTGGCTATATAATCTTCAAATTCCGGATACTCAATATATTTGGAATACGAATCAATCGGATTAACGGCAGGATAACGCTTCTTGTCCGCACGATCTTGTTCAAGAGCATAGAAACAACGGGCTACTTTCTTAGTATTCTCTGTTACAGGCTCTTTTAAGTTACCACCGGCAGGAGATACTGTACCGATGAAAGTAATAGAACCCGTTTCACCGTTATTCAGTCTCACATATCCTGCACGACCGTAGAAATTGGAAATGATAGAGGACAAGTCCATAGGGAAAGCATCAGGGCCGGGCAATTCTTCCATACGATTGGACATTTCACGCAAAGCCTGAGCCCAACGGGAAGTAGAGTCCGCCATCAGTAAGACTTTCAATCCCATGCTACGATAATATTCGGCAATTGTCATGGCTGTGTATACAGAAGCTTCACGAGCAGCCACCGGCATATTAGAAGTATTGGCAATGATGATAGTACGCTCCATGAGCTTGCGTCCTGTATGAGGGTCAACCAACTCAGGGAATTCAGTAAAGATTTCCACAACCTCGTTGGCACGTTCACCACAAGCAGCAATGATTACAATATCAGCTTCCGCCTGCTTGGATATAGCATGCTGGAGCACCGTTTTACCTGTACCGAACGGTCCGGGAATAAATCCTGTACCTCCCTCTACTATAGGATTGACCGTATCAATCACACGTACGCCGGTTTCCAACAATTTGAAAGGGCGAGGTTTTTCTTTATAATTCGTCATGGCACGTTTCACAGGCCACTTCTGAATCATATTTACCTTAACTTCATTCCCTTCTTCATCAGTCAGGACAGCAATTGTATCCTCAATGCCGTAATCACCTTCCTCAACAATAGACTTGACAGTGCATACTCCTTTCTGTTCAAAAGGGACCATGATTTTCAATGGCTGGAAATTTTCATCTACTTGACCCAGCCATGCTGCCGCTTCCACTTGATCTCCGACTTTAGCCAAAGGTACAAAATGCCATTTGCTTTCCTTATCCAACGGATACGTGTACTGTCCGCGTTTCAGAAAAACACCATCCATCTTGTCGAGGTCATTTTGCAGACCATCGTAGTTTTTAGAAAGCATACCAGGACCCAATGTCACTTCAAGCATGTGTCCAGTAAACTCTGCTTCGGCTCCTACTTTCAATCCGCGAGTGCTTTCAAACACCTGCACATAAACCTGAGTGCCTACCACTTTAATAACCTCCGCCATCAATCTGTCTCCGCCAGTCGAGATATAACAAATCTCGTTCTGTGCCACAGGACCGTCAACGGTGAGGGTTACCATATTAGCTATTACGCCACTAACAGTTCCTTTTGTTGCCATATAATTTTATAATTTATTTTATCTGAATTCTGCGGGTATCTGTACTTCATCCTTTAGTGTAGCAATAATACTACGAAACAATTGACTACCCTTTTCTTTATCCAATGAGATCCAACGCTCTATCATTTCAAGCTGTAATAGAAAAACAAACAAACGCTCCACAGTGAAATAATTAAAGAAAGTAGCTTCCTCCATCCAATTCCACCGCAATAGGTCTATTTTTTTCTCTCGCTCCACCAGCTCTTCCGTTTCACTGATTTTCACCAATATATCCAGCCATTCCACTTCACCACTCAGGCCGAAATCTCGAGCACCGGATGTACGCAAAGCTTCACAAACTTCCGTATCTCCCACTATCAACGGAGCTACATCCACTTTGAACTTTCGTGCTGTCAATGCGACCAATACATTATTAATCACAAGATTAAAACTAAACCATGCAGACACAAACTTGTTTTTGCACTTCATGGCATAGGCATAATAAAGTGCTGCCAGACGATCTTCATGTAGGAAGTCATCTTCAACAGAGATATTGAAATACTCGGAAATAAAAGTAGACAGGTAAGACGGAAACATACGCTCAGACACTTCACCACCTTCTTTCAGCAATGAAATGTACTCTGCCAGTTCTTCCGCTGAATAATTCCCACGCGGATCAATAGCTGCATCCTTGTCTTTCAACAGTTTCAAGACATTCGCATTGTCAAATTGAAGATAAAACAAGTCTATCAACATTCTATCTTCCTCTGACAAAGCCGAATACAGTTCCGACTTGAAATCAGCTACCGTATAGCTCAATTTGCTATCCTCCAAAGTGAGTTCTGGCAAACCGGCTACCAAGTAATAATATTTACTCATAATCCTGAAGGGAATTAAAACAGCATCTCCACTAATTGCGGACGCAAGAATTCTTTAAAGTAATTCATAAATTCTTCCTCACCGAAGTTCACTTTATAAGAACCGTCAGCCGGCGAGACAGAGAAAAGTGTCTTGATACCATTCACTTGTTCAATCCTCACACCTTTATCCAATAAATCTTTAGCCTGAACAGCGAAATATTTCTTCAAGCCTTCCGCATCCGGTGTTGAAATTACGATAGGTTCGTTTACGCTCCATTTAGATGCCAATGCAACAATAAAAGCATTAAGAAAATCTTTGTTTGCAGCAAAAGCCTTTACATCAGCACTTACAATCTTATTCGTTACTAAAGTAGCAATTTCAGATTTCAAAGCATTCACTGCTTGGCCAGCAAACAATTTTAACTCTGATTTGGTATTCTCAGCCAACTCATCAGCAGACTTATGAGCAGTAGCTAAAATAGAATCAGCTTCTTTCTGTGCATTTTCTACAATTTTCTTGGCCTCTTCCTGAGCTTTTGTGATGAGTTTTTGGGCTTCTTCATTGCCTTTTTCCACCCCTTCACGATAAATCTTATCGGTTAGCTCTTGAATCTTGTTTTCCATATCTTACAGGAATTATTATATGATTTATTACAATATTAATTGCATGATTATTTTTCCGTCCTTATTAGATTCACGCCAAAATTACGAAAAACCATTTGATATTAGACAAAAAGAATGAAATAAAAGTTGCCCATTTTCCTAAAAAACA
>OHQR01001456.1_pt1 | contig 12284 bp, 8 predicted proteins | sample 1578191 | NCBI WGS metagenome assembly OHQR01 (sample SAMEA3879577, study PRJEB24766) | human gut metagenome | biome: human-associated habitat; feature: feces | place: USA | collected 1985/1987 | reverse complement strand
ACCAAAGTTCGGAAGGTTTCTGGCATCAGCTTGTGGACCGCAGCGATTCCTACTTAGAAACCTCAGCCACGGCCATTTATGTATATTGCATCGCCCACGCCATCAACAAAGGATGGATAGAAGGCATCACTTACGGCCCGGTGGCGCAACTCGGATGGCATGCCGTCAGTACGCAAATCAAGGAGGGCGGGCAAGTGAACGGTACTTGCGTGGGTACAGGAATGGGATTTGATCCAGCGTTCTACTACTACCGTCCGGCCAACTATCAGGCTGCCCACGGTTACGGTCCCGTCATCTGGGCCGGCGCAGAAATGATACGTTTGCTCGGCCATTGGTATCCGCGCACGAACGACAGCGGTTTACATTATTATAAGGTGAAACAAACAAACCCTTCTCCGCTCTTCTACCTCACTGAAGACGGGCAAGGAGAAGCCGTAGAATAAACAGATATGGCCATGAGACTCTCATTATCGGCCTTGTTCCTGATAGGCTTGTCCTGCGCAGGAACGGGACAAGCCCGTGAAATCATACGGGAAGTACGCATATCCAATCCCACGAGGATGGCACGCAAAGCCTATCCGGTGGTGGTCGACCTGCACCGCCATGCCGACGGCCTGCATGTCCGGTCTGCCAAAGTCGTCTGCGACGGACGGGAAATCCCCTCGCAAGCGGACGACCTGAACGGCGACTTCCGAGCCGACGAACTGGCCTTCACGGCCGACATCCCGGCGCAAGGTGAGGCCGTGTACCACATCACGCTGTCCGATGCGGACGCTCCCCGAAGCTACCCTCGCGAAACACGCGCTTACCTGAAACTGCACGACGAAAAAGGAAAGCATCCGGAAGTGAAATCCATCACCTATCCCGGCAATGCCGATCTGTTGGACATGTACAACAGTATCTATGGGCACGGTGCGGTTTTCGAAAGCCGGTTGGCAGCGTTCCGCATCTACATGGACAACCGGCAAAGCATCGACCTGTACGGCAAAACCTCCTACCGGTTGGAGATGGACAGCACCGGATTCTACACCACGCCCGAACAACTGGCACAAGGATACGGTTGTGACATCCTCTGGGCCGGACAGTCTGTGGGCGCAGGTTCGTTCCGGGGTTACCAAAACGACAAACCCTGCTACATCGACACCGTGGCTTGGCGCAGGCAGACCATCCTGGCCGACGGACCGGTACGTACCGTAGTGGAAGTAGCCGACGGCGGATGGATATACCACGGACAAACGTTGCACATGACCCAACGCTACACACTCTATGCCGGACACCGCGACGTGGAGGTGGACATCCGCATCGACGGCGCTTCGCCGGACGCGACCTTCTGCACGGGCATACAAAAACTGGAACGCCACTCCACCGGCTTCATGCAGGAAGACGGCCTTTGCGGCAGTTGGGGGAACAACGTCCCAGAAAAAAGTACACCGGAACATGACGAATGGGTCGGCTTGGGTCTGTACACCGACAAAGCCTGCCGCAAGGAAATGAAAGAAGACGAGTTCAATTACCTCACCCTATTAGGTACCGATGCCGACAAGCATATCCGTTACTACATCACCGTGTGTGCCCGGCGTGAAAAAGACGGTTTCAAGAACAGCAAAGCATGGTTCGATTACTTGCGTCTGTGGAAAACCGAATTGGACAGCCCGTGCACCGTCAGTATCCGATAAACAAAAGGCATACGGAAAAACCGAAACAATCCCCCGGTTGCACCACTGTGCATTCCGAGGGATTGTCTTTTAAAATAAAGATATTGCTTATTGAACAGCCGTCACCCAAGCGTCATTCAACCAAGCGAAAGACAAATCACCGGCCACATCGTCCCACGTCGTGGCTATCTGGGCGTTTTCAGCATTGCCTTGTCCTGTCAGGAAATTGGCCGAAAGATATTTTCCACCCGTCACGTCGTTCTTCAACACACCTGCAATCTGTACATTTTTCAACACGGAAGTACCGTTGGCCAAAGCATCGTCGGTCTGCGTCGTTTCAATAGTGAGCGGATTAGGCTTGCCCGCTACCTTCGCGCCGTCGATATTAGCCCGTGTACCGGCACGCAAACGGATGCCGCGCTTGTTCTCGCTGCTGCCGTTGCCCACCAAATAAAGGTTGCGCAAAGTGGGGTGAGCCACCGGAGTTGCATCGAAATTGTCGCCGTTGTTGTCGGCTTCAATCAAACAGTCGCAGGAAGCATCGGTCTGGTAAGCCACAAGGTTGGTAGCCGTGCCGCTCCAACCTTCTGTCCAGTCGAAACTATCGTCCGTGCAATCCACTACTACGCAATGGTCTACATTCACCGTACCGCCAAAGAACTCCAAACCGTCATCGGCACCTACGTAAGTCTGCACATACGACACCTGGGTTCCGGCACCCACACCGTAGAAAGAAATGCCGTTGGACTCGTGTTCGTCATCCAGAGCAAAACCCGTATATTCCAAACGTATATACTTCAACACACCGGAATTATCATTGGCATCATTGCCGCCATAAGCGGCATTACCGATTTCAGAAAATCCCGAACCCGCATTGGTGGGAGCATAACCGCAGATGTGCAAACCGCCCCAACCACCGGCAGTCTTATTTTCGGCCGTCATCACGATAGGATTTTCCACTGTGCCCACTGCATTGATTTTGGCTCCTTGCTCAATCAGAATGTAAATAGGATCTTCGCTGTCGGCTGCCGTTATCTTCACACCTTCTTCGATGGTAAGTACGGCGGGGGCCTTTACCTGCAACTGACTGGTCAGCTTGTACTCCGTATTGGCCGTGAGGGTCATGTTTTCCGTCACGATGCCGCCCAAGTTTTCAACACTCGGAGCGGGAGGCGGTGTAGTTACAAGCCGTAAACACAGCCATAGAAGCGCACAGAGCCATAGCCCACGTGGAAACTTTCATGAAATTTGTTTTCATCTTTCTCTCTTTTTAAAGTTTTGAATTGAATTAATTTATGCTTTTACTACTTTTATAATGTATACGTCACTCCGAAGCTCAACCCCACACCTTCGTTAAAGCGCTCCACTTCCACCTCGGTATTCTTACTCGGTATCTCCTGACGGAACACCACATCGGTATTCAAAAGATTCTTGGCCGAGAACTTCACGCTCCAATGAGCGTTGAACTTCACATTGGCATTGAAATCCAACGTATGGAGAGTGAGTTGCTTCACATCACCGATACCCTGTATACCCACAGCCTGTATGCGCTCGCCTTGCAAGTTGTAGAGCAAGGCCACGGTGAGCTGGCTTTCCTTTCCGAACTTAGGCGAATAGGTGAGATCGGCATTCATCAGGTAGGGCGACGCACCTTGCAGCGGACGTTCGGCATTGGTGTAAACCCCACCTTCCGGAAGGTTTACGTTGGTGTACATGTAGGACGCGTTGATTCCCGCTTTCAAGTCTTTCACTATTTCCTTGCGTGCTTCCACTTCAACCCCTGCAACCAAACCGTCGGACGCGTTCTGGAAAGAATGCATCATGGCACCACCGGACGTAGTCTGCGTACGCTCGATAGGACTGTCCAAATACTTGTAGTAGGCCGTGACGGCCACCATGTCGGTGGACGACGGACGAAAGAACTCATAACGTAAGTCTATGTTGTAGTTGTAACCGTTGTCCAGGTTTTCATTACCACGTACTTGGGTGCCGCCATAAGACTCCTGATAAAGGAAAGGAGCCATCTCGACAAACGAAGGCCGTGTCACCGTACGCGAAGCCGCCAGACGCAAGCTGTTTTTCTTGTCGAACGTGTACTTAAGATTCAAGGCCGGGAAAAACTCATCGGTGTTCAGGTCGCGCCGCATCTCCATGCCACCGTCATTATAGTATTTCACCCATTGACGCGTGCTTTCCATACGTACGCCCAAGTTCACCAGCAAGGCCTTCACCGGATAATAGTCGGCCTCGATGAAACCGGCCCAGATGCGGCTACCGGCCGAGTACTCATTGCGTTTCTGATGGCTGCGGTTGATGGTAATGCTACCGTTCTGCACGTTCTCGAAGTTCAAGTAACCGTCGGTATGATAGATGTCGGTCACATTAAGAGACTCCATCTCTTTCAAGTTATAATAGAAGCTCGTGCAGGTAAAATCCCTCGTCTTGTCACGCAACCTCAACTTGTTTTCATCGGAAAAGCGGTACTGCGCCTGTACGTCACCCACCCATTCGTCCTCGTCCAACTTGCCGAAATAGCGCATGGTTTCCTGGGCATTGAGCTTGAACAAATCCCAAGTACCGTCGGACATCTGCCGGAACATCACCTGACGACGGTCGGGTTCCTCACTGGAAGTCTTACTATACGAACCGCTCCAATCCGTATCCCACTTGCCCAACACGTGGTGCCCGGTCAACTGGTAATTCTGCAATTCATACACATGGCTGTTTTGGTTACTGCCTTTCAAGCGGATGCCTTCCTCGTCATGCCCTTGACGCGCCATATAGCTGTCCACCGCATTACGGGCATAAAAGGCCGAGAAGCCCACGCGGTCGGCCTTGCGGAACGAATAGCCCACACTGGCCAAACCGGCCATCTTGAGCGTTTGGGTAAAAGAATCGTAATCAAAACGGCTCATCTCCGTACCTGACGCCTCGAAAGTGCGGACATAAGCATTATCCAGACTTTCGTTGTCGGTATCAATACCGAAAGTAGCCAACACATCCATCTTGTTGCGCCCCAACCGGAAAGTGCGGCCGAAACCGAAACTACCGTTCAAGTCGGGTAGAGCAGAAGACTTATTCACTTCGAATGTGGTGGGGAAGATATTATGATTGCGACTGTACTGCCGGTAATCGGAAAGCGGCAAATCCATGGCCTTCCGGTCCATAGAAGGAGTCTTGAACATCGTATTCGCCCTATCCATCTGATAGAAGTCGCCAAAGACCGTCCCCACCTTACCGCCGGTACCGAAGGATATGTTGAAAAAATCCTTCGTGCCGCCTTCTTTGGTACTGATGTCCACATGGGCACCGGAATAGTCGGCAAACGCACTGGCCTCGTACACCTTGCTTACCGTGATGTTCTGCACGGCGGAAGAAGGAAAGATGTCCAACGGTATCAGTTTATTATCTGGGTTGGGTGAAGCGATGGGAAGCCCATTGAGCGTGGTGGAACTGTAGCGGTCACCCAAACCGCGCACAATCAACTGGCCGGCTTCGGCGATGGAGATACCGGTAAGTTTTTTCACTCCTTCTTGTACGTTGGAAATACCTTTGATAGACATTTCGCTTGCGCCAAGGTTTTCAATGGAAAGCACCGCGTTCTGGCGTTCAGCCAGCAAGGCACGCTCCAACTCCAAGTTCTTGCGCGCGGTAACGGTCACTTCGTTCAGTTGTTTGTCATCAGTAGACATCTCGACCTTCACGGCCACATTCCCCTTGGCCGGGACTTGCAACGTCAGTTTCTGGGGGAAAAACGAAACATAGGAAACCTCCAAGGTATAGGTTCCCTTCTTCAATCCACGCAAATGAAAATTTCCATTGATGTCGGCCGTAGTGCCGATGCGCGTACCGGCAATGCGCACGGAAGCACCCATCAGCGGTTCGTTCATTTCCTTGTCGATGACCACGCCCTTGATGTCGCCTGCCTGGGCTACCGCCACGACGGCGGTCATCAACGCTACAGTCAAATTACACTTTTTCGATAAACTCATTCTTATGCCTCTTTTTGTTCGCTGCAAAAGTAGGCACATTGCATTTCAAAAAGCTTACAAAAAGATGAATCTTCTGAGACAATACCTCATCGTAACATGTTCTTAATGTACGCGAAACAACTTCGTATCCGAATCTTACAAATCATTTCAGAATGCGAATCTTCACCACTCCATCAAGCCCTTGATTCCCCTTCGGGTCAGTGTGATCCGAAACCTGCGATAACCGGTCTTGCCCTGATAACGATAACGCATGACGAAATGGACATAATAAACCTTCTCGGCCGCCTGCGTGTGAAACTCTCCTTTCCCTTCATTCATATAAACCGGGACATGAGGACTGTCCATCCGCCGCAAGAAATCCCGCAGGTTGATACGGATGATATCATTAAACCCTTGCAACGGGTAATGACTCAAAAGTTTCAACTGCTTATCCAATATGGAAATACGGCGGCGGTACACGATGACCGTCTCCCGCAAAGCACAATGACCGGCCTCCAACTCCGACACACGGCCACGCTGCGCACGCACTTCAAGCGGCAATTTTTCTTCGTTCACAAAATCACATCCTTCCTTTCCCCATCCCACCGGCTCGCCGTGCATCACCAGTTTGATTTTATAGTCGTAGAACTTACTGCCCAACTTGTTGGCGAACCAATAATGCATCAGGTCCTTGATGCGGTCTTTGAACATATAACTCACCACCAATGCAATGAAAAGCGGCATGGTGAAATTCCCGTAGGTCTGCTGGAAGGAAAAAGAAACGACCGTGGCAAAAACCATGCTCAGCCCGGCCGCCAACATGAAAAACACTTGCTGAAGGACGAAAGTGTTGCTTTTCTTGTCTGCCAATATATACAAATCGCTCTCGATGTACTTCTTCAGTTGCCCGGCCCTGTGCAGGAAATTACGGTTATTATCACTGTTGCCTTCCTCCGGCAAAAGAAATCCCCGCTCCCGCTGGTAAGCCAAATCCCCATCTATATAGGTTGCCGCAGCCGCCACCACACGGGTATAATCCTTCGGAAAATGCTCGCGTGCATATTCCATGATACGGAACAAATGCATGTTGACCATACGGCACAGATACTCCTCTCCCAAATCGTAACGCGACCGCAACTCGAAAGCCACACGGTCTAAACCGGCTTTACGGGGTATCTCCCGATAAGCAGCCATAATGCGTGCCAACAAAAGCACAATACCATCCAGACGAACCCTGAACGCGTTCACTTCCGTCTCGCGGTAAAGTCCGACGGCTGCCGTACGCAAGGCACTACGCGTGATACTGCCGAACATCTTTATCTGGTGTTCATACGTTTTTTCATGCTCTTCCGAAGGTTCCTCCGCCAATTCGCGACAACACATCAGCAACCGCGACAAAGGCAGGGCTTCTTCGTCAGCCACCTCCTCTAACGTATAGACCGGCGTAATCAGGCGCACCAAAGCCCGGAAGTCCCGGTAGAAATTACTTTTGGGATACGTTTTAGCGTTGATATAAAGGGAATCGGGAATGAAGATCCACGTATCCATCATGAAGTCGCTCACCGCAGCCGAAGGACTGTAGCGCGAATACCCCACCTTGAATTCCAGGGTATAACGGTCGTGTATCTTTCCATGAATCTCCAACATAATATTACGGACAAATCTACGAAAAAAACATCAGAATACCTTTTGAATATATATATATTAAAGAAAAAAGTGGGTTTATACAATGTTTTGCACAAACCCACTTTTTGAAAAAGATTATTCTATTTCATCCATTTTGTAGAATAAGTTTTACCATTACAAGTAATGGAGAAAGTATAAATACCTTTTGGCAAATCTATGATACTTATAACCCCATTGGAAGACTGTACCTCACCTTGCTTTCTGTGCATGGTATTGTTCACATTACAGATGGTATATTGTCCGTTAAGGTTTTCTATTTGTGGACTGAGTTTATAATGCAAAGCAACCCCATTTTGTGAAACGGAAAGTTTGCTTTCAGCAACTGCTGATTTCTGTGTGCCAGACAAGTCTATAGTCAACGGTTGCCCTATGGTTTGACCATTGTCATTGATATAAGTCAATTTAAATGTCGAAGCATACCTTTTATTCATGTAAGCAATAAAGTATCCTTGTTCTGGCTCCACAAAGTAAGTATAAGGTACAGGATAATCAGCATCTGTTTGCTCCACAAGGATTTTTTTACATCCTTCTATTTGTTGGAAGCCTATCTCTGTATCTATATATTCGTCTTCAGCCGAAAACGTATTATAAGGCCGTCTGCTCGCCCTTTGAATATTGTAAGTTCCGATGGTATAACTGTTAAAACTACTTTTTGGATTTTGGGGTATATAGTCATATAAGCCATACTCTACATGCATTACGAGAAATTCCCCAACGGAAGTATGATAAATGTGCTTGATCCGCAAGTATCCATCACTGGTACGGGCATAATCATCATTATTCTCCTCAACTATAGAACGCAAATTACCGTCATACATACGCCATCTTCCGTTCTTTAACAGCACTTGATGTCCATCTCCTCCCCGTTCTTCGCAATCACGTCTGTAAAATTCAAGTGTCTCGTCCGTCTCTGAAACTTGCTTGATTTGTGGTGCATTCACTGTCGTAACAGGCTTTTGATATGCTATGACGTTTGCCGTGGATGCAAAATCAAAACTCGCACTTCCACCTACTGCAATATTTCTTTTGTTCCAACCACAGAAATCAAAAAAACTTTGCATGGCTGTACCGATATATCTTATAGCAACCCCTTTGGGTATTCCCGGCTGCATGAGCAACGTCTCGTTATTATTTGGATCTGAAGCAAAATAGTTTAATGCAAACTTATAGTCAAACGTAGCCGGACAATACAATGCCCAATTTTTCCCTTTCCCTGAAAAAGAGGCAGTACCGGATACTGCTTTTTTGTAATTTTGAACTCCGTCATTACCTAAAATTACAGACGTAAATTCATTGCGCGGTTCCAAACGGATAAGTTGATTATTACCCACAATAGCGGTATTTGTAAGAAAACCTAAAGCTTTTCCGATAGCTTGTAATGCTACCGTCACAAAGTCATATTTATTGACAGGTACAGCCGTACTATTAATGGTATAGTCAAAAGGCTGCCTTGTGGAAAACGTGATGGTAGCATCCGGAGCATCGCGAAATTGCTCCACCGTACAAGTTGCATAATCAAGCATTTGATCATCTATTTGGCTCTTCCTTTTAAAATATACATTACTGAAACACTGACTAGAATAGGCATCCGATTCTAATAAACCAACCGTAGGTTCCACGTACGCCAAACATTGGGGATTTTGCAGTGTCCCGAACTTTACGGTAATGTTAATAGGAAAAGTAGTAGGGATATTTTCTTCCCAAATCCTACAAGCATATTCAAAAGCTCCTTTTTGTGTGGCACTGATAGCATTTGTCTCATCAAAGTTGACACGAATCACTGTACCACCCATGATTTCTCGCGAGGCAGGTTTTTCCAAGACTGTAGGTCTGGGCTCTGTAGTAGAATAGACACCATTGGGACTGGTTTGTGCATACAACCCCATTGAAAGCAAACATCCGAGTAATAAAACTGTTCTTTTCATAATCCTATAGTTTAAGATGAATAAATTTTCTTATTTTACTTCTAACCCCATTGAGGGAATACCAACTTCCTTACTAGCAACACCACCATATTTATTAAACACATAGCATATATAACGGCTCTCTAATAATCCAACATCAATATCGTGGATATAATGTGGCATGTTAACAGCAGAATCAAAAAGACACAAGGAGACACTCGGAACATCTGGATATGTCACCTCAATAAGCCCCCTTTCAAAACCAGTTGCTTGCACTTTTAATGTCACATGAGGCCAAGGATCCTCCGGAACTGAAAAGTCAATGAAATAGTCCTCCATCTCTATTTGCGGAATAGGAGGCAAAACATACGTCCTAACGGCTTGAGGGAACTTATAAACAAACCACCCCCAATCATTATCCCTACGTTTCCTCTTGAGTTCACATTCCACATATCCTTCCTGATAAGGACGTTCACAAATGGAATCTTTTATGTAACCTTTTAGTAAATTATCTACCGAATTTGAATCCCCCTCAAAAAATGCAGGGGTAAGTTCTATTCTGGCTTCCGTATGAACCGTATCCTTGCAGAACACCTTTTCCCACACACCTCCACTCCGTTTCGTCATTTTGATTCGCCATTCCAACCGGAATTCATTTTCCGGAAGGGGAAGACCGTTTTGGTCTACCAAACGGAACGTACAGACATCTTTGTCCCATAGTTCGACATCCCCTTCTTGAGGTTCACCGTGAACCTCTGCTTCAATCCGCACCTTATATAAGTCAAGTGTAGTAGGTTTTTCCGGCAATTCAGATTCGTCAGGCGGCACAACATCCCACAACTCTTCCTGCTCCGGACTACAGCTCCCACAGAATAACAATAAGCATACAAAAACTGCCCGGCAAACAGAAATCCTTATTTTACCATATATTTTCGACTTTCCCATGGCTTATTATTTTTTCTGATAATGTATGTCCCCTTAGGCAACTCATGCAGATTTGAAACACCTTTTATCTTTATTCCTTGCAGGGTGAAAACTTCAAAAGATTCTTGTGGGAAAGTTTCTTGTACATCTGGTAAGTTAGTCTGCAAATCCCTTTTCTGCCGATTAACGTTATAAGTGTAGTAGAAACGTTTGGTTCCGGAACCATAACTGTTTTCCAAACTAACATCAATCCATAATTGACTATATTTAAACGCATTGGGTACATGTATTGTAGTTTGACCAGAACCTTTGATGTCAAATAACATGGCAGCCCCACCTTCATTACATACAGTCAACACCCCATTGTCACTCCCTACATAACTAAGAGTAATATCAAAACTGAAATAATACGGATTTTCCGCATCCTGCACATTAGCGATTTGATAGCCCAACACAAGGGGATGGGCATCCAGAAAAACAGGATAGCTTACTGAGGCTCCATCGTTTGTTTCGCATATGACCCTCCCCTGTTGACACTGGAATTTATCCAAATATTCATCCCCTTTGAGGGTAGACGGGATGGTAAAACTTCCTCCCGTACCTTGGGCTTGGTCTACATACGCCCCACTATGATTATTGTAAAGCTGGTATTTCCATCGAGCATTAGTGATAGGGGTTCCATCTTGACCGGAAGCCTTGAATATGTGTCCTTGATAAACACTCCCGTAACCATAAGTATCCAGACTGCTGCCATCAAGGGAAAGTTCATGGGGCTTCACCTCCCATCCTATCGCGGAAAGGGCATCAAGCGTTTCCGGATTTATGGGCAAAAGTTTGGTTTTGTCCTGATAAGGATAATTCATCAAATTGTCTTTCTCTAAAGAGAAATAGCATCCACTCCGATAGAGGACGAATCCCTGTGAATTGCTGTACAATCTCTGTTTACCACCCGGAAGATTAAGATACAAGTCTTGCACAAGGAATGCCTCAATGGCTTCGGACGAACCGCGGCGAGCCAAAGAACCCAATGTCTGGTTGTTGGCATTTACAACGAGATTATCAAACAAAGAAGCCGACCTAGGAGTTGCAAAATTTATACCCCCACTACGTTGTACAATAGATGTACCAAACCCTAAGATATGAGCCAAATGCCTCGTCAAAGCTGTGGTCAAGTTGTCATAACCAAACTCCAACTCATTAGCCCAAGAAGAATTCCAATAAACATAAGCATTAATATCTATAGTAGTAACTTCGTCCTTTCTTTGGAACTCTACTTGGTTGAGTAAATTTAATGGTGCACTGTTTCTATTTCTGTCCAACGCATATTCCACCGTGGTTTGTATTTCCACGTCCGGCGACATGTTTTCATTAAACGTAACCTTAAATCGAACAGGCTCCTTAATGTTCAGTTGTTCTTCCCATACATCCATAGCCATCATGAGACAATGTTCCACCCCGATAGTCATATACGGGCTTACGGGCACGGTTGCCAAAATTTTCCCCTGCCTCGACCTCAGTTCATAAGTCTCCCCTTCCACTACAGTTTCTACCAACGGTTGGGGTGCGTATGCACTATAATTGTACCCCACACTGTCCACATACGTTACTTCATAGGTTTCTTCTGTCTGCCCTAGAACCGTAGAAGACAAGAAAAACAACAGGCTCAAAATACTTAAAATACACTTCATATCTTCTTCTTTTATCAATAATTTGTAATATCTTACATTAAAATATAACCTATTTTACAAATAAACACCCCGAAGATAACAACTTTATATAAAAGACACAAATAAATACAGAAGATATTTTTCAATATCATTATTTTTTATAGTCCCTTATCTACAATGTCATGAACATTCATTACCACCATAAGCCATTAGCCGAGATGCCTCCACACCTCGCATGCTTCCCCTCCCAAGGTTTTTCAGAAAAGATCCTTCATCTTTCAGGCGGCATGCCAACCACCTATCATATAGCATGTTATGGAATGAAGGACAGAAAGGCCATCTTTCAGTTTCCTTTCATTGCAGAAAGCGGATTTTCATCATGAGGCAAATGAAAAATCATTCGGCTGAGAACGAAAAATGAATCTCAGCCGAATGATTTTTCAATCTCAGGCGAACGATTTTCCGTTCTGCGCCAAA
>OHQR01001451.1_pt1 | contig 12298 bp, 7 predicted proteins | sample 1578191 | NCBI WGS metagenome assembly OHQR01 (sample SAMEA3879577, study PRJEB24766) | human gut metagenome | biome: human-associated habitat; feature: feces | place: USA | collected 1985/1987 | reverse complement strand
CCTGTCGTATTTCTTTGCTTCTGACATGTCCTTCACCCTCCTGATTTTAGTATATTATTTTGAGCGTGGGGTGTCAAGTTTTATTATACAACATCAGTCGTTTATTGATCATCACAATATTCTTACCGTCACCGCAGTATCTTTTTTCTGTATTCTGCCGGAGAAAATCCGGTCACCTGCCTGAACTGCCGTGAGAAGAATTTTTCATCATCGTAACCGCAGCTTACTGCTGTCGCATAAATGCTCATTGCGGTAGAATACAGTAAGTAGCAGGCTTTCATTACCCTTGAATTTATGCAGTCGCGGTTGTAACTTACATCAAAGCACTGTCGGTAAATCAAGCGAAAATGCCCCTCGCTGACGCACATTTTTCTGCTGACTTCCGAAAGCTTAGGCATCTTATTAGGCACTGAAATTATCCTGTTCCTTATGTCGGCAAGCTCGTTATAATGCGGAAGTCTTCTTCGTTCGCTTATCAGACCGACATCGTGCTCTGCATTCAGCGATACGGCTGAGCGCAGTTCTCCGACCAGCGTGTTATCGGAACTGTGGTATGTGATAATAACCTGCCGTTCATCGTGCCGTGAATAAACCTCGTTGTGGAGCGATATTTTCAGTTTCTCAGGAAACATTCCGTTTTCCCTTTTGAACATGATAAGAAATGTGTTGTCATCGGTCCGGCAGCATATTTCATGCTGAGCGCATACACGTTTTATTGATGACGCTGTTTCTGCGATTATATCGCTGCGGTAGTTTTCCCCAAACAGATATTCTCCGCCGTCCGGGAAACTAAGCTTTACCGCCTGAATGCAGAAGTTATGCCCGGCTTCCTCCACAATGCTTTCAAATTCACGAAGATTGTAGAACCCCGTCAGCGAATCATACAGTGCGGATTGCCGCTGGCATTGCGTGAGATAGTGGATATCATTCTTCATTCGCAGAAATTCCAGCGTATCCGCAACAGTCTTGTTCCAGTCGCGGAAGCTGAAATCATAGCTCGCCGGGCGGTTATATTCCAGCACCGTATACCCGTAAAGCCTTGTCTGAAAGCACACGGGATTCACATAGAAAATCACAGGGGAATCGTGCTCCGTAATGAACGGCACTGGAGTTTCGCCACTGCTGAACTTTATCGGTGGTTCTGAATACTCGTTACCTATCGCACAGCACAGGAACTCACCACCGTTGAAACGTTCACTGTTCCATGCGCTGTCAAGGCACAGAAACAGCCTGTCAGCGCCGTGCAGCAGGTAGAAAAACTCGCTTACCGCTCCGGTGTATTCCTCAAGAGTACGCGATGTGGTGAGCCTGCCGGAAAACTGTGCCACGGTGCTCATAACGGTGTGATACTGATCTATCTTTTCCGCGATAAGCTCATCTAAAAGCTGCGAACGGCAGATGCCGCAGGAGCAGGTGTTTCCGCTTACGAACCTGTCGGAATTGTCTTGAATAGGACTGCCGCCGAGAATAGCAACCACAGCGTCCCGTCCCATTTTACGGCGGTTTCTGCGGTAAGTCGTCAGCAGCGGATAGTGATATATCCTTCCTGCGGTATGGTCGCCGCCGGTCTGGTCGTAGCCCGTTACTGTCAGCTCGCCGGGAATATCCACTCCTGCCTCCGAAAGAACATCACACAGCCCGAACGCCATGGAATCGTTGGCGCATATCACCGCCTGAGGTCGCGGAATTTCACCGCTGAGATACCGCCGGGCAAGTTCCTCGCCGGAATCGTTCCAGAAGTTCCCGTAATACACTCTGATATTATCAAGGCTTATTCCGTGCTTTCCGAATGCGCGCTTGCAGCCGTTCAGACGCCTTTGCGAAGTGGCGTTGTCCCTGCTTCCCGTCAGTATGTCGATGTCCGTGAAACCGTGAACCGTTATCAGATGTTCCGTCATTTTCTCCAGGTCGGTTTCATCGTCGGAATAAACGCTCTTAAATCCATCTATCTCCCCGTCAATAACAATGGCGGGGATTTTTGCAGCTCTTATTTTATCGATTGTATCGTTGATTATTGTTATATCCCGGAATGCCTCGGCTGTGACAATAACGCCGTCAAATAAATCCGGCTCAAACAGGGAGTAAATTATGTTCTCATAATTCAGCAGATCATCGTCCTGCCAGTGGTTGTATATGTTTGAGTAGACCGCAACATCGGTGTCTTTCCGGAATGCGGCTTCGGATATTCCGTATAGTATATCGCGCTGTTCGGACGCGTCGGCTCTTGCGGTAATGACCGCTATTCTTCTGCGCATAATATCACCCCGTTTACAGTATAGCTTAATTCCGCACTAAAGTCAAGAGCAAAAGTGCATATTATGATTAAAAGGTGGATTAAACAAATATATGCTATTGAATTTCTGCCTTGCAATGTGTATAATAAAACAAAAGAAATACCGCGCAAAGATTGTGCGTGTATTGCGCAGGTAGATTAGCCAATAATACGCTTCGCTGATTGGCTAATCTCGATTTTTCGTCAGATTGTACAACGAAGACGCGGCAAGGCTGTTGCCTTGCAAGGACGAATTGTGCAATATGCAAGCAAGACGCGTACAAGATCCAATAAATGGTCTTTGCGCGGTGTTGCCCCAAAACAATGAGGTGATAATAATGAAAATAAGTGAAAATTGCTACAAGCTGGAAAATACGGCAAATCCAATTTCGCCGAATGTATTCTGCGCCGACCCGACAGGCGTTGAGTACAACGGCAGACTGTATATTTACGGCACTAACGACCATCAGCAGTACGAGGCAGTCGGCGATGACGGAAAGAACGACTATGTTCACATAAAATCCATCGTTATGCTGTCAACTGACGATATGGTGAACTGGGAATACCATGGCTTCATAGACATCGCAAAAATAGCGCCTTGGATAGTGAATTCATGGGCGCCGTCCGTAGCTTCCAGAGTTGAGGCGGACGGAAAAACTCATTTTTACCTTTACTTTTCGAACAGCGGCTGCGGTGTAGGAGTGCTTACGGCGGAACACCCTCTCGGACCGTGGAGCGATCCTCTCGGAAAGCCGCTAATCTATCAGAATATGCCGGGGCTTGAAAACTGTCCTGCGCCCTTTGACCCGGGAGTATGCCTCGACGAAAACGGCACAGGCTGGCTTGCGTTCGGCGGAGGGACCCCACCTGAAAGTAATACGCTGCACACATGTATACCTAAGATAGTGCGGCTGGGAAAGGATATGCTTTCGTTTGACAGCGATTTCGTTCCGATAGACGCTCCGTATTTTTTAGAGGCAAGCGAGCTGAACTACGAAAACGGAACTTTTATCTACACGTACAGCACGGACTGGCAGTCAAGAGAAAACTGGAACAGAACTGACGTTCCGGCGCCGGGAATATGCAGCATGGGCTGTCTGACGAGCAAAACTCCCCTTGACCCGGATAGTTGGCAGTTCAGGGGCGGATTCTTCCTAAACGCCGGTGATTCCGGAATGGACTGGTGCAACAATCACACCCACCTTATCGAATATAAGGGAACAAGGTACATTCTTCACCACACACTTCACATTCAGGAGCGCACGAAAACAAAGGGAGGATTCCGCTGTATGTGCGTGGATCTACTGCCTTACACGGATACGGAATTCCCCGTCACAAAGGCAACACGCGAAGGCGTCACGCAGACTCAGCCGCTCGACCCGTATAAAGCTCACAGCGGTGCGGAGATGTTCACCTGCGCAGATATGTGGTACGAACAGATATCAGCCGGCAAAATGGCTGTGAAGTCGCTGGCAGGGGGCGCATGGACTTACATAAAGGGCGTGGATTTCGGCAAGGGCACAGAAAAGCTGCTCGTTACCGCAAAGGGCATGGGCGTTGTCGAGCTTCGTCTTGATGACAGGAATGCCGAACCGTTGGGAGTGATCGAACTCGCAAGTGATGGATTTGATAAAATTCCTGTGGTTCTTCCCACAAAAATAGCAGGAATTCACAATGTATATTTTGCATTTTCCAGCAAGGACATCTGCCTCGAAAGATGGCAGGCTGAATGAAAGGAGTAACCATGAACAATAAGATAACATCTTTGATTATTGCGGCGGTTATGATGCTTGTTTCCGGCTGTTACGGGCAGAACGGCTCGGGTGATTCATCTGCGCAGACGGAAAGCTCTGCCGACAGCGTAGACAGTGTGAGTAAAGCGGAAATAATCGACAGCCTTAACAACGGAATAATAATCGACGAGGTAAGCGGAAATGTCTACAAAGACGAGCGTAACGCCAATCCCATTTCGCCGAATATATTCTGCGCAGACCCCACATCAGTCGAATACAACGGCAGACTGTATGTATACGGCTCGAACGACACCCAGCAGGCGGAAAACGATACCGTCAATGACTACGACTATATAAAGTCGCTGGTGGTTTTATCCACAGACGACATGGCGAACTGGATATACCATGGCAGGATAGAAGTCGACGAAATAGCGCCGTGGATAGCAAATTCATGGGCACCGTCCATCGTTTCCCGCGTTGAGGAAGACGGTCTTACGCACTTCTATCTGTACTTCTCGAACGGCGGCGGCGGTGTGGGAGTTATTACCTCCACCGACCCGGTAGGTCCGTGGTCTGACCCTCTCGGCGCACCGCTGGTTTATCAGAATATGCCGGGGCTTGAGAATTGCCCTGCGCCGTTCGATCCGGGTGTCTGCATTGATGAAAACGGCACAGGCTGGCTTTCTTTTGGTGGCGGAAATCCTGCGGACGGCGGCGGTGTTATACATACCAATGTGCCTAAGATAGCACGTCTGGGCGCGGATATGCTTTCGTTTGACAGCGAGTTCGTTTCTATTGACGCCCCGTATTTCTGTGAGGCAAGCGAGCTGAATTACATCGACGGCACCTATTATTACACCTACTGCAACGACTGGCAGAACCGCAGCAAATGGGATCGCAAGGACATTCCTGCGCCGCCTACATGCAGTATGGCATACATGACCACAAAAACTCCCCTTGACGCAGACAGCTGGGAATACAGGGGCGCATATTTCTACAATGCCGGTCAGAATGCCGACGGCGAATCCGGAATGCGCTGGGCCAACAATCACACGCATTTCTGCGAGTATCAGGGAACGAACTACATTGTCCACCACACGCTCCTTCTTGAGGAACTGGCAGGCGGCACATCAGGTTTCCGCAGCATTATGGTTGATTATCTTCCGATGAATGCGGCTGACGGAGAGATCCCGATAACTGCCGCAACGCGTCATGGCGTATCTCAGATAAAGCTTCTTGACCCCTACGCTGAAAACAGCGGCGCGGTTATGTTCACGTCTGCCGATATAGGTTACACCGATGGTAACGACCCTGCCGCAAAGAGCAAGGCAGACGGCGCATGGATCTATGTAAAGGGTGCGGATTTCGGTTATGGCGCTTCCGCTTTCACTGCTGATGTTAAAGGCAAGGGCAGAATCGAGGTTCGCCTTGACAGCATTTCCGGCGAGGCAGTATCTTTCATTGAATTTGACAACGCTGATTATGCTAAGGTTCGTTCTGCTGAATTCAGTCAGTTTGACGGCAGAAATCACAATATCTATCTGGTATTTTCCGGCGCGGATATTGAACTGAGATCGTGGCAGTTCACAAAGGGCAGCGAGAAACTCCGTCCCGAGGAGAAATTCTCAGATACCAAGATAAAGTACGAAAATCTTATACTTACCGGGCAGGCTGTAAATCCCGGTCCAAGTCCGTCGGCAGTTGTCGAAATGAGCGGTGACGGTGAGTATTCCGTGAAGTCCACCTCATTTGAAAAAGGCAGCGAGTTGCTTAACTTCGGCTTCATCAACGTTGACCCGGACGCGAAATACAAGGTACATGTCAAGTCCATAGGTCTTGAAACGGAAAACGGGATCGTTGAAGTCCCTGTAAACGCAGAGCTTGACCCGTCAAGCGAATCCGCAAATGGGCTTGCTAACGGCTGGATGGGCGCTGAGATAGGTTCCGTGGTTTACGGCACCAAGAAATGCGGAATAGTTGCCGCAGAAACCACTGTCGACTGGATAGGCTACCGTTTTGCACTCGTAATAAACGGTAAGGAAGTTCCCTTTACATCAATAACCTACAATCTTGAAATAAGTGATCTTGTCCTTGATTAAGGTGAGAAATCATAATTTTGGAGGATCTTTAATGAACCGTGTTTCTGTTGTTAAAATCATAGGAATCATAGGATTGGTTATTTCAATGCTATTGAGCGGATGTACCACTAGCATTACGGATAACAATGTTTCCGGAAACGACCTTACCGCAACGGAGGTTATCCGGCTCATGGGCAACGGAATAAACCTCGGCAACACGCTGGAGGCATACAATCACAAAAGCTATGTGGATTCAGGAGTAAACCCCACTTCCTTTGAAACGCTCTGGGGACAGCCCGTCACCACAAGGGATATGATAGACGATATGAAAGCCCTGGGCTTCGATACTCTCCGTATTCCTGTGGCATGGACCAATGGCATAAATTACGAGAGCGGAGATTACACCATTGACGAGCGGCTCATGAACCGTGTCGACGAGGTTGTCAATTATGCTCTTGACGCTGATATGTATGTTATACTGAACGACCACTGGGACGGAAGCTGGTGGGGAATGTTCGGCTCCGGTGACGAGGCAGTTCGTGAAAAAGGAATGGCACTTTATAAGTCCATATGGACGCAGTTATGCGAGCATTTTTCCGATTATTCCTACAAGCTGATATTTGAATCCGCAAATGAGGAACTTGGCGACAGACTCAACGATGGCGAAGTCACCGGAACAGACGGAGTTCTCAGCGAGGACGAATGCTACGAAACAACGAACAGAATTAACAGCGAATTTGTTAAGCTGGTACGTTCGACCGGCGGCAAAAATGCAGACAGATTCCTGCTTATCGCAGGGTACAACACCGACTTCAGGAAAACATGCGATGACAGATACCAAATGCCGGAGGACACGGCAAAGGACAAGCTTCTGCTTTCAGTACATTATTACACGCCGTGGGACTATTGCAGTGACAGTACTGTAAACCAGTGGGGATCTCCCGGCGATTACGAGGAGCAGAATTCCCTTTTTCAGATGCTGACTAAATTCACAGACCAGGGATACGGCGTGGTTATAGGCGAATATGCCGTTATGGGTGCGGCGGATAAACCCGATAGGGATAAGTTTTACGCCAATCTTCTGGATAACTGCGACTTGTATAATTACTGCCCCGTCCTCTGGGACTGCAGCGATTTTTACAAAAGGGTCCTCAGAAAAACTACCGATGAAAACATAGCAAGGCTGTACAGCGACAGACGCGCTTCGACCGAAGAAGGCAAGGATTATTCTGAGATCCAGTCTGCCGCAAGGGAGAGATTGGACAAGTCGATAAAGGCGGCTGAAGACGAATTTATGGCGGGCGTATCCATTCCGGCTTCTGATGATACCGCAGTGGCATGGATAATGTACCAGAGTCTTGATTATTCAGTTCAGTACTGTGTCGGCAACAAGTACGACCCGACGGATATGACCCTGGGTATCGTTGCAGACAATGCTGAGATAACCGGTGAGGGAACCTACACCGTCAGTCTGGATTTCTCGGATTGCGGTATTGCAAGGGGAGTTTTTTTCTCGGCTCTCGGGATTTCCAACGGCGAGAAGCTCTTCCCGGGTTATACTATCTCTATTGATGAGGTTAAGGTAAACGGCGAAGTCCGTGAGCTATCAGGCAAGGAATATACCTGTTCCGATGACGGTAACTGCACGAGAGTAAACCTCTATAACCAGTGGGTAACATCTGTCCCCGATGATGTCAGATGCGCCGACGGCGACAATTCCGGTCTGTCCGCGACTGTTCTTTCCGTCAAAGACGATGAGATACTTTCGACGCTGGAAATAACATTCACTTATTCAGCGCCATAAATCAGAATCCCTGTGATATTCAAAATCTAAGCCGACGGATTCCATCAGCACAGTGATCCGTCGGCTTATGTGTCAATGCATTGGAGGAACCGTTATGAATTATACAAAATCAGTTGAAAAATGGGGCGTTTTCGAGTTTTACTCCGAGGGAACCACCGCTGGCAACCCATTCCTGGAACGTAGTATCACTGCGCTATTTGAAAGCGATTCCGAGCGCAAAACCGTCAATGGTTTTTACGATGGGAACGGAATATACAAAGTAAGATTCATGCCATCGTTTGAGGAAGAATACCATTTTACGGTCTGCGGGAATTTTTCTGACAGGAAATACGAAGGAACTTTTTCTGTCACGCTGCCGTCGGAAAATAATCACGGCTGCGTAAAGGTACATAACAAATATCATTTTCAGTATTCCGACGGAACACCTTATTATCCTGTCGGCACGACCTGTTATGTATGGAATCTGCAAAGCGATGACCTTATCGCGCAAACTCTTGAAACTCTGAGAAATTCCCCGTTCAACAAGATACGTTTCTGCGTATTTCCTAAAAGCTACTGCTACAATTCACGTGAGCCGCGCTCCTATCCATACGAGGGTACTCCGGTTGACGGAAGTGCTATCACAGAGGACAATGTGTGGGGCTACGGTCCGGACTCCAAGGGCAACAACTGGGATTTTGAGAGGTTTAACCCCAAGCATTTTCAGCATATTGAATACTGTATCGGCGAGCTTCAAAAGCTGGGTATTGAGGCAGATATTATCCTCTTTCACCCGTATGACCGCTGGGGCTTCTCAACAATGACACCGGAGTACAACGAACTTTATCTGAAATACACGGCGGCAAGGTTTTCGGCTTTCAGAAATGTATGGTGGTCATTTGCTAATGAATATGACCTGATAAAAAGCAAGAGCATTGAGGACTGGGAACGATATGCGCAGATAATCGTAGAAAGCGACCCGTATGATCACCTGCGATCAATACATAACGGTAATCAGTTTTACGATCATACAAAGTCATGGATAACGCACTGCAGTATTCAGCGTTCTCCGGAGGGAACATCCGAGTGGAGAAAAAGCTATGGCAAACCGATAGTAATTGACGAAATGCTATACGAGGGAAATATTCAGTATGCGTGGGGGAATATTTCGCCGCAAGAGCTTGTTCGGAGGTTCTGGGAAGCACTTTGCCGCGGCGGCTACGGTGGTCATGGCGAAACCTACATAGACGATAAGGCGATATGGTGGTCTCATGGCGGAGAGCTTAAAGGTGACAGCCCGGAAAGAATAGCTTTTATGCGAAAAATACTTGAGGAAGCTCCGGACGGCGGATTGCGACCCAAAAACATGGAATGGGACGAGATATGTGTGGTTCCGGAAGATGAAAATCTAGCTGATGAAACCGGTTATCACCTGTTTTATTACGGGATTTCGCGTCCGGGATTCAGATATTATCATATTGACGATAATAATATATACACCGTCGACATTATAGACACATGGAACATGACGGTTGAGAATGTCGGAAGTTTTAAGGGACGTTTCAGAATTGATTTGCCCACAAGAGAGTATCTTGCGGTTAGAATTAAGAAAGCAGAGGATGAGATAGAATAATGTTCGCCCTGATATGTTTTTTGCTGACAGACCTCTGCACGATAAATCGGAGGCTGAATGCATTTTTTCCTTATTGATAAGCCATTGGCGAGATATTCGTCCTCCAGATTGAAGCGGATTTCAAGCTGTTCGACATTGAAATCTGCCCAGAAATTTCGCCAAGTGCGATTAAGTATGTAAGGATTATCTGTGCGGCGGCTTCGTCTTTGGCATTATGTCTTTGGCACGGCGGTGTTCGGTACGCCTTTGGACATACATCTGTGCGAGGTCGGGATTATTCCGAAAAATATCGTTCACCTCGTCAATCTTTGACCGTAATACACGGCAGTTATTCTCTGCCCGCTGTAATCGCTCTTTCAGAGTAGGTTTGAGCGCCGATAAATCCTCGCAGGAGCCGCTGTATTCAATCAGCTTTGGACGGCAGCTTAACGGCACATCATTATTCCACTTGCAGAAACCGTCTACAAGTTCGGTGCGGTTTTTAAGCGTTTCGTAAGTGTTGCTGATACTGCCGCCGTATTTGGTATGCAGGAATTAGCTTTACACATTTTACTCGAAATTTTTGAGCAGCAGTGCAATCCGTACTTCTTCTGCCGCGGGTGTAAAACAGCTCGTTCTTCATTCGTGTAACCAGCCCACGAATACTTTCGCAGCGGGCGTTGTCATGACATCTCCCTCCGGCGCTGTTCATGCTCTGCTTTACTCCATACTCGTTAAGCATGGTTCTGTATGAAGCGCTTGTGTACTGGCTTCCGCGGTCGGAATGGAGTACCGCACCGCAAAATTCGGGATATGCTGCCGCTGTATTTTCGACAGTTGCAGCGCATAACTCGGCTCTCATGTTGTCGTCCATTGACAGCCCTATTGCAGTTGGTTTTTCAGACTCATTTTGCAAAAACCTCCCTGTGTCTGACGAGTTATCTTCTCTTCCCACAGGTATGTCGCGAGTAAAGATAGACTGCTATCTGACGGCAATAAATCCCGGTACAGGAGACCATCACCTTGAAAAGCTGCCTGCCGATGAATACGACAGGCTTGTCAAGGAATATTACAGTAACAATGATGTTTATTCTCAACGCCTCTATTTGCCTGAAATTTTGTGGTTTCTATAGTGAAAATAGATTATTTAGCTCCCAGCTGTGAACTAAAGCTCGACAAATGGCTTTATAATACGATTTATGGTCTGTAAATAAAAAATATAATTTTTTTTATTTTTTTTTGAAAAAAGTATTGACAAATTAGACTTCTCGTGCTATAATAATATAGTCGTCAGGGACAAGAGATAAAAACTTAAAAACCTGATGGAATAAAAAATGAGATGCTGCTATGGCTCAGTTGGTAGAGCACATCCTTGGTAAGGATGAGGTCATCGGTTCGACTCCGATTAGCAGCTCCATTTTTTTTGGAGAGGTATCGAAGTGGTCATAACGAGGCGGTCTTGAAAACCGTTTGGGGGCAACTCCACAAGGGTTCGAATCCCTTCCTCTCCGCCATAGAAAAGTTGGCTTAACGGCGCGAATCCGCACTGTTAAGCCATTTTCTTTGATTTGCAAATGTTAACCAATTGACGCTTAATATCAATCGAATGAGCCGTTTTGTCAATGATTTGAGCACAAAAGACAACAGCAGACAACAAAGAAATCTCCGAGGTTATGCGCCCCGGAGACTTTTTTATTTAATCGTGCAGCCCCAAGCCTCTAGTCTTTAAAATTTTACTTGTTATACTCGACGTGCAGGAGTTCGTGCTCCCTGCCCTTGAGAATACCGTTGTAGAGGGATTCGATAAGCGGGTTCTCTTCGCTGGACTTTATGCTGCACATTCTGTCTGCATCGTAAAGCCCATTGGAGCGAGCCTGCTTTTCCGCCTTGTGCACGAACGGCTGACCGGCTCCGTTGATACAGCCGCCGGGACATGCCATCACCTCGACGAAATCGAAATGCTCGCCGCCCTTTATGCGCTGAATGAGTTTTTCGGCGTTTCCGAGACCGCTCACAACGCCTATATGCAGCGTTGTGTCACCGTAGGGAATATTGACTTCCTTCACGCCCTCAAGACCGCGGAGCGGCTGGTACATAATTCCGTCGCCGCGCTTGTTGTCGGAGATACGGCGGAGCACTGCTTCGGTAACGCCTCCGGTTGTTCCGAAAATAACGCCTGCGCCTGCCATAGTGCCGAACGGCATGTCTATAGCCTCCGGGTGGATACTCGTGAGCTGGATTCCGGATTCCTTCACCATCTGCACGAACTCCTGGGTGGTCAGAACATAGTCTACCATATGAGTGCCGTCAGCGGCGCGGAACTCCTCCCGAAGAGCCTCGCGCTTCTTAGCGGTGCAGGGCATCAGCGCAATATGGACGTGCTTCTTCGGCTCTTCCCTGAACTGCTCGCGGATAACCGCCGCGAACATCTGCATGGGCGATTTGCAGCTTGAAACGTGTTCCATAAGCTCGGGGTGCTTGGTTTCAACGTAGCGTACCCAGGCAGGGCAGCAGGAACTGAACAGCGGGAGTTCGTTTCCGGCAGTGACATGCTCCAGAAGCTCGGCGGACTCCTCCATAACGGTGAGATCTGCGGCGGTGGAGGTGTCGTAGATCTCGTCAAACCCCATTCTGCGGAGCGCTGCAACGATAAGTCCCATCGTGTTCTGACCGTCCTGGAACCCCAGTTCGCGGCCGATAGCAACGCGCACCGCCGGAGCGATCTGTATAGTTACCATAGTATCCTTGTCGGAGAGCGCCTTCCACACGTCGGAGATGTTGTTCTTTACAACGATCGCGCCGGTGGGACATACCGCCGAG
>OHQR01001445.1_pt1 | contig 12321 bp, 13 predicted proteins | sample 1578191 | NCBI WGS metagenome assembly OHQR01 (sample SAMEA3879577, study PRJEB24766) | human gut metagenome | biome: human-associated habitat; feature: feces | place: USA | collected 1985/1987 | reverse complement strand
CGTTTTTCGAGGGCTTGAAGAGAAGAATCGCAATGATTATCGCAGGTACGGCTATGCCGATGATGAGAATTATGCGAAGAGCAAGCGACGTGTTGGGGATTATGTCGCCTTTTTCGGGATCGGGCGCGGGCTTGCTGTTGATGAGTCTGTCGCGCTCCGCTTGCGTTATCGGGTGATAGGGAACGACGAAATCTTCAAAAGAATCGCGAGGTGCAAAACCGAAAAGCGCATCGCCGTCAAGCATCGCCACAACGTAGATTTGCGTTGAGTCGGTTGTGTGATAACCCAAAAACTTTATCGTGTAGTCGGCGGTGATTTCAACGCCGGACAATTGCAAAGATTCCGCTTTCTGCGTCAATCGGAGGTCGGGGGAAGGAGATACTCCGTCTTGGAAGGTTACGGTTGACGTCGAGGGACGAGTTTCGGCTTTGAAATAAAAATCCATGCCGCAGTATTTGACTTGATAGTATTGCGGAACGACCGCTTTTGAGCTTATATCGGTGATGTAATAGCTTTCGGGGATCAAAAAAGTGTCGTCTCCGTTGGTAAGTTCAAGCGTGGAAGCAATCGCATAGGCGTTGCCTTCGAGGTTGGATACCGGGGCAACCAGCACGTTTTGAGTGGAGTCGGCATATGCAATGGAATAGGGCAAGAGTATGCCCATAAGCACGCACACCGAAAGCGCGACGCTTGTCAAAACAAGCGCAAGCGTCAAGAGAATTTTTTTGGATAGATTTGTCGAGCATCTTTTTTCCATACGAATATAATACTATAATCTTTGCCAAATTGAAAGTCTTTGTATACAACTTTTCAACGCTTTTTTTGTCGCATTCTTGAAAATAAGGTGGCATAATTGTTTGTTTTTTGCGAGATTCGAGGCTTATTCTTTGGGCATGAAAGACGACTGTGCAATTTTGCAACTTATAAAAATTCAAAAAGAAATAGACGCAAGAAGTCGCGACGCACTTGCAAACTACAACAAGGACGTAGTGCACGAGAAGCAAATGGCATTTCACCGCGCGCAAAAAAGAAACAGATGGGTTTTCGGAGGAAACCGCTCGGGGAAAACCGAGTGCGGCGCAGTGGAATGTGTGTGGCTTGCAAGAGGAATACATCCGTTTCGGCAAAATCGCGACGACGTTTTCGGTTGGGTGGTGAGTGTGTCGCCGCAGGTGCAACGCGACGTTGCGCAGGCAAAAGTTCTCAAATACCTTGCGCCAAGATATATAGAAGATATAGTTATGCTCGAAGGAAAGCGAGGCGCACCCGAATACGGAGTGATTGACTACATCGTCGTGAAAAACGCTTTGGGAGGGACGAGTAAAATCGGCTTCAAATCCTGCGATCAGGGCAGAGAAAAGTTTCAAGGAACGTCGTTGGATTTTGTGTGGTTTGACGAAGAACCGCCGAAAGATATATACGACGAGTGCCGAATGAGAGTGTTTGACAAAAAGGGCGACATATTCGGCACTATGACTCCGCTCAAAGGGCTCACATGGGTGTATGACGAAATAGAGATGAATGTTTCTCAAAGCCCTGAAGTATGGTGCGAGTATATGGAGTGGAACGACAATCCCTATCTCGACAAAAGCGAAATAAAAGCAATGGAAAGCACCGTGTCGAAGCAAGACCAGTTGTCGAGAAGATTCGGCAAATTCTCTACGGCGGAAGGTCTTGTTTATCCGGAATTCGACCAGAACGTTCACGTCATCGAACCATTCGACGTGCCGAAGGAATGGCAGTGCGATTTGTCAATAGATCCGGGGCTTACCAATCCCACGAGTTGCCACTTTTACGCGGTGGATTTCGACGGCAATATATACGTGGTCGCAGAGCATTTCGAGGCGGGGCAATCTGTGGATTTCCACGTTGACAAAATCAATGCGATTGCAAATAAACTCGGTTGGAAACGCGACGAAAAAGGACGACTGCACGCACTCATCGACAGCGCGGCAAACCAAAGGACGCTTGCCTCTCAAAAGAGTGTGGCGGAACTGTTTTGCGAAAGGGGAATTGTTGTCAATACCAACGTAAATAAGGATTTATACAGCGGTATTCAGCGGATAAAGTCCTTGTTTGAACAAAGACCGCCGAAAATCTATATTTTTAAAAACTGCGTGAATCTTATACGAGAACTCAAAAGTTATTGGTGGGGAAACGGCGACAGACCGAAGAAGGTTGACGACCACGCTCTTGACGAGTTGCGATACTTCGTTATGAGCAGACCTCGTCCTCAAAAGCCGCCTCTTCCGCCTAAATCCGAAATACAGACGGACAAGGAAAAATTGATGCGTGAGTGCAGGAGGGAAAGATGGATGAAGATTTGATAAAGTCGCTTTTGAAAAGGGCAAAGGGGTATAGGTACAACGAGGTGCAGGAGGAGTATTCCGTAAAAGAGGACGGCGATTTTGTGCTGACAAAAAAGAAAATCGTCAAGAAATATTGTCCGCCCGATTCAAGCGCGCTCAAAACGTATCTCGATATCGCAGCCGACAAGGATACGTCGAGTTTGAGCGACGAGGAGCTTGAAAAAGAAAAGCAAAGAATTATCGAAAAAATCAAAGACGATATAAGAAAAGAAAGCAAAAAGTGAAAGCGACGACGTCGCTTTTTTTATAGCAAAAATCGAATACAGGAGAGTTTTATGTCTGAAAAAGAACAAAAAATCGTGGCGGATATAACCGCGGATTTCAAGAAAAGGCAAGAGGCAAGGCGAGCGGTCGAGCTGAATTGGCGACTTAACATGAATTTTGTGGTCGGCAATCAGTTTGCGCAAATATCTTCGAAGGGAGATATAGAGGAGCAAGGCAAGGAATACTTCTGGCAAGAGCGAGAAGTGTTCAATCACATTGCGCCCATTTTGGAAACAAGGCTTGCGAAATTGGGCAGAGTCAAGGCAAAAGCGCAGGTGCGCCCGGCAACCGCGGACGATGACGACGTCGCTTCCGCCGCGCTTGCGTCAAAGCTCATAGACGCCGTGTGTAAGGAAAACGACTTTTCCTCTCAACTTGCGCTTGCAAATACGTGGAGTGAAATTACGGGCAGTGCGTTTTTCAAAATCACGTGGGACGCGCAAAAGGGACACTCCCTCGACGCGGACGGCAACGTGAAGGAAGGGGACGTGACCATCGCGCTTTGTCCGCCGTTCGAGATTTTCCCGGAAGACATCGCAATCACGGATATCGACAAGCAATCGTCTATCATCCACGCAAAAGTGCTCACCGAACAAGAGGTGAAAAGCATATGGGGACGCAACGTCAAGGGCGGAGAAGTCAACGTGTTTTCCTTTGACAACGCCGACGTGGGCGGAGGATTGGGATATACCGCATCCATACCCAAAATCGTGAGCGAAAAGAAAGAAAACGCGGTCGTGGTTATCGAAAAATACGAAAAACCGACGAGCGATTGTCCGAACGGCAGACTTACCATAGTTGCCGGCGATACGTTGATTTTCAGAGGCGATATGCCCTATCTCAACGGAGAGGACGGGCAAAGAGGATATCCGTTTGCAAAGATGACGTGCATTGACAATCTCACCAACTTTTTCGGAACGTCCGTTGTCGAAAGAATCATACCCGTTCAGCGCGCGTACAACACCGTCAAAAACAGAAAACACGAGTATATGAACCGTATGGCAGTGGGCGTGTTTGCGGTTGAGGACGGCTCGGTCGATACGGACGATTTGCAAGAAGAAGGCTTGCCGCCGGGAAAAGTCGTTGTGTATAGGCAAGGCAGCACTCCGCCCAGAGTTATTTCTCCCACGCACGTGCCGAGCGAGTTTTCGCAAGAGGAAGAAAAACTGCTCAACGAATTTGTGATGATAAGCGGCGTGAGCGACGTATTCGCAAGTGCCTGCAAACGTGGCGTCGGGCACGGCAATTTCTCTGCTTTTGGAGCAAGACGACACGAGAATCGCACTCACCGCGGACAGCTTGAGAGAGTGTATAAAACGCATAGGCAAGCACGTGTTGCGACTTTATCGTCAGTATGCCAAAGTGCCGAGAGTGAAGCGTATCACGGGCGAAAACGGCGAGGTGGAAATCGCATCCTTTTGCGCCGGGAACATCGACAGCGAGGACATAGTTTTCGACACGATAAGCGACATCGAGGACACGCTGTCGGCAAGACGCGCAATGGTGTATGACCTTTTGAAGCTCGGACTTTTTGCCGACGAAAACGGGAAATTGACAACGTCTACGAAGTCGAAACTTTTTGAAATTTTGGGTTTCGGAAACTGGGAGGACGGCAGAAACAACGACGAGATGCACAGAAAGAAAGCTCTCAAAGAAAATATGGATATGCTCAAAAAAGACGTTGCGTGCGACTTCTACGACGACCACGCGATTCATATTGCGGAGCACGTGAGAATGTGCGTGTCCTCGAAGTGCACGCAAGACAAACAGTTGCGCGACAGAGTGGCGGAACATATTGCCAAACACACCGAGCTTTTGGGATTTTCAAACGGCGTGAGCGCGCTCGAAGAAAGATTTGAAGAGGAGATAAAAAATGAAGGACAAGCAAATTGAAGAGGCAATAATCAAGGGCATAGAATCAAAAGGCGCAATCGACGTCGGAAATGAAATAGCAAATGCTATTTTGTCCGAAAATGCACAAAACAATGAGTTTATCGAGGCAAAAACGGCAGGTGAAACGCCGATTTGCGAAACTCAAACGATAATAAACGACGTGCCGACAAGCAACGAAAACGGCACGAATAAACAAGACAACAAACAAACTTTCGGCAAATTCAAAAACCCCGAAGAGTTGCTAAAAGCGTATCTCGAACTTGAAAAAGAGTTCACCAAAAAATCGCAAAAGCTCAAAACGCTGGAAGCGAGCAATGACGAGCAAGATTTTGACGAGGAGTCTTTCAAGGCTGCGGCGGATAAGTTTTTCGACGAAACCCCGTCCGCAAAACCGTTTGCGAAAGACATCGCAATCAAAATCATGGAACAGCCCGATCTCAAACGGGATAAAAACTGTTTGAGCGTGGCTCTTGTCAAGGTGCTTATCGACAAGTTCAGAACGCCCGAGCAACTTATGCAAGACGGACAATTTTTGAAGGACTACGTGCTTTCGTCGAGCAAGGTGAAAGACGCGATTATAAACGAATACCTGCAAGGTCTTAAAGACGGTCAACCGCCGATAACCTTGTCGGCAAACGGTATGCAATGCGTCGCGCCCTCGAAAAAAATCAGGAGCATAGAAGAGGCCGGAAGAATGTTTTTGAAAAATAACGAATAACAGGAGAATGAAAAATTATGGTTACAATCTCAACTGCGGATAAGGCTCTGAAAACCTTTTATCTCGGCGTGCTTGCCGATCAACTCAACGTGGGCGTAAATCCCCTCCTTGCAAAAATCGGTCAAACCTCTGCGGACGTGTGGGGCAAAGAAGTCAAAAAACTTGCGCCTTACGGCATCAACGGCGGCGTGGGCAGCGGAGAGGAAAACGACAATCTTCCTCAAAGCGGCGGAAACAACTACGCTCAATTTACCCTCACGCTCAAAAACCTTTTCGGCAAAATCGAACTTTCCGACAAGGCTATCCGCGCATCTCAAAACAATGCCGGCGCATTCGTAAACTTGCTTAACGCCGAAATGGACGGTTTGCTCAAAGCAAGCAAATTTAATTTCGGACGTATGCTCTACGGCGACGGCAGCGGACTTTTGGCAACAACCGTCACCAATACCACCGGCGCAAAGAATAAAATCCAAGTGGACGACATCAAAGGGCTTATCGAAGGTATGACCGTCGACGTTTATTCTTCCGCAGGCGTCAAGGACGCAAATATTTCGGGCGGCAGAATCACCTCAATCGACAGAGAAAACAAAATCGTTACGCTCTCTCAATCCGCTCAAAGCGCACTAGGCGCGGGCTGCAAGGTGTACGTGCAAGGCTCCAAAGGCAACGAAATCACGGGACTCGAAGCAATATTCGGCAACAGCGAATATATCTACGGACTTAAAAGAAGCGATTATTCCTTCCTCAAACCTTACACCAAAACCATTGCGAGAGCGGTGAGCGTGGGTGCGATTCAAGACGCTATCGACGCCGTCGAAGAAACGTCGGGCGGCGCAATCGACTTTATCGTTGCGTCCTATAAGATGAGAAAACAATACGTCGACGCACTTTGCAAAAACCGTACCAACATCGACTATCTCACTCTCGACGGCGGTTATAAGGCGTTGTCCTACTCGGGTATTCCTTTCGTCGCGGACAGATTTGTGGGCGACAACGATATGTATTTGCTCAACAGTCAGGATTTCAAACTCCATCAACTTTGCGATTGGCGTTGGCTCGAAGGCGAGGGCGGTACGGTGCTTCATCAGGTTGCCGGCAAGGCGTGTTACAGCGCAACTCTCGTAAAGTAGCCGACTTGCTTTGCGAAAGACCTATGGGACAGGCAAAACTCACCTTTACCGGCAGCGACGTTGACTACTATTACGTCACCTTCGATTCGAACGGCGGCAGCGCGGTGCCTACGCAAATGGTCGTACCCGGTCAAAAGGCAGTGCAACCCACCGCTCCTACGAAAACGGGCAAATCTTTCGACTGCTGGAATCTCAACGGCGCGGAATACAACTTCGCAACCGCCGTCAACAAAGACATCACGCTCGTTGCGGGGTGGGTGTGAGATGAAACTTGAAAAAATCAATCACGATCTGTTCGATATTTCAAAACGACTGAAAAGCATAGACAGAAGATATGATCTTTTCTTCAATCGAAAAAAGAACAGATACGAAATCTACGCAAACGGGGCAATGCAAATGGCATTGCCCTTCGAGCGTCTGGACGCGAGAGCGTTGAGCTACGCAAGAAAGACCAGGCTCGAAAACCTCGAAAAAATCATTGCGGAAATAGAGGAGGAAAACGCGCGGTTGGAAATGGAAAAAGCAAGTAAGGCGCGCGATAAAATCCTTGCCGCTGCGGAGGGATAATATGAAAATCAAAGACGTTGTCGGCGAGTGCCTCGTCAAAATGGGACAAACCGACTTTTCAAACGAGCAAACGCTCGATGAGCAACAGACCGAACTCAAAAACAAGTTGCTCGCTTCGATAAACATTATATATAGAGAAATCGTGAGCGAATATTTGCCGCTGTATCATACGGAAACGGTGAATTTTTCGGGCGGAAAAGTCAACTCGTCCGCTTTGACGAAAAAAATCCTTTATCCCGTCAAGGTTGTCAAAAACAACCGAAAGCAAAGTTTCTTTTCGGGAGCGGACGGGGTGTATTGCGATATAGAGGGCGAGGCTCAACTCACGTATGCGTATATGCCGTCTGCGCCGCTTGCTTATACGGACGAGATAAACGATATGCGACTTACCGTAGGCGCACTGTCCGACGGCGCACTCGGCGAATACTACTTTCAAAACAAAACGTTCGACCTTGCAAAAAGTTTCGACTCCGATTTCAGAGCGCAAATCGGAGTGCTGAGATACAAGGGCAAAAACGTTCGCGTCAAAGCTAGGAGGTGGCAGGCGTGAGAGAAGTTGGGACGTATAAAAAAAGAATCAGGCTGGGATTTGACGGCATAGTCAATTCGCAAGACGAAGCTGTCCTCGGGCTCGAATACGCAAAGTCGTGCCAAAACTTCGCTTTTGAAAAAGGCGTGATAAACGGAAAAATCGGCGTGGATACGGCAAGCGGATATTACGCTTTTCCGAGTGTGGACAGATACGCGTATCCGACGTTTGCTTCGGACAAGAGAATTGTCAAAACTTTTCATTATCGCAAAATACTCGGCAAAACGAAATACTCGGACGACCGCCTCGTTGCGATTTTGGCGGACGGGAGCGTTTGGTACACGACGATGTTTTCGGAGGCTTCAAAATGGACTCAACTTGTCGACTTCTATTTGACGGGCGACGTCGAGGGCGTGAGCTACAACTATAAAAGCAACGACGTTTTGCTTATGTCGTCTTCGGACGACGGACTCTTCATCGTCAACGATTCGACGGTGACGTACTGCACGAACGCGCCGAAGTTTACATCTATTGCGGTGCACAACGAAAGGGTGTTCGGCACGGTGAACGGAGTGAGCAATCAAGTGTGGTTTTCAGACGACTTCGACCCGGCAAATTGGAAAGTATCTCTAACCGAAGCCGGCTATATAAGCTTTGCCGACGACCTCGGGAAAGCAATCAAAGTCGTGTCCTTCCTAAACTATCTATACGTGTTCAGGGACTACGGAATTTTCAGGCTTACCGCATACGGAGACCAAAACGATTTTATCATGAAAAAGGTGTTTACCGATACGGGACGTATATATAAAGATTCGATTGTGCTATGCGGAGATAAAATTATGTTTTGCGCCGAGGACGGCGTTTATGCCTTCGACGGCTATGACGCGGTGAAAGTCGGAAAGGAATTTCCTCTTGCGAAAGGCAAACGCGAAACGTGTGCCGGATACCTTGAAAACAAGTACTATCTTGCGTGCAAAGTTGATGAGTTCGGAGGAGACGGCAACAACGCCGTCGTGCGCTACGACACCGAAACCAAGGACGTTTCCGTGCTGTCGGGCGTGCGAGTTTCAAGTTTGTGCGCAGTGAAAACGTCAAACGGCGCGGACTTGATTTGCACCTTTCAAGACGGAAACAAAAACAAACTCGGCATGATGAGCGAGAGCGGAAAAATTTTTGATACGGCAACGCAAAAGGTCTATAAAAGCCCCGAAACGATGCTCGGATATCCGAATTTTAAAACGGTGAGAGGAGTGTCGATTTTTACGAAATATCCGATAGAACTCGACGTGATTTTCGACGGCAAAAGGTACGCGTTCGACGTTGCGGGCAGCGATTTGCAACAGTATGTGCCAATCGAAAAGTGCGGCGTGAGAATTGCGTTTGAAATCAAAACCGCGCAGCAAAACGCGCATATCGCGCCTATGTTTGTCGACGTGGACGTGGAAAGGAGCAGACTATGAACATCAATGAAATGATATCTTCAATCGAGGAGTTGACAATCAGAATAACCGCACTCGAAAAGAGCGTTGCGGCAATCAAATCCGCTGCGGAGAGCATCGCTCAAAGAGTGAACGCGCTCGAAAATAAATCGGAATAGGAGGATTTTATGTCATCATTGTGGGATGAAATTAAGGACTTGTTTAAAACCGACAAGCAACTGGAAGAAGAAAGACAGCAAAAAATCAACAGCGCGCTCGAAAAGGAATCCGACGTGTCGAAAAGGTTGGCGGAACTTGAAAAACAGTATAACGATTCTTTGCCGAAAGACGAGGAAATCGACTTCGATAAAATCTTTCCGACGCAATCGGGACTTAAAGAAATCGAGTATGCGCCAGAAAGCGACGAGGATATTGCGAAAAGGGCGCAAAGCGCGATAGAGAGCGAAAAAAATAAATCGCAAACCAAAATTAAAGACAAGTATCAAGAAGCGGTGGACGCTCTCAACGAGGACAAAGTTTCCGCAAGAGAGAGCCTTGCCGACAGCTATTCCAACTTGTCCAAACTCTACGACGAGTTGAAAGAGAAAGCCAACAACGACTCTATAAGACGAGGATTGGGAAGAAGCAGTGTCGCGACAAACCGTATAGACGAGCTTGACAAACAACACTTTTCGTCGGCAACCGACGTCGAAAAGGCATACGCAAGAGAAGTTGCAAACATCGAGAGCGAAATCTCGAAACTGCAAAGGGACAAGGATAACGCCCTCGAACAACTTGACTTGAAATCGGCGGCGGATCTTGACGAATCTATTGCAAAACTCAAAAGCGAGAGGGATGCGAAAGTCGAAGAATACGAGAAGTATAACAACGACGTGCGCAAGAAGAACGAGAGTTTTCAAGAAGACAGGCAAAAGAAAATCGACGCATACGTCAAGGCGGCGGAAGAGGAAAAGAAAGCCAAAGAAAAAGAGCAACAAGAGTATGAAAGCAAGTACGGTTACAGCGGTGAAAAACTTGAAAACTATTCGGAAAGATACCGCATCGCGTACGACTTTTACAGCGCGCTTTCTCCCGATATTGCAGTGGACGCACTCAAAGCGTCGCCTAGCATGAAGTACTATTTGGGCAATATGTACGACAGACTTTTGTCCTCGCTTCAAAGCAAAAAGAAAGAACAAAAGTTTTATTTTTGAAAAAACCGCGAGAGAATTATCTCTCGCGATTTTTTCTATAATCGATTAAAAATTTATGTTGCGTCAATGCTTGAAACTGATTTTTGAGATGAGGTCTGCGTATGCTTTGACGTAGATTTCAAAGATTGCTTCCATTGCTTTCAAGGACAATCTTTCGTTGGGTTGGTGGATTATCATTTCGCCGTAACCGCTCATTTCAGGACCGAAAGCAACGCAGTTTTTAAATTCTCTGGCATACGTGCCGCCCGGTGTGCAAATAGGCTTGGACTCGGCGTCGCCGGTGACTTCGCGATAGGCGTTGTAAAGCACTTTAATCATGTCGGATTCGGGATCCATTTTAAAACCGACGGACTCGCTCATCGGAACGAATTTTGCGCAAATCTCGCGATTAAGTGTCGTTTTTATGCGATTAAACATCGTGTTCGTGTCAATGGAGAAGGGAAGGCGGCAGTTGACTTTGATAGAAAATTCGTTGTTTTCAAAGCGGCAAAGCCCCACGTTGACCGCAATCTTGCCGTATTCGTCCTCGGCAAAACAACCCAGTTTTTCACCGTGTATGTCGGTTGAAATATACTTGTTGTATATGCGCACGAAGTCGTTGTTTACGATGCCGTTCAATGCGTCTATCGCAAACGATATTGCGTTGACACCCAGTTGCGGAACGGAGCCGTGCGCCGCTTTGCCGTGCACTATAAAGTCTATGACGTCACCGTTGATTTCATGCTCGCTCGCAACGTTGATTTGACTCAATTTGTCGCAAATTTTTGCGGCAATATCCGCCGCGTTTTGTCCGTTTGCGTCAATTGTAAACTTGCATACGTCGGGGACTGCGTTGATGACTATTCCTCCGTCTAGACGTACGAGTTTTGCTCCTTCGCCGTCCGACGACGTGCCCTTGATTTCAAAAGAGTTTATCGTTTTTTCGGCAAATATGACGGGAAATTCCGAGTCGGGTGATACGCCGTACGATATGGGTTCGTCAACTTTCAGATAGTGTTCCATACACTTCGAACCCGTTTCTTCGTTGCAACCAAAGATGACGCGCACGCGTTTTGTAAAATTAAATCCGTCATCTGCAAGAGCCTTGATTGCGTACAGAGAGATTATCGCAGGGCCCTTGTCGTCCAAAGTGCCTCTGCCCCAAATCGCGCCTTCTTCGAGTGCGCCGGAGTAGGCGGGATATTTCCATCCGTCCCCTTCGGGAACGACGTCGAGATGTCCGACTATGCCCACAAGTTCATCGCCTTCGCCGATTTCCGCATATCCGCAATAGCCGTCGAGATTGACCGTACGGAAGCCCATATTTTTTGCCACCGAAAGCACGTATTCTAGACAATCTTTGTTGCCTTGTCCGAACGGTCCACCGAGCACGGGCTTGTCAAGCACCGTCTTGATGCGCACGGCGTTTTGAATTGTTTGTATCATTTGAGGATAATATTTTTTGAGATCCATATATGACTCCGTTGATGTTTTTGATTAATTATAAATCTTATTTATAATATTTGCAAATAAAGATTCGATATGAAAATACAAATTAGTTGAGTAATGCACGCAAAAGAGTGTTTCCTTTCTGTTCCGATTGTACTCAACGCAAACACACTGCGTGTATGTTTCTTTTATTCTTTTGCCCGTTAGATGCAAGCATCAAGGGCAAAAGAATAAAAGAAACACCCCCACAAGTGAGGGTGTTTGCGTTGGCAGGAGCTATAGGAATCGAACCTACACAGTGGGAGTCAGAGGCCCAAGTGCTACCACTACACCAAGCTCCATCGCGTGAATTATTATATATCACAAAGGATTGTTTTGCAATCGATTTTTTGTGTCGCAACAAAAAAATAACGGCACAAATGATATTTTTTGAGATAATTGACTTGTTTTTGTTGCAAAAATAGCAAAATTGATGTATATTGCAAAAGCAGTCAAAAATTATCGTCTGTAAAAACGCAAGACCTAGCGGACATGCGCGACGCGCTCCCAAAAACGCTACGGAACTTGCCAAAGCAGCATGTATATTAATCGGGGTGTAGCGCAGTTTGGTAGCGCGTACGGTTCGGGACCGTAAGGCCGCGAGTTCAAGTCTCGCCACTCCGACCAGACAGAAAGCACGGACAATTTGCCCGTGCTTTCTTGTCTCAAGAAGTGGCTCGACAGAAACAAACACTGACGCGATTGGCCGTGCAACAATCGCTATTCCGCCGCGCGCATTTCCGAAGGCAAGG
>OHQR01001442.1_pt1 | contig 12337 bp, 10 predicted proteins | sample 1578191 | NCBI WGS metagenome assembly OHQR01 (sample SAMEA3879577, study PRJEB24766) | human gut metagenome | biome: human-associated habitat; feature: feces | place: USA | collected 1985/1987 | reverse complement strand
GACAATCCTCAGTCATGGCTTACGCCATGACAGCTCCTTTCAAAAGGAGCCTTTTGGACCATGTGCTCTCAAACGCTATCCGAATACGGAATCCGTTGGGGCTCACCACTCCCAAAAGTCTCCTTTTTAAAAGGAAATGGCAGCGGCGCAAGCCGCTGACGGAGGATTGACATACCTCCACAGCCGCTGCTGAAAGCGCGGTTTGCAGCCGAAGAACGCAGCGTTCCTGCAAACCGAGTTTTCGGCGGCGGGGACGGGTTGCCCCGCCTTTTCAAGCCTGGAACAGGAGAACTCATGCAACCATTTGATCTGCACACCCATTCCATGTATTCGGACGGCACGGAGACGCCTGCGGCCATCGTGCGCGCGGCAAAGGATGCCGGGCTTGCGTTTGTCGCGCTCACGGATCACGATACCGTGATTGGCGTGCCGGAGGCCATGGCGGAGGGGGCGCGCACCGGCATGCGCGTCATCCCCGGGGTGGAGTTTGACATCGATTATTCCGTGACGATGCATATCCTCGGCCTTGGGATCGACCCGGACGCGCCGGAGATCAAACGCACGCTTGCGGAGAGTGCGGAGAAGCGCGCCCGGCGCAACGCGGCCATGCTCGCGCGCCTGCGGGCCGTGGGCTGCCCGATCGAGGACGCAGTGGAGGGCGCAGGGCTCATCACGCGGCTCCACATGGCGAACGCGCTCGTGAAGAAGGGATATGCGGAATCGCGTGCGGATGCGTTCGATAAATACCTGCTCAAGGGGCGGCCCGGTTTTGTGCGCAGCGAAAACATCACCATCGCGGAGGCGGCGGCGGTCACGCACGCGGCGGGCGGCATCGCGGTGCTGGCGCATCCCTGCCAGATCCGCGCGGACAAGCATGCGGCCGTGCTCGAAGCTGTGCGCGGCGGCGTGGACGGCATCGAGGCGTTCTACCCCGGCACGACGGAGGGCGAGCGCGCTTTGTTCCTCTCGCTTGCGCGGCAGTATGGCCTCCTCGTGACGAGCGGAAGCGACTTCCACGGTGAGAACCGCCCGGCGGCCACGCTCGGCTGCGCCTTTGTGGATACGCCGCTGCTCATGCCCGTATTCGAAAGGTTTATGACATAAAAACCGCCCAACCGGTAGGGATGCGCTGGAAAAAGAGCCCGAAATGCAAAACAAACGCCCGGGTTTCGCCATGTTTCGCGGAGGACGGGCGTTAATTTTTAAGCAAACGCAAGTCCGGGAGGCGAATTATGCACGCCTCCAAAAACAGACGCAGAAGCTCCATAATAAATTCTTATCTCACAAAGCGTTTTCCTAGTTTTTCATTGCAGCGCGCGTTGCTTCCCATCGCAAATTTTGATATACTCTAAGCGGCAAAGGGCGGCCTTGCCGTGTTTTTGCCGAAAAACCATGATAGGGGAATCTGAAACATATGCTTGGCGGAAACGGACACATCAAGATCTTTGCGGGCAGCGCGAGCAAGCAGTTTGCGCAGAAAATGTGCGATTACCTCGGCAGCCCCATGGGCGACTGCACGACCATCCACTTCTCCGAGGGGAACACGTATGTGCGCTTCAATGAGTGCATCCGCGACATGGATGTATACTTCGTCCAGACGATCGGCCTCAATGCAAACAACGAGTTCATGGAGCTGCTCTTCTACATCGACGCTGCAAAGCGCGCGAGCGCGAACTCCATTTCCGTCATCATGCCGTATTTCAGCTATGCAAAGGGCGACAAAAAGGACGAGCCCCGCGTCTCCATCCGTGCGCGCGTCTGCGCGGACGCCATCGAGATGGCCGGCGCGGATCGCGTCGTGACGATGGACCTGCACGCCGCGCAGATCCAGGGCTTTTTCACGAAGCCGGTGGATCACCTTTACGCCAGCTCGCTTCTTTGCGCTTACGCAAAGCACCGCGGCATCGCGGATGAAAACACCGTGGTTGTCTCGCCGGACGCGGGCAGCGCAAAGCGCGCGCGCGCCATGGCGGACGGGCTTGGCTGCGCTGTCGCCATTGGCGACAAGATGCGCGCCGGGCATGACGAAAACGCCAAGGTGCTTGAGATCATTGGCGACGTGAAGGGCAAGAACTGCATCGTGGTGGACGATTTCACCATCTCCGGCGGCACGCTTGTGGATGTGGCGCACGGCCTCAAGGACAAGGGCGCGAAGAACATCTACGCTTTCCTTTCCCACGTTGTGATGAATGAGAAAGCCGTAAAACGCATCGAGGACAGCCCGATCGAGCTGCTCGTCTCCACAGATACCGTCTACTGCGAGCCTGCGCTCCATTCCAGCAAGATCGAAATCATCTCCGCTGCACCCATGTTCGCGGAAGCCGTCAGGCATATTCACGACCGCGAGCCCGTCAGCAACATGTTCGTACACGCACCCAAACGCATGCTGGAGATGAGTTTCTCCCGCCAGATGTCCCTGCGGGATCTGCAAAAATAACCTGCAAAAAAACAAAGGCTGCCTCCCACGGGGGCAGCCTTTTAGCCTGTCGAAAAAATCCTTTGAGGACCGCCAACTCAAAGCATTGCAGCATGGCTTCCTAATTTTGGTTGCGCTTATACAGATTGTACGATATAATAACAATGTAAACGAATTAATTGGGTTATCGGCGTCTCAGCGCATTTCCTCTCCCCCGAGACGATACACGAAAAAGAAACGGTGAAAACGATATAAAGCTGAGGTAAACATGAAACAGCTATCCTATGCCGCGCGGAGGCTTTGGGCAAAGAAAGGGCGGGATGGAACCCCGTTTTGGCTGCCGCTTTTGACGCACCTTGAGGATGCAGCGGCGGTTGCAGCCTTCATCTGGCAAAGATGGCTGCCCGAAGGCACAAAGCGGGTTATCGCGGAAGGGTGCGGCTGCACGGTGGATGAAGTGGAGCGGCTGCTCGTATTCATCCTGGCGATCCACGATATCGGGAAAGCGACCCCCGTGTTTCAGGCGAAGCCTGCGCAGTTCCTCCCGGATGATCTGGATGAGCGGCTGGCGCTTGAGCTTGCTACGGCAGGGCTTCCTATGCAGCCATATTCGGAGTTCAGCGCTGCGCGCAGCTCGCCGCACGCGCTCGCGGGCATGCTGATCCTGGAGGCCGCCGGCTGCAGCCGGAATGTGGCGGTTATCATCGGTTCGCATCACGGCAAGCCGCCTTCCTCGGACGAAGCTATCCATGGCGGTGAGGAGAGCCAGATCACCAACTTCTGCGTGAACAAAGAAGGCCGCGCGGCCTGGGATGCGGTGCGGGCGGAGCTCGTGGAATACGCGCTCAGCCTTGCCGGATATGCGTCCTTTGACGAGCTCCCCGTGCCGGATATGCGGGCGCAGGTCCTTCTGTCAGGCCTTACAATCCTGGCAGACTGGATCGCAAGCAACGAAAGCTATTTTCCCTATATCAGCCCGGATGACGCAGCGCGCCCCGGAATGGGCGCGCTGCGCCTGAAGACGGCGCGCGGAAAGCTCGATTTTTTGAAAACAGCGTGGCAGCCTGAAGGCTGGGCGTTCCCGCCCGAGCTGTTCGCGGAGCGGTTCGGTTTCCCGCCGCGCTCGCTGCAAAGCGCTGTGATTGAAACGGCGAACGGCATCGCGGAGCCCGGCATATTTGTGATCGAAGCGCCGATGGGCGTTGGAAAAACGGAGCCGGCGCTTGCTGTGGCGGAGATCTTCGCTACGGTCACCGGGCGCTCAGGCGTCTTTTTTGCACTGCCGACGCAGGCTACGTCGGACGGGATGTTCCCAAGGATGCGCCAATGGATCGCCGGGCTCGGCAGCGGGAAGCATTCCGTGGAGCTGGTGCATGGGAAGGCGCAGTTCAACGAGGATTTTGCCTCCCTCGCGCGGATCGGCGGGAGCCGCGGCATCGCGGAGGAGGATGACGAAACCTGCGCCGTAGTATACACTTGGTTTGAAGGACGGAAAAAAGCCCTCCTTGCGGATTTCGCCGTGGGCACGGTGGATCAGCTTTTGCAGCTTGCGCTCAAACAGAAGCATGTGATGCTCCGCCACCTTGCCCTTGCGAACAAGGTCGTGATCATCGACGAATGCCACGCCTACGACGCATATATGAACGTTTACCTGCACCGCGCGCTGCAGTGGCTCGGCGCGTATCGGGTTCCCGTGATCCTGCTCTCCGCCACGCTGCCAGCCCAAAAGCGCGACGAACTCGTGCAGGCATACCTCGGCAAGAAAAAGGCAAAACAGCTTCCAGAAGCCGGTCCCCCAGCATACCCCTGCGTCACTTATACCGACGGCAGGGAAATCGTCCCTCCGCACCGGATCGACGCGGGCGTCGCCCCGGTTTCCGTCAGCCTGGAACGGCTCTACGATGCGCAGATCACCGAGACGCTTGGCGCGCTCCTCTCGCAGGGCGGCTGCGCGGGCATCATATTGAATACGGTCAAACGCGCGCAGGCTGTGGCCGCGTCTCTACAGGCGCAGTTTGGGGATGATGTGGCGCTGCTGCATTCCCGCTTCACGGCGACGGACCGCCTCGCAAAAGAGGGGACGCTGCGCGCCGAGCTCGGAAAGCCCAGCCCCGAGGTGCTCCGCCCGGCGCGGCGGATCGCCGTCGGGACGCAGGTCATTGAGCAGTCCCTCGACCTCGATTTCGACGTATTGATCACGGATCTTTGCCCGGTCGATCTGCTCCTTCAGCGGATCGGCCGGCTGCACCGGCACGCGCGGCCGCGCCCCGCGAAGCTCGAAAGCGCGCGCTGCTTCGTGCTCATGCCGGAGGATGATGCGTTGGATCCCGGCTCCGCAGCGGTATACGGCGAATACCTTCTCCTGCGCACCAAGGCGCTGCTGCCGCCGCGCGTGGTGCTGCCCGACGACGTTTCCCCGCTCGTGCAGGCCGTATACGGCGGGGACAGGGCTGCGCTGCCGTATATTCCGGAAGGCTATGACCGCGCGGAGCAGGACTGGGGAAAATTGACCAGAGAAAAAGAAAAGGGCGCGAAGGCCTTCCGCATTTTGGCGCCATCGTTCGATAAAGAGGATACCATGGAAGGTTGGCTCGGCACCGCTGTCACGGACGCTGCGGGCGAAGCCGCCGTGCGCGATTCCGAGGACTCCGTCGAGGTGATCGCCGTGCGGCGCGGCGCGGACGGAGGCCTGTATCTTCTTTCCAGCGGAGAACCGCTGCCGCGCGGCGATGTTCCGGATGCGGAACTCGCGCGGCGCATCGCCCGGGAAAGCCTCCGCCTGCCTGCCGCGCTGTGCATGCCGGGCAAGATCGACGAACTAATATCCAAGCTCGAAACGCAAAGCAAGGCCGAAGCGCCGCGGTGGCAGGAATCGCCGTGGCTGCGCGGCAGCCTGATCCTCGTCTTTGACGCGGACAACACAGCGCGCCTGTTGGGCTACAGGCTCCAATACGACGCGTTTTTTGGACTTACCTATGAAAAGGAGGATGGTGTGGATGGCGGAAAGAGAATTTAACCTGCTGGATGAACCATGGATCGTCGCGCTCAAGCCAAACGGCACGACGGAGAAGGTCTCCCTTGTGGATGCGCTCGACCGGGCGGGGGAATTCCGGGGCCTCGCGGGGGAACTTCCCACGCAGGACGCCGCGGTGCTGCGGCTGCTGCTCGCGGTGCTGCACACGGTGGTCTCCCGTTATGACTGCGACGGGGAAGAAGCGCCTTTGGAATCCCCATCGCAGGCGGTGCTGCGGTGGAAACAGATCTGGGCGACAAAAAGCTTCCCCATGGAAGTGGTGCGGGCCTATCTTGCTCAGTATCACGACCGGTTCTGGCTGTTCGACCCGGAGCGGCCATTTTATCAGGTGCCGGGGATCGGGAAGGGGACGAGCTATTCCGCCGCAAAGCTCAACGGTGAGCTTTCGGAGAGCAACAACAAGATCCGGCTGTTCCCGCAGCGCAGCGGGCGGGAGAAGGCTGCGCTCTCCTATGACGAGGCGGCGCGATGGCTGCTCCACGTGAACGCGTTTGACGATACCTCGGGCAAAAAGACCGACCCGCAGATCAAGGAAACCCCCGGTGCGGGCTGGCTGGGCAAGCTCGGCGTCGTGATGGCGGAAGGCGACACGCTCTTTGAAACGCTGATGCTCAACCTCATCTTGCTCCAGGATGGAGAGAGCAAGCTCTGGGAGGAAGAAGAATGCCCCGTTTGGGAACGGGAAAGCGTGGACCGCAGAGAACGCGTACGGATCGAGATGCCGGGCAACCTTTCCGAACTTTATACGCTGCAGTCCCGCAGAATCGAACTCAAACGCGAGGGGGGGAAGGTAGTCGGATACACCTTGCTCGGCGGGGAATTTTTTGAGAAGGACAACGCGTTTGCCGAGCAGATGACGCTTTGGCACAACAGCGCGAAAAACGACAAGAGTGCGCCGCTCCACCAGCCGCGGCGGCATGCCCCTGCCCGGCAGCTGTGGCGCGATTTTGCCCCGCTCGTCTCGCAGCGGGAGGGCAGCAGGCGGCCGGGGGTGGTAAGCTGGATTTCCTGCCTTGCCCGGAGGGGTGCGCTCCCAACGGGCCTCATACGATTCCGCACGGTCTCGGCGAAATACGCGGATAAGGATTTCTTTATTGACGATGTGTTTTCTGACAGCATGGCCTTCAGCGGGGCGATGCTCACCGAAACGGGCGAGGCGTGGATCGCCAAGGTAATAGAGCAGATCGAAACTGCGGACGCGCTCGTCAGCCAGCTTGCATCCCTTGCACAAGGCATAGCAAAAGCCTTGGGCGACGCGGACGGCGTGGACGCGCGCAACGCCGCGCGGGAGACAGCCTATTTTCGGCTCGACCTCCCCTTCCGCGAATGGCTCGAGGGCATTGACGCCGAAACGGATGACCAGGCGGAGGCCGCAGCGCGGTGGTGGAAGACCGCGCAGGGGATCATCCGCTCCATCGGCCGGGAGATGGTCGCCGCGGCGGGGCCAAAGGCGCTCGTCGGCCGGACGGAGCAAGAAAAAGACAAGCAAGGGAAAGAAACCGGAAAGAAGCGCGTTTACTGCGCGCCGGACGCATACAACTATTTCCTTTACCGCACGGCATCGCGGCAAGCATTGACGACAGGAGGAAAACAGAATGGCTGATGAAACAAAACGCATCCAAGCGTTCGTAGCGGGGCGCATCGCCGCGCTGCGGGACACAGGCAACGAGGCGGCGGTGCGGGCGCGGCTTGCGACCCTGCGCCGGGGCGTTGGGAAAGCGCCCGGCAGCCTGCCGGAGCTATGGGGCGAGACGCTCGAAGGGCTGCCGGAGGAGTTCTACAGCCGGGATGGAACGCCCACGCGCGCCGAATGGGCGGTCTATACTGCGCTCACGCTTTTTGCGCTGCACCAGCAGGGCAAAGAGGTGAAGGAGCGCCTGATGAGCGCGGAGGGCGTGTCCCTGGGCACGGCGGTGCGGCGGCTCATCCGTTCGGATGAGGATGAAGCGCGGGTCAAGCGCCGCTTCGACGCGGCGGTCACCGCCAGCAGCGTCGCGGAATTCACGCACCATTTGCGGGGGCTCGTCCAGCTCCTGAAAGCCGATGAGATCCCGCTCGATTATCCCGCGCTCGCGGCGGATCTCTATCTGTTCCAGTTGGAACGTGCGCGGGACGGCGTGCGCCTGCGCTGGGGACAGGATTTTTACCGCCGTCCGGCGGCGGACGCTCCCGAAGCAGCGGAAGCATAAGAGAAACAAAAAACAGGATCGATCAGAAAAGAAAGGATGGTTTTACCGATGAAAAACGATGCGAGGCTTTATGTTGACATCCATGTACTGCAGACCGTGCCGCCCAGCTGCGTCAACCGGGACGATACCGGCAGCCCCAAGACGGCCGTATACGGCGGCGTGACACGCGCCCGCGTTTCCTCACAAAGCTGGAAGCGGGCCATGCGGATCATGTTCCGTGAGCAATTCCCGGAGGAACAGCTTGGCCTGCGCACGAAGAAGATCGTGGGGCTTGTGGCCGTGGAGATCGAGCGGCTTGCGCCCGGCACCGGGGATCCCGAAAAACTTGCGATAGAAGCGCTCAAGGCGGCGGGGCTCAAGATAAAAGACGCCGAAAAGGGGACGGATGCGCTGTTTTTCATCAGCAGGGCGCAGGTGAAAGCCCTTGCGCGGCTTGCTGCGGAGAACCCCGACTTGATCAAAAAGGGACCGGCGAAGGAAGCGAAGGAGGCGGCTGCGGCTGCGCTGCGCGCATACCCGAGTGTGGACATCGCGCTCTTTGGCCGCATGGTCGCGGACGATCCCTCCCTCAATACGGATGCCTGCGCACAAGTGGCGCACAGCATCTCCACCCACAAGATCAGCAATGAATACGACTATTTCACGGCCGTGGATGACCTGTCGCCCGAGGACAATGCTGGCGCAGCGCACCTGGGCACTGTGGAATTCAATTCGGCGACGCTGTACCGCTACGCCACCGTAGCCGTGCATGAACTGCAAAAGCACCTCGGCCTCGACACGGCGGATGCGGTGAAGAAGTTTGTTTCCGCCTTTGTGCGCTCCATGCCGGACGGCAAGCAGAACACCTTTGCCAACCGCACCCTGCCGGACGCCGTGCTCGTTACCGTAAGGGAGGATCAGAGCCTGAACCTTGCCGGCGCGTTTGAACAGCCGGTACCCGCGGGGGAAGGCGGGTACGCGGCGCAGTCCGCAGTTCGGCTGGCCCGCTATGCAAAGGCCGTGTACGCTGATTTTGCGGGCGAACCCACAGCGTCTTTTGTGACGGGCGCAGCGCTCAAGGAACTCGCGGAGCCTTACCCGTTCACAAAGCTGCTCGACGCGCTTGGCGATACGCTTAACGAGCGCATCGAAAAGGGCGGTGCCGTGCTATGAGCACTTTGCTGCTGCGGCTTGCGGCGCCCATGCAGTCCTGGGGCATGGAAGCCAAGTTCGACCGCCGCACCACGGAGCGTGCGCCCACGAAAAGCGGCGTGACGGGGCTTGTTGCCGCGGCGCTGGGGCGGCGGCGCAACGAAAGCGTGGACGACCTGAGCGCGCTGCGCTTCGGCGTACGCATAGACCGGGAGGGTGTGCTGCTGCGCGATTATCACACGGCAAAGAGCCTGCGCTCCGCCTATGTGACGAACCGGTATTACCTTTCGGACGCGGTGTTCCTTGCGGGCCTGGAAGGGGAGGAAGCCCTGCTGCGCGAGATCGACGCGGCGCTTCGCCGGCCGGCGTTCCCGCTGTTCCTTGGGCGGCGCTCCTGCCCGCCCGCGGGGAAGGTATCCCTCGGCATACGGGAAGGACTTGCGTTGGAGGAAGCGCTCGCGCGCGAACCCATGCTCGCGCCGCCGGAACGGATGCAGCCAGGGCGTACGGCCCGGCTCAGGATCATCGCCGAAACGGCGGATCAGGAAAAGAAAACCTATTTCATCCGGGACGTCCCGGTTTCCTACGATCAGGAACACAGGCGTTTCGGGTTCCGGCATGCATGCGAATATACCGTGCCGCGCCCGCAGCCTGAAGCGCCGGAACTGCCGACGGAACATGATCCCATGGAGGAATTGGAGGGCTGAAGCTATGTACCTTACACGAATTGCACTTGACTCCAAACGCAGGGAAACGATGCGCGCCCTTTCTTCCCCGGGTGTCTTGCACGGCGCGGTGGAGCGCTGCTTTGAAGGGGAGCGCGCGCGCAGCCTCTGGCGTACCGACGTGCTGCATGGGACGACCTATCTTCTTATCCTGAGTGCTGCAAAACCAAGCTGCGCCCACATTGCGGAACAGTTTGGCTTTTCCGGGGACGCGGGGGAAACGAAGGACTACGGCCCGCTTCTCGCACGGATCGAACCCGGGCAGCGCTGGCGGTTCCGGCTGCGCGCCAACCCCGTGCGGAGCGTTTCGCGCGGGAGCGATGCGGAGCGGGGCCGGGTGTACGCGCATGTCACTCTGGAACAGCAAAAGCAATGGCTCCTGGAGCGGGCCGAAAAAAACGGGTTTGCGCTCGATCCCGATGAATTCAACGTGATGGATACGCGTTGGGAGATCTTCAAAAAGCATGGGGACGAAAGGCGGAAGGTGACGCTGCGCACAGCGACGTTTGAAGGCATCCTGACCGTCACGGACGCGGACGCTTTCATCCGGACGCTCACCGAGGGGATCGGCCGCGCGAAAGCATACGGCTGCGGCCTTTTAACCGTGATGCGGTTATAAGGGGGCGAGCGCATGCCAGCCAACCAGGGCATTGAAAAACCCGGACTGCAAACGCTCGTGCAGGTCAAGGACAGGATGACGTTCCTGTACGTCGAGCGCTGCATTATCAACCGTCAGGATGGCGCGATCACCGTCACGGATGCGCGTGGCACGGTGCATGTTCCCGCTGCATCGCTCGGTGTGCTGCTGATCGGCCCCGGCACAAACCTCACCCACCGGGCGGTGGAACTAATCGGCGATTCCGGCATGACGTTGATATGGGTCGGGGAGCACGGCGTGCGCTATTATGCGCACGGCCGCCCGCTGACCCATTCGGCGCAGCTGCTCAAACAGCAGGCAAAGCTCGTTTCCAACACGCATACGCGGCTTGCCGTCGCGCGCAAGATGTATCAGATGCGCTTCCCGGGCGAGAACGTGTCGGGGTTCACAATGCAGCAGCTGCGCGGCCGCGAAGGCGCGCGGGTGCGCGGCGTATATCGCAAAATGGCAAAGGAGACGGGCGTCGAATGGAATGGGCGAGAGTATGACCCAAACGACTTCAGCGCTGGGGATCCGGTCAACATGGCCTTGTCGGCGGCCCATGCGTGCCTTTATGGGCTCGCGCACAGCGCGATTGTGGCGCTCGGCTGCTCGCCGGGGCTGGGTTTTGTGCATGACGGGCATGAGCGCTCGTTCGTATACGACGTGGCGGATCTTTACAAGGCGGAGATCACGATTCCCATTGCGTTTTATGCTGCAGCGGAAAAACCGAAAGACATTGCTGCGGAAGTCCGGCGCCGCGTAAGGGATGCCGCTGCGGACGGCAAGATCCTCGAAAGAATCGTGCATGACATCCGGCGGCTTCTTTTGGGAGACGATGCGGATGTTCAGGCATTCGAAACGGAAGTGCTCTATCTTTGGGACGAAAAGCAGGGGCAGGTGGCAAACGGCATCTCCTACGGCAAGGCGGAGGAATCCTTGGAGACCGCGCTCGAAACGGGATACGGCGCGCTTCCAGAAAGCTGAGGACGCAGCATGCTGGTGATCTGCTTATCCAAATGCCCGCCCGCGTTGCGGGGAGATCTTACCCGCTGGCTCCAGGAGATCGATACCGGCGTTTACGCAGGCCACGTAAGCGCACGTGTCCGCGAGGAGCTGTGGGAAAGGATTGTTTCAAATATAAAGGACGGCCGCGCAACGATGGTTTACAGTGCGCGCAACGAGCAGCGCATGGAATTCCGGGTTCACAATACAGAATGGATTCCAATTGATTTCGACGGGCTGAAGCTGATGCTTCGTCCACGCTCGAACCTGCCCCGCAAAGCGGAACCTCCGGAGGAAAGCAGAGGATACAGCACAGCCACGGCAATTCGCAGGGCAAAGAAATTTGGCGCGCGCGGGAGAAGGGCGGAATCCCAAATGGAATGCTATGTTGTGATCGACGTGGAAACGACCGGGCTTTCCGGGCGCGACGACCGGATCATTGAGATCGGCGCTGTCCGGGTCGAAAACGGCGAAATTGCCGGGCAGTTCGAAGTTCTTATAAAATATGATGGGAAGCTCCCGGAAAAGGTGCGGGAATTGACCGGTATAACGGACGAAATGCTTGCTGAAAACGGCGTGCCCGAGGCCGAAGCGCTCCAAGCCCTTCTGTCCTTTTCAGCGGACCTCCCCCTCGTGATGCACAACATGGCGTTTGACCTCAATTTCCTGCGCCAGGCATGCCGGCGCTGCGGCCTCCCCATGCCTGCCAACCGGGTCACGGATACGCTATCGCTCGCAAAACACCTGCTTGATGACATCGACAACTTCAAGCTTACCACCATCGCGGCCTATTTCGGCATTGAACCTTCCATGGCCCACAGAAGCCTCAGCGACTGCATCACGACGAAGCTCATATATGAAAAACTGATTGAATTCTTATGATGAACGGAGTAAAATATCCCAGAATACAGCATTTCTTAAGTCTTTTCCCCGCGCAAGCGGGGATGATCCACAATGCAGAGCTTTATTCCCTACAGGATTGGCCTTTTCCCCGCGCAAGCGGGGATGATCCTACATTTCTCTTACAAACCCCTTTTGATGGCGTCTTTTCCCCGCGCAAGCGGGGATGATCCGAAGGACAACAGGCGGTTGAAAGCAAAGATACACTTTTCCCCGCGCAAGCGGGGATGATCCCACGAACTTTGGCGCTACTGCTCCGAGCGCCGCCTTTTCCCCGCGCAAGCGGGGATGATCCTCGCT
>OHQR01001434.1_pt1 | contig 12382 bp, 10 predicted proteins | sample 1578191 | NCBI WGS metagenome assembly OHQR01 (sample SAMEA3879577, study PRJEB24766) | human gut metagenome | biome: human-associated habitat; feature: feces | place: USA | collected 1985/1987 | reverse complement strand
GTTTCCCGGATGGCTCCGGCGGGGGAGATGTGGTCCGTGGTTACGGAGTCGCCAAAGATGCCCAGGGGCCGGGCGTCTGTAATGTCCGCCAGCGTGCGGGTCTGTCCGTTGAAGCCGCAGAAGAAGGGCGGGTTCTGGATGTAGGTGGAGTTTTCATTCCACTGGAAGACGGAACCGGAGGGGGCGTGGACGGCGGCCCACCGCGGATTCTTGTCCGGCGTGATGGTGTAAAGCTCCCGGTAGGCCTCCGGGTTGCGGGATTTGGCGACGGCTTCCGCAATTTCCGCGGAGCTGGGCCAGATGTCCTTCAGGAATACCGGCTTGCCGTTTTTGTCCGTACCCAGGGGTTCCTTCTGGAAGTCAATGTCCACGCGGCCCGCCAGCGCGAAAGCGACGACCAGAGGCGGCGACATCAGGAAGTTGGTTTTGATGGAGGCATGGATGCGCGCCTCAAAGTTGCGGTTGCCGGACAGCACGGAGGCGCCGATGATGTTGTTTTCCTTCACGGCCTGTTCCAGTTCCGGGTTCAGGGGGCCGGAGTTGCCGATGCAGGTGGTGCAGCCGTAGCCGACGGTTTCAAAGCCGAGGGCGTCCAGGGAGGCCTGGAGTCCGTTCGCGGCGAAGTAGTCGGAAGCGATGCGGGAACCCGGAGCGATGGATGTTTTTACGTGGGAGGGGACCGTAAGCCCCAGTTTCACGGCTTTTTGGGCCAAAAGCCCGGCGGCCAGCATCAGGCCGGGGTTGGAGGTATTGGTGCAGGAGGTGATGGCGGCAATGAGGATGCTGCCATCCTTCAGCTCGGCTTCCTGACTGAAGCCTTCCACCGGAACGGGAACGCCCGCGGGGGAGTGCATGGTCACTTTTACGGAGGGGGATTCCGTTTTTCCGTAACCGCCTTCCGTAATGGGTGCGCTGACCATGCTGCGGAAGCTGTCCCTGATGGAGTCCAGACGGATGTGGTCCTGCGGACGTTTGGGGCCGGAAACGGCGGGCTGGATCGTGGAAAGATCCAGCTCCAGCTGGTCCGTGTAGTCCAGCTCTCCATTGCGGGGCATGCCCCAGAGGTTCTGTGTCTTGAAATAGTTTTCGTATGTGGCGATGGATTCCTCGCTTCTGCCGGTCTGGCGCAGGTAGTCGGAGCATTGTTCGTCCATCGGGAAGAAGCCCATGGTGGCGCCGTATTCCGGGGCCATGTTCGCCACGGTGGCGCGGTCCGCCAGCGGCAGGGCCGCGGCGCCTTCTCCGAAGAACTCCACAAATTTGCCCACCACGCCGTGCTGGCGCAGCATTTTGGTAACATGCAGGGCCAGGTCTGTGGCCGTGACTCCCTCCCGGAGCTTTCCAGTCATGTGAACGCCCACGACTTCCGGCACCAGAAAAGTGACGGGCTGGCCCAGCATGCCGGCTTCCGCCTCAATACCGCCCACGCCCCAGCCTACCACGCCGATACCGTTGATCATCGTGGTATGGGAGTCCGTACCCACGAGAGTGTCCGGGAAATAAACGCCGTCCTTTTCCATGACGCCCGGCGTCAGATATTCCAGGTTCACCTGGTGGACGATGCCCACGGAGGGGGGAACCACGGAAAAGGTCTGAAAAGCCTGCTGGCCCCATTTGAGAAATTCATAACGTTCCGCATTGCGCTGGAATTCAATGTCCAGGTTTTTTCCCAGAGCGTCCGTGCGGCCCGCCCAGTCCACCTGCACGGAATGGTCCACGACCAGGTCCACGGGCACCAGCGGTTCAATAACGGAGGCGTCTTTTCCAAGTCCGGCCACAGCGGAGCGCATGGCGGCCAGGTCCACCAGAAGGGGAACGCCGGTCAGGTCCTGGAGAACGATGCGGGCTACGGTGAACGGGATTTCATAGGAACCGGGATTTTTCGCGTTCCAGGAGGCCAGATTGTCCACATCCTTTTCCGTCACTTTTAATCCGTCGCAATTGCGGAGCAGGGATTCCAGCACGATCCGGATGGAAACGGGCAGGCGGTTGAGGCGCGGGTAGCCGCTTTCCGCCAGGGCGGGCAATGAATAAAACTGTCCCGGGGTTCCGGCTCCCGTGGTGAACGTGCTTTTGGCGATCTGGGTCATGTGCTGAATAGCGGTTAACAATAAACAGACGGCTGCCCTGCTGGCAGTCGCGGGTACTATACAGGTCAAAGACAATAAGGCAAGGATTCTGTGCGGCGAAAGAAGGATTTTCCTGTTCACGGAGGGGAAGATGCCTTTTTTCCAGACCGGCAACGTGCCTGATTCCCTCCGGAGGAAGGTAGCCGCCTGGGGGGAGGACTGACAAATTGCTGGCATACCAAGACGTTATTGCGTTGAACATGGGGGAAAGGATTAATGTCGTAACCGTACTTAACCAATGTTTTCAAGAAATGGATATGGAACATATGTCTCAGCCGGTCAGGCCGAATAACACCCTTGCTATTTGCGCCCTTGTCTTTTCTGTCTTGTGCAGTCTCGTAGGTCTTGTCCTTGGTATTATCGGTATGAGCAAATACCCGAAGAACACCAGTGGAAGGACCATGAGTGTCATTGCCATTATCATCAGCGTACTCATGATGGTGGGAGCTTTCATGCTCCGTGGCCGCTGGTAAGACGGCAGGAAGTGCAGATGAATTTAAGGCTTGCGGAATAAGGGCATTCCGCAGGCTTCCCCAACGCATGAAATTGTTTGCCTTGTATGGGGCGCTCCTTGCCTTGGCGTGCGGCGTGCTCGTGTTTACGGGAGATCCCTCCCGCTCCAGCTGGCTGCCGGAGTGCCCTTTTTACAAAACCACGGGGTGGCTTTGTTATGGCTGCGGTTCCACCCGGGCTCTCCATGCCCTTTTGCACGGGCACTGCGCGGATTCCTTGAAGTACAATATCCTGCTGGTTCCGACCCTGGTGTGGCTGGGAACCCTTTTTTTTATCCGGAACAGGCGCGTGTTTAACCGGACATTGCTGGCAGGAGCAGGGGTGCTTGTGGTGTTTACGGTTGTGCGCAATCTCCCGTGCCTGTAGCGGTGTTGGCAACAGGGAGGTAATGCAGAACGGGGCTTTCCGGTCCGGTCATGGAGAGCAGAGGATAAAAGAAGCTTGCATGCCGGAAAAATGAACTTGCCCTCTCTACGGGGGAATGGGATAGTGCCATAAGCGGCTTCCCATGAAACTTCTGCCTTATTTGCCATTACTGATTCTGCTGTTGGTCCCCGGCACAGTTCATGCTGCTATGGAGGCGGAGCATCTGGAAACCCATACGGAATTCGTAGCCCGCAAAGGGTACCCGGAAAGCATGGAACAATGGTCTGACCGTCATTTGCTGAAAGCAGTGGATGCCAGGGTGCTCCATGTAGTTATTTATCTGGGAAGCCAGCGGGGACGGCTGTACGCAAATGAACAGGTAGTGATGGATTTTCCCGTTTGCACCGGGGACCGGGATCATCCTACCCCCGCAGGAACTTTTACCGTACTGGAGAAGGACAAGGACCATTATTCGGACCTGTACGGTTTGGCAATGCCGTGTTTTATGAGACTCACCAGGGACGGAATCGGGCTGCACGCGGGGCCCGTTTTCCGGACGCCTCAGTCTCACGGTTGCATTCGCATGACGCGGGAGTCCTGTGCAGCTCTATTTAATAAAATCCGCATTGGAACGCCTGTGAGGATTGTGGCAGAATGCGTCATGAAACATTGAAAATAAGTCTGTGATATGTCCAACTCATAAAAGGGAGTTGAATATTATGAATGTAAAGAAAAGCTCGGTAATCATTGGAAGTGCCCTGGCGGGAATGCTGGCGATGGTTTCCTGTTCGGGACCGCCGGAGGAGAATTTGAGAGTAGTTCCACTGACGATGCCCATGGCATCCTACAATCCCAATACGCGGGTTGTGGTAGCCGGCGTGGATTATACGGAAGTGCATGATGAATGGATGAACCCGGATATCATGAAGAAGGCCAGATCCGGCAATACACGTGTGGTGATAAGCCGGAGCGCCCAGAGGGGGCAGCTGATGGTAGGCGATGAAGTTGCCATGGATTTTCCCGTTTGCGTAGGGACTTCTACACACAAGACGCCGCTTGGGCATTTTAACATTACGGAAAAGAAAGTTCACCATGTTTCCAACTTGTATGATGCCTCCATGCCTTATTTCATGCGCCTGACGGATGGCGGAATCGGGATGCATGTGGGGCCCGTCTTCCGGACGCCCCAGTCTCACGGCTGCATCCGCATGACGCGTTCCTCCTGTGTGCCGCTTTTTAAAACCGTCAAGGTCGGAACTCCCGTGAAGATTGTGCCGTAACGGGAAAAAATGGCCGCAGACGACATCTGCTTTTTATTGATGAGGAGGAAGCAATGATTTCTCCCATTAGAACAGGAGGACGAACTGAATGATCTGCCGGAGGTGCTGGTTTTACTGACAAGCCTTGATTTGGCCGTTTTTCTGGAATCTCACTCTCCATGATTTATTGCGGTATTCCTTATTCTCAGAAAAAGGTCCGGAAAAACTGCGCATACTAATGGAACCGGGAAAGATGGAAAAGACCGGGACTTCCCGCAAGAAGGGGCAGGTTTTCCGTCTGGAAACCTTCTTGCGTTCGCTGAAGTTTTCTTATGAAATAGGGGATATTTGTTCATTGCGGAACCCCGAAGTCAGGAGGGTATTTGTTAATTATTTCCATAATAGATTTATTGCATTAATATAATGAATGACATATGAGAGCATGAAAAAAAGATAAAAGAAGATTTTTTACACAAAATCGACCCGGCTGCCGCTATCAAAATAGGAACGTATGAAGATAATCGGTTTTGTACCGCAAGTCGCATTGCTCCCAACAACCCAAACCCTCCTCCATGCCTTACTGCCGGTTGAACGGTTCCCGAATTCGGCCGGCAGCGGCATGAATGGATTTCCATCATGTACGCACCCGTTGTTTTTGGCGCATGAGAATGATTGTTAAGATTTAGAGTGATGGAAATACGGCATCTGCTTTCACTCTGTAACAATTCCGCCTGCTTTGGCTGTTCTGTGGAGAAAAATACGGCTTGTGGAAGCCGTCCCGTGGACGACTTTGTCTGCACTGTTGTTCGGAGTGGTGACACGACGCGCGGCAAATGTACCGGCTGGCATGCAACCATAGAACCTTCTCCGTAACCCTGCCGGAAATATGGTTCTGCATGCAGCGGTTGTTATCCCGCGTTCTATTGATCTTTTCCGGAGTTATTTTGCAGGAGGGGAACGTATCTTCCATAACCCTGGGCTTCCATGTCCTGTTCCGGAATGAATTTCAATGAAGCGCTGTTGATGCAGTAGCGCAGGCCGCCGCGTTCTTTGGGACCGTCCGGGAACACGTGGCCCAGGTGGGCATCCCCCGTCCTGCTGCGAACTTCCGTGCGGTTCATGCCGTGTGAAAGGTCCTGTTTTTCCTGAATCAAGCCTTCCTTGATAGGGCGGCTGAAGCTGGGCCATCCGCAGCCGGAATCAAATTTATCCGTGGAAAGGAACAAGGGCTCTCCTGTAGTTATGTCCACGTAGATGCCGGGACGGTCATTGTTGAAATATTCATTCCGGAAGGGGGGTTCCGTTGCGTTTTTCCGGGTGACGGCAAATTGTTCCGAAGTCAGGGACTTCCGCAGTTCTTCATCCGATTTCTTTTGATAAACGGGTTTGGCCTCTTTGGCCTGGCTGGCTTCCCGGAAGCGGAAGGCCGGAATGTGGCAGTAGCCGCCGGGGTTTTTGTTCAGGTAGTCCTGATGGTATTCTTCCGCCCTGGAGAACTGTTTGAGGGGCTGGATTTCAATGGCCAGGGGCTGCTTAAAGTGCTGCTGGAGGCGTTTCAAGGACATTTCTATGACAGGCTTGTCTTTTTCATCCGTGTAGTAAATGCCCGTGCGGTACTGTACTCCTGAGTCGTTTCCCTGTCGGTTGACGGAGACGGGATCAATGACGGCATAGTATTGTTCCAGCAGGAAGGGCAGGCTGACTTCGTCCGGATCGTATACCACTTTAACCGTTTCCGCGTGGCCTGTTCCCTTATTGCATACTTCCTCATACGTAGGATTGGCGGTGGAGCCGTTGGCGTAGCCGGCTTCCGTTTTTTTAACTCCGGGAATCAGGGAAAGATATTTTTCCACCCCCCAGAAGCAACCGCCCGCCAGGTAAATTGTCTTCAAATTCTTGTTGTCCATATGATGTTTGCTGTTGTCCGCATGGCCGTTTTCTCCGCAGGAAAGCAGGGAAAGCATGGCCACGGCCGCCAGGATGGCGAATGCCAAGCCAGCCAGGGGCCACGGACCGTGGTAGATACGTTTCATAACCATATTGCTGCGTTTGCCTTCCGGAATGTGTCCGGATATTTTGCGGAAGGCTATGAAGTTAGACAATGCTGTCGCTGTTGTGTTCGCCGCGAATGTCAGCGGAAGATTTCCGCCCGGGGGTGCTCCTGGTGCGCGGCAGGTTTTTCAACCATTCGTAAATGGCCCGGTCACGCGCGGTGGGTTTCCGGCTTGTTTGGAGATAAAAGCCGTATTTGGTCCGGAAATTGAAAATTACCTTGTCGGCATTCATTCCGATGATCAGGTGATCCAGCCGTATTTCCGCTTCTGCGGGGGCATATGAAGTGAAATCAACATGGCCGCAGTTGTTGATGCCGCCCACATAATGATTCACTACCGGCAGAATGCAGGGGAGGAGGGATGAATCCGCCGGACAGGGGGAAGGGGACGGTCCGTCCCGGAAAAGGATTGCGGGGGGAGATTCCCCGGAACGGAGGGCGGAAAGCTTGTCGAACGGGATATTCCACAGGAAGGAGAATACCGCCGTGCCCAGAAGGAATATGGGAACAGCCAGAATGGCACACCATTTGCCGAATGTGTTTTTTACCTGCATGCAGTCTGCGTTCCGGTGGAGGACGGCTTCACAGCATGGCATGGAGGGATGCGTATTGTCCATCCGGAAATAGGGAGAGGTGAAGATGGGAGAAGAAGAATGGACATGTGGTCTTTTTGCTGTTGTTGTTTTTTGGTGAAAGAAAGAGATGAAAAACGTGTAAAATGGGGCAGTCCAATGAATGTTCAACTCCTATCCATTGTTTCCGCAGGCCGGCTGACGGTTCTGCTTGCCGTTCTGGCAGTATTCTTTTCAGGGATTTCCCCGGCTGAAGATTATCCTGCCCTGGATGTCCCCGCGGACATTGCGTTGAAGGTGAACAAGGCTTCCTCCCCCCAGTCCCCCTATTCTTCCGGCCATTCCGTGAACCAGGCGATAGACGGTTCCCTGGAGTCCGCCAACTGGCATGCGCCCGGTGCGAGGCACGTGGAGGGAGAGTTTGAGCTTGCTGAACCGTCCACCCTTCATTACGTGTCTTTCTCCGGAGCCAATTTCAACGAAGTGTCCCTTTCTGTCATGACGGGATCCTCCTGGCGGAAGCTCGGCAAGTTCAATCTGGGCGGTTCCAGGATCGTCAAATTCAAGACACCGCTCCAGAAGGTGCAGAAAATCAGGATGGAGGTGGATTATCCGGAAGGGACGTCTCCTTCATTCACTGTGCGGGAAGTAGGTTTTTACCAGAAACCTGAATCCGGCCTCAACCGGCAAGTGCTGAAAGTATTCAAAGACACGTCCTGTTCCTCCCTGAATCCCAAGTGCACGCTGGCGGATCTCAAGGCATTGCCGGAGTTTCTCCAGATAGTGGCGCGAAAGCTGAAATCCGGACGATATGAGGACAAGGAATTCCGCATCGCTTCCTACAGGGCTTACAGCCATCCCGAATTTGCTGCGAAAGTAAGAAACATCAACGCATTGAATAAATTTGACAATCCTACCGGGATCGTAGCGCAGGAAGGGGATGAAATTCTGGTGTTCGTCGGGCCCACGCATGGGGAAGACATTGCCCTGGCTTCCGTTTCCCCGGCGGGAATAGAATCCTCCGCCTATCCTCTTGACAAAGGAATCAACAAGATCAAAATTTCCCGTTCAGGGCTGCTGTATGTGATGTACCATACAGATATCAGCAAGCCCAAGCGACCCATAACCGTCCATATTCCCGTAGGCAGCGGAACGGTGAACGGGTATTTTGATGTCACCAGGCATACGGACAAGGACTGGAAACGGATGATCGGCAAGGCTCCCCACAGCATGTTTGACATCGTGGGGCGTTATTCCATGATGATTCTTCATACGGAATACCTCAGGGCCTACAGTCCGGATTCCATTACGAAGTCCGTCCAGACATGGGATGAAAGCGTCAAGGCCATGTGGAAGATCATGGGCTTTGACAAATATCCCCAGCCGCACAATAACCGTCAGCTTGGCGTCTCCGTGGGCAACGGCGTCCACATGTTCGCCACCTGGTATTATTGCGGCTACAGCATCGGTGATAACGGCAACACGATGAAGAATGAAGTGATAGCGCCCGGCGTGCTTCAGGGAAACCGCCTCTGGGGGATAGGCCATGAAATCGGTCACTGCTACCAGCATCCGTTCAATTGGCGCAGTATGTCGGAAAGCTCCAACAATTTCTTCGCGCAACTGATTCTGGACCAGGTGGCCAACCGGATCAATGGCAACGAACGGGCCACGGATATGGAGAATCCCTGCAAGTACCTGCTGGAGGACGTCGTGAAGGGAAAGCCCTTTCACGATATCAATGGATGGGCGAAATGGGGCTTTGCCCAATATTCCTTCTACCTGTACTTCCACAAGCTGGGGATCAATCCGGAATTTTATCCCGTCCTGTTCGAGTCATTGCGGCGCAAGCCTCTTGCCAAACAGCAGTATGAGGTTTCTGAAGCCCATTTGGCGTGGTATGAACGCGTTTGCAATGTCTCCAAAACGGACTTCACGGAGGATTTCGAGATCTTCAACTGGTTTGTTCCCATCGACTATAAAGGGAACCAGTATGGGGAGTACAGTTTTAAGATGACGGAGGAAATGGCCCGCGCCTCCAAGGCGCGCATTGCCGCCAAGAGGTATCCCAAGCCGAAGTTCCGCATCGCTTTCCTGCACCAGCACGGGAAGACGGTGAATTTATGGGGAAAGAACCTGCACGGTTCCGAGCTCAATGGCTATTGGACCAAGTACAAGGAAAACGCCCGGCTCAGTTCTTCCGTTTCCGCCACCAGGAAAGGCAGCATGATCGTGGTCAGGAACGGGGAAAATGCCGCGGCTTTCTGCGTGACGACCAACGGCAAGGTGGTGGGGTATTACGATCGCCAGCAATTTGATGTTTCTTCAGTGGAATGGAATGATACCTCCAGGGTATATGCCATTCCGATCCAGGCCTCGGAACCCTACAAGCTAATTTACCAGGCCGGTAAATCCTAAACGTCGTTCGGAAGTCCCCGGACCCCTCCCGGAACAGGACGTTTCCGGGAGGGGCGGGCGGCGGGGCGTCTACCATTCAGGCGACTTGAAGTTGTACACGGGGCGGATGCGTTCCACGATTTCCGCCGTTTCATGGATGTTGTCCAGCACGCTGTTTCCGTCCTTGTAAGCCATGGGCGCTTCATCCAGCGTGGCGCGGGAGACGCAGGTGGAGAAGATGCCCTGCATGGAGGCCTCGAACTCTTCCAGGGAAATGCTGCTTTTGGCTTTCTTTCTGGACATTTTACGGCCTGCCCCGTGCGGGGACGAGTTGTTGTATTCCTCATTCCCCTTGCCGATGCAGATGACTGAGCCGTCCCGCATGTTCAGGGGCACGATGAGCTTGCAGCCCGCGGAGGCCTGGACAGCGCCCTTGCGGATGATGTTGTCTTCCGCGATGTAGTTGTGGACGGTGTCGAAGCTTTCCAGTCCTTCTGCATTGTCCATCAGTTCGTGCAGCATCACGCGGCGGTTCAGTGCGGCAAAGCGCTGGGCTACTTTCATGTCCCGCATGTAATTCAGCGTGTTTTCCCCCTCCAGGTAGCAGAGCCCTTTCTTGCGCTGGACCAGGTATTCGTTCGGGCATGTGGCGGTGGCCAGCTTCTGGTAGTATTCCGCTATTTTCAATCCGAAGTTGCGGGATCCGGAGTGGATGCACAGGTAGGTGTCCCGGTCTCCCTGTGCTATTTCAATGAAGTGGTTGCCGCCGCCCAGGGAACCTATGGAACGGCGGTGCCTGTCCTTGTCCGTCCTCAGAACGTCCACGCAGATGCGGGCGATCTCTTCATCCAGTTCAGGATCGTCCAGCAGGGCCTGGTGGACTGAAGAACGGGCGTGCATGCCGGACGGTACGCGTTCGCGCAGACGGGCGTCAAACTCGGCAAAATCCGGAAGAGCGTTCAGACGCGCCGTGAGTACGCCGCAGCCGATGTCCACGCCGATCAGGTTGGGAATCACCTTGTCCGTTTTCAATTCCGCGGTGAATCCGATCACGCAGCCGGCCCCGGCGTGGACGTCCGGCATGATGCGCACCCGGCTTCCTTCAAAGGCGGGGTGGTGGCAAACGTCCTTGATCTGGGTGCGTGCCAGGTCTTCCAGTTCATCCGTGAACACCCGGGCTTCCGTGTATTTTCCGTTGATGGTGATCATATGTCTCATTTCTATGGTTGAAGGGCGCCGCGATGGCGTGCATGAAGTGCGGGCGGCGGTGTCCTGTGACTTCGTGACCATAACGTATTTTCTGACTCTTGCATTATAGGAAGATGCATGTAGTATGACTATATAGTCATGTTTGAGCATCTTTTTTCCGAACGCGGATTATCCCTGGACCGATTGAAGACCCTGATTGAAGTTGCCCGGGCGGGCAGCATTGCCGCAGCTGCCCGCGGCGACAGTGCACGGCAGAGTCTGTATTCCCGGCAGATCAAGGAGCTGGAGGAGTTTTTCGGCGTAGAATTGACGCGCCGCCGCGGAAAGGTGCTGGTGCTCACCCGCTCCGGGTGGGAGCTGGTAAGGCGCGCCCATGAGAGCCTGTGCCTGCTGGACGATTTTAAGAGCCGCAGCCGGAACATGCCGTACCGCTTCACGATCGGGGCCGGCGACAGCCTTCACGCGTGGATTGCGGCGCCCGTGCTGGCGGAGATGCAGAAGCGCGGATTGCCCTGGCTGTTTGCCCTGCAAAACCTGCGCAACAGCGACGTTCCTCTCAGGCTCCAGAATATGGATGTGGACTTCGGCATTGTCCGCACCAGCGCGCTGGCGGCGGAAGGACTGGAAAGCCGGGTGATCCGGTCCATGGACTATGCGCTGTATGTTCCTGAGGCGCTGGCAGGGAAGGGGGCAAGCGGGACGTCCGCGGATTTTCCCCGTCTGATGGAAACGTTGCCTCTGGCAACATTGGCCGGCGGTTCAGGGTTTTATGCCTCCCTGCAACGGAGCTGCATGGAATATGGAATAGACCTGCGGGTGCAGTGTGAAACACAGTCGTTCCCCTTTGCGGCTCGCATGTTGAAAAGCGGCGCCTTCATGGCAATTCTGCCCTGCATGGCGGAGGGGGAATTGGGAAAGGGTTTTCTCAAGATCACCCATCCCGCGCTGGAGGGCCTGGCCCGCAGCATTTCCCTGGCCTGGAATCCGCGGCTGCTGCGCGTACGGCCTTCCGCCGGAAAAGTGATCGAGGCCTTTGCCGTTTCGAGACAGGTCTGACCGAGGGTGTCCGGGCGCTTCAGTCGGAGTCCACGCCCAGCTTGTTTTTCCGGTAATGGTCCAGTGATATGCGGTAGAAATAGACAATGGCCAGCAGGTTCAGCAACGCGCCTATGCCGAAGGCCCAGTTCAGGTTCAGGTACGCGTAAATCTTGCCTCCGCAGAACATGCCCGTTCCTACGCCGATGTCGAACGCTGTGAAGAAGGTGGAATTGACGGCCCCCCGGTGGCCGCGGTCCGCCATGTTCAGCTTCATGGTCTGGAAGGTGGGAATGAAGATGCCGAATCCGAAGCCGATCAGAATGGCGGAGGTGTAATACACCCATTCCAGCGGGAAGAGGGCCAGAGCGGCGAAACTGGCCGTCAGAATGCCCAGGGAAATGACGGAAAGCTCCGCCACGCGGCCGCGGTCGATCTGCCTGCCCACCATGAACCGCGAGACCAGCATGCCGATCCCCATCAAAGCGTAAAACAGGCCCGCGTACTTGAAGCCGTACATTTTGCCGTACAGGGCGGAATAAACGGCCACTACGCCATAGGAAAAGGAAGCGATCATGACGTTGACCGCCAGAGGAATGCCCACACGCAGCACGAGCCGGTCCAGCACCTTTTTAGGTGTTTCCTGCACGGGTTCCTGAACGGGACGTTTGGGGGCGCGGATAAGCGAGGCAATGCCCGCTCCGGCCAGGCACAGTACCAGGGAGCTCCACGTAATCACGTAAAAGCCGTACTGCTGGTACACCTGGAGGCCGATCACGGGACCCAGGCACATGCCCAGCGTCATCGTCATCCCGAAAAAGCCCAAACCTTCACCGCGGCGGGACGGTG
>OHQR01001424.1_pt1 | contig 12445 bp, 15 predicted proteins | sample 1578191 | NCBI WGS metagenome assembly OHQR01 (sample SAMEA3879577, study PRJEB24766) | human gut metagenome | biome: human-associated habitat; feature: feces | place: USA | collected 1985/1987 | reverse complement strand
GCGCCGCCGCGCCCGCCGTCGCAAGGGACAGCAGGAGCATCAGCCGGCTCACGCGGGAAAGCTGTTCCAGGCCTGGGGCCACGTGGGAATATCCCTGGTCGTAAACGGTCAGGCTAAGCTCGTACCCGCCCGGCTGCTCTTCCATCAGGCCAGAGACGGCAATTTCGGCCAAAAAGGCCTGCGTCTCGCTATTCTTCAAGCGTATGGACGTAGTGTACTGGGACAGCTCCGGCGCGGGCGCGTTTGAAACAGCGCTCGCGGGGATGAGCACATGTACTGCATCCAAAGCAGTTTCCGCCGCGTAGTGCTGGCTTCGCCCATAGTTCACATTGCCTGCAAACAGACCGATGATAGTGTATTCCCCTTCACAAAAAAACGTGCTTTCCGGCCAAACGCAGCGGGAATGCTGGGATTGTGGGTGCCTCCCATCCCGGTTCCCATCTTGATAAAGTTCCGTAGCACAGGGATAAAAGCCGAGCGAAAGCGTATCTCCTAGCGACCAGCCGTTCAATCCAGCCATCCCTTCACTTACAATACAGTACCGATTGCCCGCAGTATAGTCCTCCTGTGTAAACGCTCTGCCCTGAGAAATAAACGCATTGCCAGAATGGAATGCGCGCATGGCCGAGAGATCATTTGTGGTAATAGCTGTAAGAGAATTTGCAGTAATATTGCTGCCGTTCATGCTTTCGAGGAACCATCGCCCCGTCTCAGTTTCAAAAAAATGTTCCGAATACTCCGCAATGGGCAAAAAATATCTCAGTTCCCCTGATTCTGGCAGTTCGCGTTGGCTATAACCAAACGGCAGATGATAGCTATCTCCCTCAAGAACTGCCTGCTGCACCGTCATCGGCTCCGTTTTATCCTTCCATTCTCCCCAAGTATCTTCCAAAATGGCGATATATTGTCTACCCGGCTTCAACATAAAACTTCCATCGGCCTGAAACTCCATACCTGGGTCAGGCACACCGTACTCCGATGCACCCATAACCATTTCCTCCGTAAGGTAATTTTCGATGCGCAGCGTGTCCCCATAGTGTAAGTTCCTGTTTGCCGATTGAAGAACTGTAATCGAAAGTTCAGGGCTTGCATCGCCCATCCTCGGATGTATAATAATTTCTTCTGCACCATTGTAAATAAAGCAAATTACATCATTTAAATCTGGAAGGTCAAACGGATCGTTGCCGCGCTGTAGCAGCCCATTTTTAAGGAACGCGCCAAAACGTCCTCGTACATCCACATTCTCCACACCTGTCATAGCACAGATCGGCGACAGATCATAATCCACAACAGCACCAGCCCCTTTGCCCATATTAATATACCGGCGCGGAAGATGATTGATCGAATATTGGGTTAACAACCGCTGGAGTTCATCTGAATCCGGTGGTTGGAACAGATGCCCTTCCGCATTCACAGAGCCATAAAGTGTCGGAATCGCTATAGTTTCAAACGACATCTCAGCCATTTCAAAGCTTTGCTTTGAGGCCGCGCGTAAGTTCAATCCAAGGCAAAGGAACGCCGCCGCAAGCGCGGCAACGAGGAAATAGGCGATGAGCTTCACCGGCGTGCGCAGGGTCTGTTTCAGGCTGATACTGAATAGCATAAATTACCTCGTTCCTGCTCAAATCATGAGTGGCTCCGTTCCGACAATAGATAGAGCCACCCATAATCATTATGTTGCTATATTATTGTTCCGCTATTATTCCGCGTACCGCAAACCGCTACTCAGTCTTGATACCAAGGATCTCTGCAATAGTCGCAGTATATGACGGGAACTCCATCTTCCATGACGTTATATGGATTTCCGATATGGTGATCCAGCTCATAATTCACCATCATTGTGCCAATAATTTCACGGCAGTTCAAGCATACTTTATCGTAATAATCCATAACATAGCATCCTCTCTGTATTCCAGTGTGATGGGTTCCATATGTTACGGCTGGATGGTCGCAATCCACAAACGGCACAATCCCGCCGCCATTCGCGTGCGTTTCACAGCAACCATCATGCTCATGCGCTTCCTCCGCAAACGCCATCGGGAAGCTGCCGAGCAGGAACAGGGAAATCAACAAAACTACTAACAATTTCTTCATGGGTTTCTTTCCTTTCCTTGTTTTCTTTCCTTCGTCTGTAAATCGGTCTTTCGTGTTCTGTCGGGAAAGTGCAGAGAAGCCGCGTTCACGTTTTGAGCGTCACCCCCCATCGCTCCGCCCATCCGCCGGGCGGGAACAAATATAAAAGCCTGTGGAATAGTTGCATACAAATTGGGAATTTATGCCTTGCTACAAAAATAACATATCATGTTTCCCGGCTCCTGTCAATTCGCAAAATAATATATCTTGCCTAGGCATCCGCAGCATGCGCCCCGATCCACCGCCAGGCAGGAGCCTTACAGGGCAGCTCCGGGCAGCTTCCTGTTTTTGGCGAAATGGGCACGAAGCGATCCTATGTTTAAAAATCCGGCTTTATTTTTATAAATATGGACGCATGCGGACGCGCGTGTTAGAATAACAAAGGCTTTTTACGAGCGTATTTTAGGGGTGGAAAGGAGGTGCGTCCGCTTGCGGTTTTGCCCGCTTTACAGCGGTTCTTCCGGCAACGCGCTGCTCGTCCTCGCGGATGGGGCGGCGATCCTTGTGGACGCCGGCCTCCCGGGGCGCGTGGTGGCGGAGGCGCTTGCAGCCGCGGGCGTCGCACCGGAGCAGCTTTCCGGCATCCTCGTCACCCATGAGCACAGCGACCACGTGAAGGGCGTTGGCATCCTCGCGCGGCGCTACCGCCTGCCCGTATACGCAAACGCGGGCACCTGGCGGGGCATGCTGCCGCTCATCGGGGAGATCCCCCCGGCACAGATGCGCGTGTTTGAGACGGAACGGGATTTCTACCTGGGCGGCGTAAACGTTTTGCCGTATAAAACCCCGCATGACGCGAACGAGTCCGTCGGGTTCGTGTTCCAAAGCGGGGGGAGCAAGCTCTCCATCCTGACGGATGCGGGCCACGTCAACGAGCGCATGCTGGACGCCGTCTCGGGCAGCGGCCTCATCCTCATCGAATCCAACCACGATGTAGAGATGCTCAAGGCCGGGCGTTACCCCTTCCCGCTCAAGCGGCGCATCCTGGGGGACGAGGGGCACCTTTCCAACGACGCGTGCGGCGCGGCGCTCACGGCGCTCTATGGCCGGGGCGTGCGCCGGGCGGTGCTCGGCCACCTGAGCCGGGAGAACAATTTTGAATCCCTCGCGCTCGAGACGGTGCGCGCCGCGCTGCGCGCAAGCGACGTTCCGGACGAAGCGTTCGCGCTTTCCGTCGCCCACCGGGATCGCGTCGGGGAAATTTACGAAGTGGATTGAGGGGGATTGCCGTATGCTGATCCGCATCCTGTGCATCGGGAAGCTGAAGGAACGCTTTTACGCGGATGCCGTGGCGGAATTTGTCAAGCGCCTTTCGCGCTATGCGGCGGTGGAGATCATCGAGCTTGCGGACGAGCGCGCGCCGGAACAGCTCAGCGCCGCGCAAAGGGAGCAGGTGAAGGCGGCGGAGGGCAAGCGGATGCTCGCGCGCGTGGGCGAGGGGGATTTCCTCGTGGCGCTGGACCAGCGCGGCGCGGAGCTTTCGAGCGAGCAGCTCGCCGCGCACATGCAGGGCTGGATGGGCGCGGGCAAAAGCCGCATCGCCTTTGCGATCGGCGGTTCGCTCGGCCATTCCCAGGAGGTGCTTGACCGGGCGGATTTCCGGCTCTCCTTTGGGAAGCCGACCTTCTCGCACCAGATCTTCCGCGTCATGCTGCTGGAGCAGGTCTACCGCGCATTCAAGATCATGAACGGGGAACCATACCACAAATAGGGAAGAGTCGGTGAAATTTTAAATTATGGAGGAGAAGATAGATGATTTCCATTGACACTAAAAGACTACATCTACGCAATGTATCGCAAAATGATGTACATGTAATGTTTGATTATAGAAATAATGAAATATGTGCTCGATATCAGAGAGGGCAGACAAAAGACTTTGGAGAAATTCTAAATATAATTGAACATAGAAAAAATGATGAAATATCAATAGATTCGCCTTGTATGATTGCAGTAGCTCTAAAAGAAACAAACGAAATGATTGGTGAAATAGTTGTTAAGCCAAAGGATAATACAATTTCCTTAGGATATACGTTTTCTTATAAATATCATCGACGGGGATATGCTTTTGAGGCTCTGACCGTTTTGCATGAGCATCTTCATAAGATTGCTCCAGAATGGGAGTTTATCAGTTTTACAGAATGTGAAAATATAGCCAGTATCGAATTGCTTAAGAAATTAGGCTATAAGAATCTCGGCTATGTTCCAAGCATGGATTCGCAGGCATTCGGCAAGTGGACAACATTGGTTACAGAGGAAAAATTTGCTCGACAAAGTAAATAACCTCCTTTCACAAAAACTTCAATTAATTTGTAAGAATAAATGTTTTACTCAGGAGGCGCTTGCAGGAAAATTAGATGTATCCAGACAGGCTATAGCGAAGTGGGAGTCTGGAGTTTCCCCAACAAAAGGATATTAGAAACAATCCATGAAACACCTGCTTGCGTTAAAGGAATTACAATAGAATACTATATTTTTTAACATGCATTTCTATATTGATTTGCATGTTTTTAATTTCAAAAGAAAATTTAAAATAAACACTATATAACACTTGACAACAGTTTGTAACTGTTATATACTGTTATCAAGAAAAGAAGGAAGGATATAAAGAATGAAAATTATAATCAATACTTCCCTAATGGTTCCCATATATGAACAGATTGTTGACCAGATTAAAATGCTCATACGCAACGGGGAACTAAAGGAAAACGACAATCTTCCATCTGTCCGTACACTTTCTAAGGAACTAAAAATAAGTGCTTTAACTGTAAAAAAAGCTTACGACAATTTGGAAAGTGAGGGTTTTACGGTTACAGTACATGGAAAAGGCACTTATGTAGCGGCTACAAATACAGAACTGCTTTTGGAAGAACAGAAAAAAGAATTGGAAGCGGATTTGGAGCAGGCTATCCAAAAAGGCAGACGATGTGGTATTAGTGATGAAGATATAAAAAGTTTATTTGAGTTGATATTGGAGGGTTGATGTATGTTAAAAATTGAACACTTGAAAAAGCATTATGATAATTTTTCTCTTGATTGTTCATTAGAGCTTATGTCTGGATGTGTAACAGGCTTGATTGGACAAAATGGTGCTGGAAAAAGCACAACATTTAAGGCGATATTAGGTTTGATTTCAACTGACGGCGGAAATATTACCATACTTGGAAAGGACAGAAAAGACTTCACAGCAAAAGATAAAGAGGAATTGGGTGTAGTATTGTCGGATTCTGGTTTTAGTGGGTATCTGAAGATAAAAGATATTATCCCTATATTGCAGAATATGTACTCAAAATTCGACAAATCACTATTTATAGAACAGGTACAGAAATTTCAACTACCTATGAATAAACAGATAAAAGAATTTTCAACAGGAATGAAAGCAAAATTAAAAGTGCTGGTTGCAATTTCACACAATGCAAAACTGCTGATACTGGACGAACCGACAGCAGGTTTAGATGTAATCGCAAGAGACGAATTGCTTGAAATGTTAAGAGAATTTCTGGAAAAAGATGAAGAACGCTCCATTTTAATCAGCTCTCATATATCCAGTGATTTGGAGTCGCTATGTGATGACCTTTATATGATACATGACGGAAAAATTATTCTGCATGAAGATACGGACGTTCTTCTTAGTGACTATGCTTTATTAAAAGTAGACGCAGAACAATACAGCAAGCTGGATAAACAGTTTATATTGCGTTCCAAAAAAGAAACATATGGATATAGCTGTCTGACAAATCAGAAACAGTATTATATGGAGAATTATCCTAAAATTGCCATTGAAAAAGGTACAATAGATGAAGTCATTACCATGATGATAAGGGGGACAGAACAATGAAAGGCTTATTCGTAAAAGATTTGAAATTGATGATGTTACAGAAAAATTTTCTGTTGCTCATTTTGGCGATTGTAATCGGAATGATGATATTTACTGATGATGTGATATTCCCATTAGGTTTTCTGAGTTTCATTGTATCACTTTTTACAGTAAGCACAATCAGTTATGATGATTTTGATAATGGAAATGCGTTTCTGTTTACATTACCTATTACACGTAATCATTATGTGAGTGAAAAATACTTTCTTGGTCTATTATTGGGGTGTATGGCTTGGGTTTTGGCAACTGTTTTAGGAATAATTACAACTGTATTGAAAGATACATTACCTATTACAGACTTAGTACAGAGTTCATTGATGATTTTACCTATTATGATTGTCGTTCAAGCAATCATGCTTCCTTTTCAGCTAAAATTCGGTGGAGATAAAGGAAGAATTGCTATGATTGGTGCATTTGGCGGTCTGGCAGTAATCACTCTCGTTATCGTGAAAGGAGCAGAAGCCATTTTCAATATTGATTTAGTTAGTCTGTTAGATAATATGCCAACTGTAAGCATGGGAGTTCTTATCGCTATTGCAATTATTATCGCTTTGTTGATGTTATTGGTTTCAATGAAAATCAGTTTGTCAATTATGAACAAAAAAGAATTTTAAAAAGGAGCAATCATATGGACTTTACAATATTGGCTGTTGTACTACTGCTGTGCGGTGGTATTCCTTTAAGGAATAAGATATATAAGGAACGCAAAAAGAAAAAAGAGGATAAAAAGAAAGGTATATAAAGTGGGTGATTTCATGGATAGTATTTTATGTGTTCTTGCCTTGATTGTATTTGCATATTGGTTTTTTATCAAACGTAACAAAAAATAATTGCTGTTGTGAGGAGAATATAAATGAAAAATACTAAATCATGTCCTAAATGTGGCTCAACCGATATTGTTCGTATTCCAGATAACCCTAACCGCCATGCCAGCGGAAATAATATTTACACAAGCACTTATACGCTATTTGGGAAAATCCCTGTAATACGTTATGTTTGTTGTTCATGTGGATATGCAGAAAATTGGGTTGAAAACGAAGAAGAATTAGAAGAAATTAGAAAAACATTTAGATAATTGAAAGGCGGTATTGATGATTATGAAAGAATATAAGTATGTAGAAGTGAAATTTGAGGCAAAAGGTGTGCTATTCCATTCTGCTTCTGAACCAAAAGAAATAATCAACAAATATGCTAAAGAGGGATATTCCTATGTTGGTTTTATTCCTACTTTAATAGATGCACATGGCGGTTTTAGAAGAATTGATTTGATATTTGAAAAATAATCTTTAAAAGCGCAGGTGATACTATGGGAAGATATTAGTAGCAGAATTTTGGGATAATGAAGAACATTATTTCCAGCAAACAGTTGAATGGCTATCGAAAAAGATATGTACCACTCCTGCTTATATACAACAAGACAGGACAGATTTTATAATCAATCCTTTTACTCGTACTGTATCACACAAAACAGGCAATATCATACAGCTTACAGCAAAAGAGTTTGATATACTTTATTTTCTCATTTCTCATAAGGAGCAGGTTTTTACCAAAGAACAGATTTATGAAAATGTATGGGGATATGACTATCCGGCAGACCCTAATAATCTGACTTCATTCATACGAAAATTAAGAAAGAAGATTGAGCCGGAGCCGGACAGACCACGCTATATCGTCATTGTCAGAGGTGTTGGATATAAGTACACGGAAAATGAGGAAATGGTAGGCAAGACAGCAACACCGCCGGAGTGATCCAGACGTGGTGGCGGTCGTAAGACATCAAGCCATGCCAGTTTTGCTGGCAAACGGCTGGTTCACTCTGACGGTGGGGCGAGCGTCAGCGAGCCATAAAGCCCCCGTTATCTAACAGGGGGGTACTATTACAAAAGACAAGAGAAAAAATAAATACAAAACTGCTGATATGCAACGATTTATAAGGTTATAAGAACTTATTTCACTTCACACCATATTCTTTTTACCCGACAGGTCTAAAACAGCATATCAATAGAAAATAAATATAAGATACAAGGTGTATGCTCCTATGAGTATATGCCTTTTTTGATTGGAGGAATGAAGCATGAATGATATAGAATTTATTGAAACATTAAAGCAAAAGAGAAATGCCTGTGATTATTCGCAATCACGACTGGCACAGGAATTGCAAATTAGCAGGCAGAACTTAAATGAAATTGAAAACGGAAAAACAAAAGCCAGTAAAGAAATGAAACATATACTTTTACATTATCTTGATTATTGTAATTGTACACAGCCTTTCACTTTAACGATTGACTATCTGCGTGTTCGTTTTCCTACCACAGACGCATTGGAAATTATAAAAAATGTACTGGCAATGAAAAGCGAATATTTTATACATGAAGATTACGGAATGTTTGGTTATGAAGAACAGTATATCTATGGGGATATTAGTGTAAATGCTTCTAAAGATAGTTCTATGGGTGTTTTATTGGAATTAAGAGGTATGGGGTGTCGAAACTTGGAATATGTTTTACAGGCAAGAGGGATAGACTGGTATTACTTTTTAAGCAGTTGTATAGATTATCAAGGTGTTTTTAAACGCATAGATTTGGCGGTCAATGATATGGGCGGATTGCTGGATATAGAAATTCTAAGGGAACGTTATTATGCCAACAAGGTATGGAAACGTTCAAGAACCCATGAAGCAGTAGACAGCGGAAAATTATCGGGTACACATGGAGATACTGCAAAAACTTTTTATATCGGTTCAAAGAATAGTTCTATTTACTTTTGCTTGTATGAAAAAGAAAAGGAACAAAAAAGCAAAGGTATAAAAACAGACATTAAGAACCGATTTGAAATTCGTTTAAAAAGTGGAAAAGCAGAACAAACGATAGAACAACTTGTTTTTTCAAGAAATCCCGAACAGACCATAGCAAGCCTTATCCTCACACAGATAGATTTTCCCGTTTATATTTTATGGGATATATTTTTAGATAATGTAACGACTTCACTTCCGTTTATTATGACGCCTGTTGCTGTCAATATGGATAAAACAAAACGTTGGTTAGAAAGACAGGTCATGCCCTCTTTATTGATGATAAAAGAGATTGAAAAGCAAACAGGAGCAAATTATCTGGAAGAAATCGACAGACATACAAGACTAACAGAAAAGCAGGAATTAAAAATTAAACAAATGACAACAGACATAGCAGATATGATTGAGAAAGATACCGCTGTTCCACAAGGGAATGACGGTATTTTTTAATTTCTTCAAAAAATCTGCAACAAAACGGCTACTTGCGTACAGATATGGTGCGAGGAAAGGAAATCTAACTTTTTTTCAAAACTACTCATTAAATCGAGGTTTCCATTCCCTATATGGAGTGAAAGAAGAAAATATTTTCATTCTCAACTTAACCTTTGGCAGTTGCCGTTCCCTATATGGAGCAAAGAAAATCTTTCATTCCATAGTTGGCAATAACGGTGTTGCATGGGTAGTTAGGGTATGAAAAGAAGTTTTTTCATCAGCAACTTAGCAGAATGACACTTTCTTTCCCTATATGGTACAGGAAAAGAAAAAAGTTTTGAATATTGGTTACGCTTTTGCTCTTTTCCAACGCGATATATAGGAAAGACGATTTTTTTCTTTTGTGTTCTTTGACAACTGAATAAAGCAATTCAATACCTTAGACAGACAGCGAGCCGTTGAAACAGATACGCCATGACCTTTCTCCAGCAAAAGCGAGCGATAACCTATTTGTGTTCCTGTAAAAGATTTGTCCTCTTTTATCGCCATGACCTGTCCTGTCTGATAATGATACTCCCGTACAGCCACAGCTTGAGCGTTCAGAGCGTCGCACGCAATGGGTACGGCTACATAAGAACTATGCAGAGGTGGAACTCCTGTGGGCTATGACAAATGCCATTGAATTGTTTAGAAAAGATTTTTACAGAAAGGGGGGTATGTGTTATTGCTGATATTGTAAAAACAAGGCAAGAAAAGACAAATAATAAGCGTGGCATTGGCAACAGAGGAAAAACAAAGATTGTTGTAAAAGAGCATTTTTCTGAAAAGGGAAAGACAATGGAAGAACTTCTGACTGATGTTATGCTTGAAAAGGCAAAGCAGACAATCGCATAAATTCGGTGCAGTTGTAAGAAATAGATTGAATGTGAAAAATAACCCATGTTATACTTTACTTGCAAGCAGGTATTGTAAACATGGGTTAGTTATAAAGGAGGATAACTGACAATGAAACAACAGATTTACAATACTGCACTTTATCTTAGGTTAAGCCGAGATGATGAATTACAGGGCGAAAGTTCCAGCATTACCACACAAAGAAGTATGTTGCGTCTATATGCAAAAGAACATCATTTGAATGTGATTGATGAGTATATTGATGACGGCTGGTCGGGAACAAATTTTGAAAGACCGAGTTTTCAAAGAATGATTGAAGATATAGAGGCAGGAAAAATCAACTGTGTTGTAACGAAAGACCTTTCCCGACTTGGCAGAAATTATATTATGACAGGACAATATACAGAATTGTATTTTCCCAGCCATAATGTCCGTTACATAGCGATTGACGACGGGGTAGACAGCGAAAAAGGCGAAAGTGAGATTGCACCATTTAAAAATATCATCAATGAATGGGTGGCAAGAGATACAAGCCGTAAAGTGAAATCGGCATTTAAGACAAAATTTGCAGAGGGTGCGTATTATGGGGCTTATGCTCCGTTAGGATATAAGAAACACCCCGACATCAAAGGAAAACTGCTGGTTGATGAGGAAACAAAATGGATTGTTGAAAAAATCTTCTCCCTAGCCTATCAAGGTTACGGTAGTGCAAAAATCACAAAGGTACTGCGAGAAGAAAAAGTTCCGACAGCGTCTTGGCTGAATTTCACAAGGTACGGTACTTTTGCACATATCTTTGAGGGAAAGCCCGAAAGCAAGCGTTATGAGTGGACGATTGCTCATGTCAAGGCAATTTTAAAAAGTGAAGTCTATATCGGAAACAGCGTTCATAATCGACAATCAACAGTTTCATTCAAGAGCAAGAAAAAAGTGCGTAAGCCCGAAAGTGAATGGTTTCGAGTAGAAAATACCCACGAACCGATTATTGACAAAGAAGTGTTCTATCGTGTGCAGGAACAGATAAAATCAAGGCGTAGACAGACAAAGGAAAAAGCAACGCCGATATTTGCAGGGCTTGTCAAGTGTGCGGATTGTGGCTGGTCTATGCGGTTTGCGACAAATAAGGCAAATAAAACGCCATACAGTTATTATGCTTGCAGTTACTACGGACAGTTTGGCAAAGGTACTTGTTCTATGCACTATATCCGTTATGATGTGTTGTATCAAGCCGTATTGGAACGATTGCAGTATTGGGCTAAGGCAGTACAGCAAGACGAAGAAAAGGTGTTGAATAAGATACAAAAGGCTGGGAATGCAGAGCGAATACGGGAAAAGAAGAAAAAGGCAAGTGCCTTGAAGAAAGCCGAGAACCGACAAAATGAGATTGACCGCTTGTTTACGAAAATGTATGAAGATAGAGCCTGTGAGAAGATAACGGAACGAAACTTCATCATGCTGTCGGGGAAATATCAAAAAGAACAGATAGAACTGGAACAGCAGATAACCAACCTAAGAGAAGAATTAAGTAAAATGGAACAGGATATGATAGGTGCTGAAAAGTGGATTGAGTTAATTAAGGAGTATTCCGTACCAAAGGAACTGACAGCACCGTTGTTAAATGCAATGATAGAAAAAATCCTTATTCACGAAGCAACAACGAATGAGGATAACGAAAGAATACAGGAAATAGAGATATACTACCGATTTATTGGAAAAGTAGACTGATAATGAGGGGTCATATCTTTAACTAAGGGAAACTGGACAAGCATATCCTGATATTAGCAACCTTATTCAAATTAGCAAGTTATTCAATGTTATAAATGTTAATACATACGCTGCTTATATGAATGAGACGGATTCGACGAGATTAGTAACACCGGAAATACAAAAATTGATAACGGAAAATTTATGAGGAACAAGTTGGAATCATAAAAAGAATTTATTATGGATGATAAATGCATTTATGGGGATTTGCGTATGAAATGTGATTATACGAACAGGGATATGCGTGTAAAATATATTTACATGAACGGGGATTTCTGTGATTATTTTTGATGAAGTTCAACTGCTTCCAAAGGCCAGACAGGCAATTAAATATCTTGTTGCAGATGGAAGATATAAGTATATTGAAACAGGTTCCTTAATATCCATTAAAAAAAATATAATAGAAGAATTTGTAAAGCAGGAAGGATATTCAAACATATCTTGTTCCGATTCCGGGGATATGCCATTTAACCTGTATCTATCCAACCTTGAATAGATAGTTGTATGGAAATTGAATGCGTGATAGAATGCTATAAAGGGAAATAGGTGATGATCGT
>OHQR01001423.1_pt1 | contig 12448 bp, 9 predicted proteins | sample 1578191 | NCBI WGS metagenome assembly OHQR01 (sample SAMEA3879577, study PRJEB24766) | human gut metagenome | biome: human-associated habitat; feature: feces | place: USA | collected 1985/1987 | reverse complement strand
AGATAATGGAATTGCATGAATTTGTGACTGAGATTCCGTGGCTCTGTGCACAAATCTCTCCGCCCTCGTAGGGTGGCATACAGTGTTCGGGGCAACCGGCAAGCAGGCGCAGATGTACATCGGCGCTATGCTTGCCCAGATTCGGGACGCAGTGCGCCCCGAATTGCCTGCCCGCCATGGGCGGGCTGCCTATTGAAGCGGAATATTGATTGGAAGCCTTGCAGGAATGGGCTTTGAAAGAAAAAGAGAGGGGCCGGGTTCCGGGTGCTTCTTTTTCATCCTACATGGTGCGCTCTGTTCCCTGCGGTTACTAGTATGGTTATAGTATTTCATACTGGTTTCGTGCTATCATTAGCTGGGATTGCTATCATGCTGCTAGTAAAAAAGTCAGATATTGGCCTTATATCCGGCCAGTGCCGCACGGATCCGCTCCACGGCACGGGCAGTATATTCTTCGGACAGCTCAAAGCCGGTGGCGGAGTAGCCCTCCAGCACGGCGGCCAGCACCGTGGTGCCGGAGCCGGCGAAAGGATCGAGGATGCGGCCTCCCGGCTCGGTGATCTTCACGATGTCCCGCATGAGCTGCAGGGGCTTTTCGGTCAGATGGATGCGGTTTTGAGGGTTACTGTACTTAAATACCCCAGGCAGGCAAGGTACGGGCCTATTGATGGGCATATCCCCATTGGAACCCCAGGCGATGTACTCAGCCTGGGCCCTAAAGCGGCCCTTCTGGGGCCGGGAGTTGCCCTTATCCCATACGACGGTGCCACGCCAGATCCAGCCTGCCCACTGGATGGCATCCGTCATGCTGGGGAGTTGCCGCCAGTCTATGAATACGCATAGGGGCGCGCCGGGCTTGGCGATGCGCCTGCACTCGGAGAGCCATTCTGCGCACCAGCTGGTGAAGCTACGCTGATCCTTTGCGTCCCCGTCAAAGGCGGGAGGTGCGTTCTCGCCCATGCTGGAATACTTCTGTGCGGTACTTTTGTTCTTTTCGGCCTGCGTCCTGCCGCCGGACGCATATGGCGGATCGGTGATGATGGCGTCAAAAAAGCCTGCTGGATAGGAGCGGAGCAGGCTCAGCGCATCGCCCTGGATGATTTCCCACTTGGGGAGGGTGAGACTATCGCACATGCTGATGGATCTTCTCCTTCTTCTTGAGATGGGGCTGCTTCATGCCCTGCTGCTTGAGACCCTTGTAGGCCATGCCCATAACAAAGAAAATATTTCCGTCCATCCCGACAAGGTTCATTGGGGGCTGGATTTTCAATGGATCGCCTCCTTTACAAAAAAGATGAAGCCCGGCACAATGCCGGGCTTGGGTTGGTTCAGTATGTTGTTGTATCAAGGCTCAAATTCGTTGAGTTTTTTTCTAATATGCTTTACCTTGCCTTGGCTCCGCTCCAGCGTCTTTTCCCAGGTCTTTGCTGTTTGTGCCTTCAATAATTCGACCAATGCGTCCAAATCTTCCTGCTCGTCGTATCGCTCCAGCGCCGTGTAATACTCCTTTTTATCTTCATCGTAGATGATAACAGGCGGTTCTCCGTGGGTCATGAGGAAGTAATTGAGCAGTGTCCTGCCCACACGTCCGTTCCCGTCCGCAAAGGGATGGATATACTCAAAGCGGGCATGGAAATAGGCGGCTGCCTTGAGGATATTGGCCTTATCGCCGATTTCAGCCAGCTCCTCCACCAGCTCGGATATGGCCTCCTCCACTTCTTCCGGGGCATATCCCACCTCATGTATACCTGTCACATAATCGTGCTTTTTGAACTCGCCGGGGCGTTCGCCTTTATCCACATACCTGCGTTCATCGAATGTCCCGCTGGTAAGGATGGCATGGACTTCTTTGATAAGCTCCACGCTGAGCGGTTCTTTGTCCACGATCCTGCGGCGTAGGAAATCATAGCAGAGCTTTTGATTCTGCTGCTCAAACAGGGCGCGGGGATCGCCGGTGAAATTTAGGGCTTTCCCGTTCTCGAAGATCTCTCTGGTATCATGATAGGTGATCTGGTCATTTTCTATCTTACCGGAATGGTAGGCAAAGAGAACCCGAAAGTTGTTTAGGAGGATATCCAGCTCCCCCGGGGTTTTCGGATCGTGTAAGCGCCAGTATTCCCTTACTGCGGCATAGTCGGCCATCTTTTTGCCTGCCTTCCTCCGTTTTTTTCAAGTGCATTATACCATATTTTCAGGAGATTTTATTACCGGCAGGGCAGGTTTTTTCGTTTGGCCTGTGGCATTTCATTCTGATCTGTCAGAATGGGAATCTTCAGCTTCTGTGCATATTTGATTTCTTTCCACATCCCTTCGCTCCACACAGGGCCATATACACGCAGCTCGCTGCACCGCTCGATCAGCTTCAGGCACATCCCCATAGCGGCCTTGTCCTCTACAGGATCGCAGGGATCGGCAATGGATGGGAACATGAGATGGGGGCAGACCGGGATGCTCCCTTCCAGGAACACTTCACGGGCCTTTCCCTTTGCAAAGGCGATGTTCTTTTCCATATCCCCCCGCAATGGAGCGGAAATGTAAACCAGCCTAGGGCCGGTTTCATGCCTGCGTAGAAGCGCGGCGGGGTTTAGTTCATTATCCGGCTCGGTGTCTGGGTCGAGGGTATCTTCGCAAAGAGAATACGAGGTGACGGTATCGTTGTAGTTGTAGCCGGTCACATCGTAAAAGCGCTGGGCATAGTCGGTCTTGACACGGCAGAGCTGGCTGGCTTCCTTGGCTTGCGGCCCGCCCATTTCCATATTCCATTCCAGCAGGGTCAGGGCTTTGATCGTCTGGATATCCGTCTTGTATGGCTGCACTGAGCCGCTCTGCATTTTGCAAAAGAATATCTCCGGCTCCACGGACTGGAGAGCCATGCCGTTTTTGTTGCAGGCGCTGATGTTGGCGAGATAACAGCCATACAGCATATCGCTGGTACTCCGCTTCCCGCCGCCGTCCTGCACCAGCGTTTTGTAGAGCCGGGCAAAGCCATATAAGTTCGATAAATCCAGAACTTCTTCTTTTCCCATGATTCCTCCTTTCAGCGTTCCCTGCCCCGATCCCTATTATTCTTCTTGATAGATGGTTCCGGGGACAGCGAAGGTTCTGCGTTGTAGACGTCTTCATAGGTGGAGCCATCTTTGGATAACCTGTAGCCTTCGTCCTCCAGGTCGAAGCCCCACATCTCCGCCGCCTGCTCAAATGCTTCTTTTGAGCCGCTATATGGAGACATATCTTCCGTGATCGCTCCGCCCCGGAAGACCATCCAGCCCACATTGTTGCCTATGTTCTCATCCGCCCAGCGGTACTCGATCTCCATACCGGAAAACTGCTTGGACAGCGCTTCCAGGATGGTGGGTACGCCGTCCCATGCTGTATAAAAGGAAAGGCGATCCATGGATTTATCCCAGGGGATGCATTCGTAAGCATTCCACTTGGTACCCCAATTCTTTATGCACCAGTCGTACCACGTGGTACAGCCATATTGCCGGATGTTTTCATAATATTGTTTACCAAGCTCAAATACCTCCGGGTCATCCTTGACCAGTTTCATATAATGTTTTTGCAACTTCGAGAGCCGGATTTCCTTCTGCTGTTCCGTGAGCCGTCCGGTACGTTCCCGGATGGTGATCCCTTCAACCGCGCTGATGTACTTACGGTATAGCTTCAAACCCCATTCTCCCCGTGAACCTGCCTCTATTTGCAGCGATACTGGCATGGGAATGAGGTTGTTGAAATCCACATGGCCCAGAGACTTGCCCTCGGGCCGGAGAAACTCTGCAATCTGCCGGAGCATTGTATGCTGTTTGTCATCTCCTATAACGGAGATGTGGTTTATAACATGGTTGGGCATCCGCTACCTCCTTTTGCTTTCCATAGCCCTGCACATGCTCCTAAGTTCATGGGCTCGGTTTATCTGCTCCCAAGGGAAGGCCTCGTCTGCAAAGTGCCCCTGGCGGGCAGTGCGGGCAAAGATGGGCTTGGTCAGCTCCAGGGTGCGGATGATCCCGGAAGGGGTCAGGTCAAATACGGACAGCACCACTTCCTTCAGGATCCCGTCATGGTATATTCCGGTGCCATGGGTATCCACATCCACGGCAACAGGCTCGGATTTCCCTATAGCATATGCCAGAGAGATGGTACATTCCCCGGCCAGCCTGGCGCCTACGATGTTCTTTGCAATGTAGCGGGCCATATATGCCCCGCTCCTATCCACCTTGGTGGCGTCCTTGCCGGAAAGAGCTCCCCCGCCATGGGGGATACTGCCGCCGTAGGTGTCCACCATAAGTTTGCGCCCGGTGAGCCCGGTATCCGCTTCAAAGCCGCCAAACACAAAGCGCCCGGAGGCGTTGATGTATACGGCATCTTTATCGAAGGGCAGCTTGCCAAGGGATGGCAGAATTACATGATCCATGATCCTGGCGCGTAGGGCTTCCATGTCGGTGTCTTGGGTATGCTGGGCAGACACCACGATGGATGTCACCCTCTGGGGTGCGCCATCCGCATACTCCACGGATACCTGGGTCTTGCCGTCCGGCAGGAGGCCGGGGATAGTGCCCAAACGCCGGGCAGCGGTGAGCAGGTGGGTCATGCGGTGGGCCAGTACTACAGGCAAGGGCAGCATCTCTTTGGTTTCGGTTGTGGCATATCCGTATAGGATGCCCTGATCGCCTGCACCCAGAGGGCAGCTGTCATCTACTGGCTTCCCATTTTTGTTGCCGTTATAAATGCTACTATCCTGATCAACAGCCTGTGCAATATCCCCACTCTGATCGTGGATGCGGCATTCGATTTCATATTCAAGTCCATCATATCCGATATGCTTTATGGTTTTGCTCACGATATACGGGATGTCGGGCATCCCTGCGGTGGTGATCTCGCCAGCCACGATCACCTTACCGGCAGTGGCCAGCACTTCGCAAGCCACGCGGGCGGTGGGGTCGGTTCTCAAACATTCATCCAGCACGCTGTCGGCAATGATATCGCAGAGCTTATCGGGATGGCCCTCGGTTACGGACTCCGCCGTGAGGATTTTTATGTGATTTTGCATTTTGATCTCCTGTTTTATAGAAATGAGGTTATCGCTCCATGTTGCGATGCTTCTTCTTTGGTTTGTTCTCTGCCATAGCCGGTTCCATAGGCAGAACGACCAGCCTGCCGTCTACCCGGAGAAACATCTCCGGCATTTTATAATGTTCTTTATACTTTTGCATCAGATCCTCTCCAAGCGAAGAAAAGGTTTCTTCGGCCAGTCCGGTAATCAGAAATGTTCCTGCCAGAACATCGTAGATATGCCCATCCTCATCCCGGAGCGCGCGGTTCAATGGGCTGCCTTTCAGCTTGCTTTCTTCGTCGCAGATTATGGATACAGGGTCATCGTGGGGATAAACCGCCTGAATGTGCCCTCCTACCTCGTGCTGTAATGAAGCAAGGCCAGGTGAAATATCCTTCTCATATGGCTCTTTTCCGGGTTCAACGACGAGCACGGTGATCTTTTCGCTTGCATCACGCATGTTGCTTATTTCCTTCTATTGTGGATGTGCAGAAATACGAGTCCGCCTAGAATGAACAGGACGAGGCAAATGTATATGATCGTTTTCGGTTCCATGTTTACCTCCATATTTTTATAGCTGACCGCGGCGAACGGCCAGAATGACAAAGCGTCCGTTGCCCCGGTAGAGGGAGCGGTCACAGGTAGAGAGAGTCAGGATAGAGTCTGTTTCGCAAACAGGCACACCCGTATCGTATAGGGATAGCGTCTGTGCTTTTTCCAGCCATTCTAAAAATGCCTGATGATCGGGGAAGGACTGGCGGAGATAGTTGAAGCCATCATCCCGAAGATCGAGATGCAGTACCGCAAACACTTCCCACCAGCCATATTCTTCAAGATAGGTGTCGAACTGGATATAGGGGTGTGTTTCAAAATAGGAGCGGTCCTTATATAGCAGCAGCGGCGCGAACATCTCATCCTCCCGGCCTTCGCCCATGTTGTGGGCGTAGAGGATCGTATTTTGATCCAACGAAGCAAGGCTGTTGTTGGCATCCATGAAAACAGCCCCGGCGCTGGATCTCTTGCCGGAGCTGTCGTGTTTCAGGTATTTGCTGTTGTTCGCGGATCGCATGACGGGATAGGATATGGGGGTATCGGGGATGGCGACCCAGCCGATGGTATCTTCGTTCAGTTCCCGGAGCCCCGCAAAATCCGCTGTAATGTAGGGAAGCTGTATGGACGGTTTGACCTCCTGCTGTGCTGCGGGCTTTTCAGGATCGGGCGGATCGTATTCCAGAACAGCGGTGTATCTCTGCTGGATATCGATGTATTCCTCCGATTCCTTCTGGGCTCGTACATGAGATATGAGAAAATAAAGTAGAAGAGAGCCCGCAGCCGCAAACAGCCCCAGGCTCAAAATCATGGTTTTTCGTATTCGGATCACCTCCTATGCATAGGAAAGGAGGAGCGTTTCCGCTCCCCCTGGGTCAATGGTTTAGTTCATTTTTTTCTTTCGAAGATACAGGACGCCAACGCCTGCGGCAAATACCAGCAGGCCAACGCCGCCATACAGCGCCCACATGGGCAGGCCGTCACGCCCGGTCTTTGCGCCGGAGCCCTCCTTGTGGCCCTCGGGGGAATTGTAGACGGTGACCGGGAAGGGATCATCCTCCGTATCCCGTGCTTCCATCTCAAAGGGGATGGGCTCGGTGTAGCCCACATATCCCTTGGGGACGGTCACTTCACGAAGGGTGTACTTCTGATCGGTCAGATCCTTGATAATGGCCACGCCGTCCACTGTGGAGATAATGGCGCTGCCTTTTTCGTCCGGGGTATATGCCCCGTCCTTATCCCTGGACAGCTTGATCTCCTTACCGTCCTCACCATAAAGGGTGAATTCAGCTCCGTCCAAGGGATTATTGGTAGCTCTGTCGATTTTGGTAAGTTTCATAGCGTAAGCCACAAAGGATACCGTCTGATTTTTATCCTCGATATCCGTATGGCTTGCGATCTCGTTCTCTCCGATATACAGCCGTTCGAATACTACCACTTCCTTGCCTTTGAGAGAGGAAGCATCGAATGTGAAGGTCACTTCTATGATCCCGTCCGATTTATCAGGCGTAAAGCTGGTTTCTGCAGTTACCTCCTGGTCATCAACGAAGAGCGCCTTGCCCGTGGCCTTGTCCATGAGAGTGCCCTTGAGGGTGTACTTCTGACCAACGGTCAGGCCCTCATATTTCACCTTGTCGATGATGGTGGTCTTCCTGGAGATGGCAAGCTGCTTCTCGCCGTCCTTGCCGGAGGCGCTGGTTCCGATCTTCGGCTCATTAAAGGTTACTGTCTGATCCTTATCCTCGATATCCGCATGGGCTGCGATTTCGGCATCCCCGATATAGAGGCGCTCAAAAACTACAACCTCTTTTGCTTTCAAAGAGGAAGCATCGAATGTGAAGGTTACCTCTACGGTGCCATTGGGTTTATCAGGCGTAAATGTGGTCTGGGCAGTTACTTCTTTTTCATCTACCAGCACAGGCTTGCCGGTGGCCTTGTCCATGAGGGTTCCCTTAATGGTATACTCCTGGCCTACAGCGAGATTCTCATATTTCACCGCATCCACAATGGTTGCGGCTGCGGAGAGGGAGAGTTCCTTCTCCCCATTCTTGCCGGTGGCCTTCGTCCCGATCTTAGGCTCGGCAAAGGAAACGGTCTGGTCCTCGTCCTCGATGTCCGCATGGACGGCAATCTCTCTACCGTTGTGGTAGAGGCTTTCAAAGACAACCACGCTCTTACCTTTCAAAGAGATGGCGTTGAAGGTGAAGGTCACCGTGACGGAGCCATCCGCCGACTCAGGGGTGAAGGTGGTTTCGGCGGTGACGGGCTGGCCGTCTACCTGAACCGCTTCACCGGTTGTCTTGTCCATGAGTTGCCCCTTTAAGGTGTACTCATGGCCGGGCTGCAGGCCCGTGTACGCCACGGTATCCACGATCACGGCTTTCGCCGTTGCGTCAAGCATTTTCTCGCCGTTTGTTCCTGTTGCTGTGGTTCCGATCTCCGGGTTTAGGAAGGTGATGGTCTGATTTGCATCCTCGATGTCCACATGGGCAGCGATCTCCTTATCCTCCAGATAGAGGTTTTCAAAGACCACCACAGCCTTACCTTTGAGAGCGGATGCGTCAAAGGTGAATTCCATGGTGGTGCTGCCGCTCTCAGCAGTGGCACGGAAGGTTTTCACCGCCATTACCTGGTTTTCGCCCACCATGAGAGGTTCTCCCGTGGCCTTGTCCATGAGTAAGCCCTTGAGGGTATACTCGGTTCCGGCCTTGAGCCCGCTGTAATAAACGGTATCCACGATGGTCACTTTCTCAGCGGCATACGCCGTATTGCCCATGCTTTCCTTTTCCAAGGCAGTGGTGAAGATCTCGGGGATAGGGATATGGTCGTCCGTCAGAGTTCCAAGGTCGATCACGGTGTTGTGGCGGTAGACGGATACCTCAAAACTGAGAAGCTCAAAGCCCTCGTTGGCCTCGCAGGGCAGTTCCTCTATGATGTAGTCATCGTAGAGGAGCGCACCCTTGCCATCGTCCAAGGCATCCAGTTCCCCGAACCATACGCCGTCCCTGTCGGTCTGACCGGCATTGGTGTTCTGGGAGTGGGGATTCCATTCGGATGCGGTGGAGAATTCACCGTTTACATCGGTGATCACAATATGGGATTCTCCCGTGGTCTTGGAGGTGATGCTGAAAGGTACCCCAGCCAGCCGCTGTGCGGTTCCATCTGCGATCTTGATGCCCTTGAGGTCGCCGCGGAGAGGATCGTTGCGGATAGCTGTTTCCGCCGTGTTGAGTTCTACGGTTTTCCCGTGCTCCCTGATCTCGAAGAAACGGGAAAGGACGCCTGTAGAAAGGTAACCTTCAAAGGGAGGGGCGATCTCTCTCACCTCGTAGGTGCCGTAGGGCAACAGATACTCAGGCGTATATGCCGTTCCGGTTTCAGCGGTGATGGTAGTGTAGACCACTTCGCCGGGAGCATACAGCACATCCTGCACCAGTACGCTGTCCAGGCTGCGGTTTATGATCTCGAAGGTTGCCCCTTCCAGCGTTCCACCGCCCTGGGCCGCATGCGCACTGGTCTCGTTGTCCCACTTTTCCACCAGCACATTGCCCCGGATGATATCGTTTTGAATGGAGGTATCTGCCGTGTTCAGGTTTACGATCACGCCGTTGGCCCGGATTTCAAAGCTGCGGCTCACAGCGCCGGTGTTCAGATATCCGATAGGTGCGGTCTTTTCCACGATCTCGTATTCACCATAGGGCAGGAGGTCGTTGGCAGTGGAAGCAACGCCGTCATCGCCTGTGGTCAGGGTATGCACCACTTCATCTGGGCCGTAGGTCTTTCCTCCGACCACCACGCTGCTCGCGCTGCGGTTGTAGATTTCAAACACAGCCCCGGAAAGCCTTGCATCTCCCTGAGGATCGTTGCAGTTAAGTTCCATGTCCCATTTTTCAACAGAAACGCCGCCCCGGATCACACTCTCCTTGACGGTGGGCTCATTGTAGGTTTCCACAGACTCCATGGAGCCGGAGGCTGCAATCTGACGGATAAACAGTTCGTTGTTAATGAGATACCCCTCCGGGGCCCTGGTTTCCTGAATGGTCACCGTACCCAGGGGCAGGGTCACGATGGTTCCGGCGCTATTGTAGTAGAAGGCATCTCCGCTTACCAGGTAGTCCGGGTGCAGCATGGCAAAGCCATCCTCGTCCGTTTCCAGCACCCAGGTTCGGGCAGGGGTTGCGCCGTTCAATGCACTGGCGCTGGTGTAGCTGCCTTTATAATACTTCACGGTAAACTGTGCGCCTCCAAGCCCGGCGCCGCCCTGGGGTTCCGCTTTGCCGGTATCGGCATCCTGCTTGCGCACCATGATGGTGGCGGGGTCGTTCTGAGGGATGTTGCTGACTGCCACCGTGGTGGTAGCATTCTCATATATGGTAAAGCTATACTCCTGATCGGTTCCGGCAAAGCCTGCGGGCGGCGTCCGCTCCACCAGGTAGTAGCCGGATCCAACGGGCAGGCCCGACAGGCTGCCATATCCATTCACATCGGTCGAGATGCTTCCCACACGGGCAGAGCCGCTGTACACATCGAACACGGCTCCTTCCAGGCTATAGCAGGGATTCCCCTCCGTCATATCCGGAGCGGAGGAGGACTTTTGCACCGCCACGCTGCCGGTGGGGTCAGGCTCCGGTTCAGGCTCCGGATCGGGTTCCCAGGAAGTGGGCGTATACTGCCAGCCTACGAGGGGCTGGTTGTTGCCGCCGGTATTGTATACAAAGCATTCGAAGCCGCTGGGGACGGCCGGAAGGGAGCGGACGATATTGGCTACCTGTACGAGCTGGCCGGTGAGGGTATCATCCAGGCCCTTGAATGCATCCAGGCTGCCCATGTAGGCATAGCTGGCCACAGCATGGCACATGCCGTAGGCCCACAGGGCGTCCGGGTCCTCAAATATATTCTTTACGCTGCCGTAGCCCGGCCCGCCGTAGAGGTAGTAGCAGCACTTCACCAGGAAATCGTTTGGGTCGTCCAGCCAGTAGTCTATGGCGTAAACGCCTGCATTCAGGCCGCTGACGGTAGGGTCCAGGCAGAAGGCTGGATTGCCATTGGCCGTATAGTAGCTTGTGTAATAGCCATAGTAGATCTGGTCTGCGCTGCGGGTATGGGTAACGGTAGTAGGTCGGGAACTGGCGCTGCGGGCCAGCATGCGGCGCTGGGAGCCGGCTGCGTATGCCGTGACGGTAATATCCCCGCCCAGAGGAGAAGCCTGCACATATAGGACGCCATCCTCGATGGAATAGGCACTCTCGGGGAGGTCAATCCCGCACTGGGAGACCACTGCATTCCTGCCTTCGGGCAGAGGAATTTCAATCATATCCGCATTAGAGGGAAGCGTCATGGCATGGGTTTTCTCCTGAAACGCACCGCCCATATTTACGCCGACATTTGCGGAGATGGTGACGCTGGCCACTTCGGCATATGCGCAGAACCAGTCCACATCTATCTCATGGCCCCAATATCTTTCCGGCAGATACATCGTACCGCTGGCAGGGTCGTACGCAGCTTGGGCGGTGATATCCAGTTCCCTATCCAGAGTGACTTTAAGTGCATTCGTATTCACTTGGATTTCGCCGGGGAACAGGTTGGCGGGGAGTGTCATGTACCCATCTTCCAGACTGGTCAGTGGATGGAAGGAATGGGCGGAGATGGACGATGTGGGCAGGTTGGTGGGAGTAACCACCTGTGCATCCGTATAGTGGAAGGTCACCGTCACCAGCGGCTCGTCCACTACCGCATATGAGATGGGTTCGATGTCCAGGCCGATGGATATTGACTGGGGTTCTCCTGTGGGAAGGATCTCCGGTAATTCGGGATTTTCCTCAACGGGGAGGGGTTTCTCTGTTTCTTCCACAGGGATCAGTTCTTCCGCCTGTTCTACGGGAGCGGGAGTGCCTTGCGGTTCGTCCTGGGCATCCGGGGCTTCCGATTCTACGGGTGTTTCACTGTCTGAGCCGGCTGCATCCGTTGGCGCAGGTGTAGGTTCCGGGGCAGACGTAGGCTCCGGCATGGATGTAGATTCCACCGCAGGGCTTTCCGTAGCCTCCGTGGCGCTGCTGTTCGCTTCCAGCTGCAATTCTTCCGTCTGCTGCGATTCCTCCGCAGCCGCATCTCCTGCCGTTGCCAGTGCGGGCAGAGGAAATACGGAGAGGCATAATAGAATGATAAGGAGGAAACTGATCATTTGCTTCGACATCGTTTTCATGCGGTATTCCTTTCTTTATTTTTTTCTTTTTTATAGTTGAAATGGGGAAAAAGGCAAAAAGAAAGGGTCCGCAGATGCGGACCCTTGTAGGAGGAGGTCAGTAGGCTACATAGCTGTGGTCCTCGCCGTTCATGGCGTGGGCTTTCATGTGGGGAACCAGTTCATCCGGGGTAAGTGTTGCCCCGCAGGAGCAAAGGGCATATCCTCCTGTCGGGATGGGCGTTGGCTCCGGCATGGCCGTGGGCGTTCCCACCCGCTCCGGTTCAGGGGTTGGCGCCGGTATAGGGTCAGGCTCTGGAGGAACCGGCGTGGGTACTGGCGTTGGGTCTGGCTTCATGGGTGTGGGGGATTCCGGCCATTCCGGTTGGGGCATGGGGGTCGGCTCCGGCGGACAGGTGATGGCGGGATACGGCCAGTCGATCTTTGGAGCCGGTGTTGTTTTCGGTGGGCAAGTGATGTACGGCCACTCACTCCTTGGGATGGGAGCCGGTTCAGCCGGAGCCGAAGCGCTTTCCTCCTTTGCCGCAGGCGTGGGGGTTGACGCAGGCACCGCTTTACTGCTGGCCATCGCCATGACCGTCAGCAGCTGCTGCGGTTCGATTTCCCGTAGCTCCATTTCCTCCAACAACTCCGACCCTGCTTGGTCT
>OHQR01001410.1_pt1 | contig 12558 bp, 11 predicted proteins | sample 1578191 | NCBI WGS metagenome assembly OHQR01 (sample SAMEA3879577, study PRJEB24766) | human gut metagenome | biome: human-associated habitat; feature: feces | place: USA | collected 1985/1987 | reverse complement strand
ACACGTGAGGAAAGGGGAAGTTGATTTTAGAGAGCTAAACGCCCAACCCTTGTAAAGGAAGAACAACTGCCCCAAAAGGAAAGAGGGAGCATAACTAATTCATTGACTACTTTCAACACTCACTATATAATACTTTTCGAGGTGAAAACATGTACGACGTAACGATTATAGGCGCAGGCCCCGCAGGTCTTTGCGCCGCTATATACGCAACAAGAGGCGGACTGAAAACCGCCGTTATCGAATGTAAAAGCGTGGGCGGACAGGCGCAAACCGCAGCGGATATTCAAAACTATCCCGGAATAATCTCGACAAGCGGATTCGACCTTTGCTACACGATGATGAATCAATGCTCCTCTTTCGGAGCGGAATTTGTGTTTGATGAGATTGCCTCCCTTTCGCTCAATACAACCCAAAAACGCATATCTCTTGCAAGCGGACAAGAAATAAAGAGCAAAACCGTAATTATCGCAAGCGGAGCAAGCGCAAGAAAACTGGGCGTCGAAAACGAAGAGAAATTTATCGGCAAAGGCTTAAGCTATTGCGCAACTTGCGACGGTGCGTTTTTCAAAGGCAAGACGGTTGCCGTCATCGGCGGAGGAAACACGGCGGCAGAGGATGCGCTGTATCTTGAAAAACTTGCAAGCAAGGTTTATCTTGTGCACAGACGCGACGCCTTGCGTGCGGACAAAATTCTTTGCGACAGGCTTGAAAAAAGCAACGTGTCAATCGTGTGGGACAGCGTCGTTCAATCGTTGAACGGAGAGAATAAAATTACAGAAATCACACTTAAAAACGTCAAAAACGGCACTTTAACATCGCTTTCGGTTGACGGAGTATTCGTTGCGATAGGGCAAACGCCAAACTCTCAACTCTTTGAAAACATTGAAAAAACGTCGGCGGGATATATAATCGCAAACGAAGTCATGCGCACGAATATCGACGGCGTTTACGCCGTGGGCGATGTGAGAGAAAAAACTCTTCGCCAAGTCGTAACCGCATGCGCCGACGGTGCAATCGCCGCCGACGATATAATAAAAACGCTTGCTTAAATGCAAATTTTCTATGCGAACGAGCCGCTTTTTCGGCTCGTTTTTCAGATGATTTTTACGGCATTTTCCGTCAAAAACAGACCGTTTTTTGCAATTTTTCTCATTCCTATACACGTTGCCGAGCATATATTGATTTGTATGCAATACTTCGGCACGGACGGCATCAGACAAAAAGCGGATTATCTGCTCGACAAGCAAATTCCTTACCTTTTGGGTAAGGTTCTTTCGCAAACGGGTGCGAAAGTTATAGTTGCGCGCGACGTGCGCACTCACTCCAAAGAGATTGAAAAACAACTGTGCAAAGGGCTGCTCGAAGGCTCTGCGCAGATTTGGCTTGCAGGCGTTTTGCCAACGCCCGCGCTTGCATATACCGCGCAAACTCAAAAAGCGGACTATGCGGTGATGATAACCGCGTCCCACAACGCGCCGGAATTTAACGGACTGAAAGTTTTCGGAAAACACGGCAAAAAGTTATCGAAAGAAGAGGAAATTGCCCTCGACGACAAACTGGTCGAATTGAAAAACAATCCCACACCGCCCGTATCTTTGGTGGACGTGTGCGCGGACGCACTCACCGAGGATGAAAAATTGAGCGAATTGAAAATCACCGTATCGGCGCAAAATCACCGCATACGCATTGTTGACGGGGCAGAATTTTTGTACGCAAAACACGTCAAAAGTATGTTTCCGAGATTCGACGGAGTAAAAGTTCGTCTAGATTGCGCCTACGGTTGTTTTGCAACGCTTGCCCCTGCGATTTTTCTTTCGCTCGGCGCAATCGTGTGCGCCGAACACAACGTTCGCGACGGCGAAAAAGTCAACGTAAATTGCGGTTCGACTCATATCGAAAGTTTTGCAAAAAGAGTAAGCCCCGACGAGTTCGGCTTTGCCTTCGACGGAGACGGAGACAGGGTTATTGCCGTCGTAAACGGCAAAATATACGACGGTGACGCAATGCTGCTTGCCCTGTCAACGCTGTATCGCTTGCAAGGTAAGCTCAAAAAACGTTTTATCGTCGGCACGGTTTTATCGAACACGAAACTTCAAAGAGAACTTGCTTATCAAAACGTTGCTCTCGTGCGCGCGGACGTGGGCGATAAAAACGTGTTGGACGCGCTTTTGGCACACGGTTGTATGTTGGGAGGCGAAAAAAGCGGGCATATTCTCATGCTCGACAAAGAAAACACCGGGGACGGACTTGTCACTGCCCTGTCGTTGCTGGAAGTAAAGCGCACCGTGGGCAGTCTGCCCAAATTCACGCCGTATCCGATGCTCGAACTAAACGTTTACGCAGACAACCCGTCAAAAAATTTGGCAAGCGGCGATTTTCAAGAAAAAATAAACAAAGTCAACGCTCTGTACGCAAAATCGGGCAGGCTTATCGTGCGTCCGAGCGGAACCGAACCGTACATCAGAATAACTTACGAATGTTTTTCGTCGTCTCCCGACGCAATATTCGACGAAATCAAAAAGATATTCGAAAGCGAGTAAACGCACAATCGAGAAACGAACAACCGACAAAGAACAAAGACAAAAACAACCGATAAAAGAGCTGCCGATTAAAGAACAGACGCTGAAAGAGCGAATACAAAACAGCCGAAAAAAATACGGCGAGCGCAAAAGATAATATTTCAATACTCTTTATTGCATTTATTAAATCTTTCGCCATAAAAGCGCAAACGACCTCGGGTGAACACCCAAAGCCGCTTGCTATGATAAGGGGGAAAATTATGAGCTGTTTGAGAATCAAGATTTTTGTTTCCTGATTACATTTGACATATTAGCACCGAAAAATCGGTTCGTCAAGGGTTTTTTGTAACTTTTTTTGATTTTTTTAAATTTTTTTGCAAAATTCTTTACAAAAGTGAAAAATAAAATTAACAATTTTTGTAAAAAATGTAGATTTTGTGGTTTGCAAAATTCGAAAAAGTTGCAATTCTTACATTATCGAACAAGAGTCAGACCGCCGTTTGAAACAAAAACTGCATTCTAAACGGGCGAATTGTGATTTTTGAAAATTTTGCTTAAAAAAGTATTAAATTTTTCGATATTCTAACCGCACAGATTTTTTGCGGCGAATTCTTTTCGATAGGTTTTGTGTCTTTTGTCCAAAAAAACAGTCGATACTAAAAATGCTTGCCCCGAACGGTTACAAGCATTTTATTTTTTCAAATTTTCAGATACAAGGCTGTTTGGTCGTGTCTTTTATCGCAATGCAACGATAAGCACCGCAACGTCGGCAGGAGATACTCCCGAAATTCTCGATGCCTGTCCGAGATTTAGCGGACGAATTTCGGACAGCTTTTGTCTTGCCTCGATGCGAAGAGCTTTTATCGACTCATAATCGAAATCTTTGGGAATGAGTTTGTTTTCAAGTCGTTTTTGCTCGTTCACCGCAGCTTGCTCTTTTTTGAGGTATCCCTCGTATTTAAGCTCTACAACCGCCGCGGACAACGCCTCGTCGTCGCAATCGAAATCTATAAATTCTTTTACGTCGGTATGTGTAACGGCAGGGCGCCTGCACAACTCCGCCAAAGTCGGCGTTTTTTGCGGAATTTCCTCTCCTATACGCGCAAACAAACTTTCAATCTTGTTTCGTTGCACCGTTTTTTGCGATGCGGCAAGCACGTTTTCTATCATGCGTTTCTTTTCAAGATAACGCGCGTATCTTGCGTCGTCGACAAGTCCGATTTGTCTGCCTATCGGCGTAAGTCGCATATCCGCATTGTCTTGGCGAAGCATTATGCGATGTTCCGCGCGTGCCGTCATCATACGATAAGGCTCGTTTGTGCCTTTGGTGACAAGGTCGTCTATAAGAACGCCTATATACGCCTCGTCTCTGCCGAGAACGAGCGGCTCTTTCCCGTCAACCTTACGCGCGGCGTTTATTCCGGCGATAAGACCTTGCGCCGCCGCTTCTTCGTATCCGCTGCTTCCGTTCATCTGTCCTGCCGAGAACAAGCCTTCCACTGCCTTGCTTTCAAGCGAAGGATACATACCGAGAGGATCGAGACAATCATACTCTATTGCGTAGCCGTATTTTGCAAAGCGACAATTTTCAAGCCCCGGCAAAGTGCGATACATTTGCTCCTGCACGTCGTGCGGAAGAGATGTTGACATGCCTTGCACGTACATTTCTTCGCTGTTTGCGCCTTCCGGTTCGACAAAAATCTGGTGACGTTCTTTGTCTTTGAATCGCATAACCTTCGTTTCAATGGACGGGCAATAGCGCGGGCCTATCGACAAAATCGTGCCGTTGTAAAGCGGACTTCTGTCTATGTTGTCAAGGATGATTTTGTGCGTTTTTTCGTTGGTATACGTGAGATAGCACGGCTCTTCCACAAACGTCGAGCGTGGCGACATAAAGGAAAATCTGTCGCTGTTATCCCCCAACTGAATTTCCATTTTTGAAAAATCTATGCTGTCGCGATAAATTCTCGCAGGCGTTCCCGTCTTAAATCTTCGCATGGGCACGCCGAGTTTTTTGAGGCTGTCGGTAAGGAGATTTGCCGCCCTAAAACCGCTCGGCCCGCTCTTTTTGACGTAGTCGCCGATGATAATCTCGCCGTTGAGATACACGCCCGTCGCAAGCACGACAGCCTTACAATCGTACCTTTCGCCGTCCGTCGTAATCACGCCTTCGACCTTTCCGTCCTTCGTTGCGACTTCGCACGCTTCTTTGTCGAGCACGGTAAGATTCGGCGTATTTCTCACCACGTCGAGCATAATCTCGTGATAAAGCGCCTTATCCTCTTGTCCGCGAAGAGAAAATACGGCAGGCCCTTTTGCCGAATTGAGCGTTTTGATTTGCAAAAGCGCCTTGTCCGCAGAAAGCCCCATTTGTCCGCCGAGCGCGTCGATTTCTTTGACGAGATGTCCCTTTGCCGTACCACCTATGGCAGGATTGCACGGCATAAAAGAAACGGTGCCGAAATCGAGGCACAGCATCAAAGTTTTTTTATTCAGTCTTGCGCTTGCAAGCGCGGCTTCGACACCTGCGTGTCCGCCGCCTATGACAACGACGTCAAATTTTTCCATATCATGTTTTATTCCGTTTGTCGTTTAAACAAACGTCGGTTTATAGTCGTATTTCGTATTAAACTATACATACGTTTTACAACACGTACAAAACTTTTGCAATCGATTTGCGATTGCTCGGTGTCGCAAAGAGTTATTTGCCAACGCAGAATTTTGAGAATATACTGTTCACAACGTCTTGCGTTGCCGTCTTGCCCGTGATTTCCCCGAGCGCGTCGTATGCCCTTCTCAAATCGATAAGCGTGCAGTCTATTGTATCGTCAAGCGACGTAATCGCACTTTCAAGTGCCGTTTTTGCTTCGTAAAGTGCCGATATGTGTCTTTCCGATGTAATTATTTCGCCGTCGCCTATCTTGTTTTCGGCGTACAATTTTGCTATCGCATGCGCAAGACGGTCAACGCCTTCGCCTGTTTTTGCGCTTATCTCGAACTCGTTGTCGGCGCACTTTTTTTCAAAGCGGGACACGTCGCATTTGTTGTAAACTTCAAAAACCGTCTTGCCCGAAAAATCCCAATCGGTATCGTCGGGAGCGGTTGTATCGACGACGTGCAATATCACGTCCGCACCCTCGAAAGCGCGCTTTGCCCTCTCTATACCCTTGGATTCGACAACGTCGTCGCTCTCTCTTATGCCTGCCGTGTCTATGAGGTTGATTCTCACGCCGTCGCACTCGAAACTATCCTCTACGGTATCTCTCGTCGTGCCTGCGACGTCGGTTACGATTGCTCTGTCCTCTTTGAGCAGTGCGTTCATAAGCGACGATTTGCCTGCGTTCGGATTGCCGGCAAGCGCAACGTTTATGCCGTGTTTTGCAATACGTCCGCTCTTTGCGGTAGAGATGAGCTTGTTTACGTCGTCGAGAATTTCTTCTATAGAATCGGAAAGCGTCGGCAAAACCTCGTCTTCCATCTCGTCGGGATAATCGAGAGTTGCTTCGAGCGTTGCGATGAGCGTGCCCAGTTTTTCGAGAATAAGGTCGATACACTTCGACACGTTGCCTTGCATGAGCCTGTACGCCGCTTTAACGCCGGCAACGCTCTCTGCGTTTATCATATCGATGACGCCTTCGGCATCGGCAAGCGACAGCCTTCCGTTGAGAAACGCGCGTTTTGTAAACTCGCCGTTTTTTGCCATGACTGCGCCGTGACGCAACAGTGCGTCGAGCGCGCCTTGCATAATGCGCACGCCGCCGTGCAAATAAAACTCAACCGTATCCTCCCCCGTATACGAACGTCCTGCAGGGAAATAAACGGCATAGCCCTTGTCGCAAAAATCACCCGCATCGAACGTGCCGAAATTCATATAAAGCGGTTTCCATTCCTCGCGAAGTCCGTTTTCTTTTTTCTCGTCTATGCGGTCTTGCAAATTTTCGCACGACGAATCGCCGCTCTTTCGAGCGTTTTTATGCGCAAAAATGAAAACGGCATCGGCAATTGCAAGCGCGTCCTCTCCGGACACGCGCACTATGCCGATACCACCTGCACCTATCGGTGATGAAATTGCCGCTATCGTACTCATAAGTTTTTCCTTTCGGAATTTTTAGAACTTCTTTTTGCCGCCGAAGCTCTTGAATTTGGGCGGTCCGGATTGTGCAACCGGTTTCACGAAATCGTCTTGCTCGGTGAAATAACCGCGATAAACTCTTCCGTCCGGCGCTTCGGGCGCTTCCTCTCTGGGTTTACGCTCGCGCGTATCTCTTCTGCCTTTGAAATCCTTGCGGTCGCCTCTGCGAGAATCTCTGCCGCCTTTCTTGCCGTCCTTTTTCGGCTCTCTTTCGCCGTTTTTAAGGGGGCGTTGGTCTTTGAGCTCAACACCCTTGGGGATGATGACGATATAACGATTGGGTTCTTCGCCGTCGCTTGTGGTTTCTGCAATATCGCTGTCAGCAAGTGCGCTGTGGATAATGCGTCTTTCAAACGGATTCATGGGTTCAAGGGCAATCTTTCTTTGCAGACGAAGTGCCTTTTGAGCAAGTTTGAGAGCGAGTGCGGTGAGCGTTTCTCTGCGCTTTTCACGGTAGTTTTCGCAATCGACAACCACTTTTTTGAAATCGCATTTTTGCTCGTTGAGGAAGGTGAGCGCAAGATATTGGAATGCGTCGAGCGCCTCTCCTCTGTATCCTATCGCAACGCCGCTGTCGTCGCCGCTGATCGTGATATAAAGCGTGCCGTTTTTGTCCTCTACGGTTGCGCGGGACACAAGCCCCATGCGCGAGAGCGTGCCGTTGAAGAACTCCGCCATCTTGTCGGCGACGGAATCCTTGACGGTGACTCTGACCTTTGCTTTGGAAAAGAGTCCGCCCTTCGAGACGACTTCCACGTCAACCTTATCTTTTGATACACCCAGCTCCACCAACGCCTTCTCGACTGCGAGATCGACGGACGAAGCTTGTGTTTCTATTGATTTTTCCATTTTAACTCCTATCTTTTTGCAACTCCGCTTGCCCCCTCTCTGCTCTTATCGACGAGTTTTGCGATAAGATTGAAAGTGAGTTGGAACAGAATCGCGCATAACGAACTTGTGAACATATAAAGCGCAAACGCACCCGAATAGAACAGTGCGAACACGCCCATCATTATAGGCATGACGTATTGCATCATCTTCATGGTTTGTTGTTGCGACTGGGCTTTCTCCGCACCCTCGCCTTGAGCGTCCTGCGGAGGCGCAGGGGGTTGTGCCTGAGAGCCCGAAAGCAATTTTGTGGAAAGGAAACTGAGTGCTATCGACAGGATGGGAAGAATGAGCAAGCCGTTCCATTTGCCGTCCTTGCCGTAGCCGCCCGTACCGAGAACGTCAGCCATGACGTCGTTGTACTCGTCAATGGTGATGCCCGTAAGTTTGGACGTTGCCATACCCTTTTGTCCGGTTACGGTCGCAAAGTCGGGAACCGCTTGCGCCCAGTTGTCCGAAACAAAGATGTTTTTAATCCAAAGAAAACTTCTTATCGTGACTTGGTCTTCGGAATAATAAACATTGTAAACGGCGTGTTGAGCGTTTTTCTTTGCCGCAGCGTAGAAATCCGCACCCGACTCGGTCTTTGCAACATCGTCGATATCCCACTTGCCGTCGCCGTTGTCCTCGATGTAATCGGCGTCTTTGTTTGCTTCGATTTGTTCGGCAATCGAGGTGTTGTACGCCTTGACACACTCTTTGTAGTCCTTTGCAAATTGATAACCGACCATTTGTCTGAATCCGGCAAAGACGACGAAGAACACGACGAAAGTCACGATTGTGGGCAAGCACATGCCCATCGTGGAATACTTCTCTTTTTTGTAGAGCGCCATCTGTTCTTGTTGCAATCTTTGCTTGTCGTCGGCATATCTTGCTTGCAAGGCTTCCAGTTGCGGTTTCATGCGTTCCATAGCCTTGTTGTTTCTTCTCGAAATGACCTTTTGCCAAATATCGAGAGGAGAAAGGATAAGACGCAATATAACCGTAAACAAAACGACCGTCCAGCCGAAACTCGCAACGCCGCCGCCGAGGGCATTGTTGATAGTTATCATGAACTTTGCCATGAAGTGAGTGGGTTCGCTGACGTTTTCGCCCGCAACGCTATAGGAGTTGTCGCTGTTGCACGCAACCAAAATGCAGCACAAAATCGCGAGCAACGCCGCGATGAGATAAATCTGCAATTTCCGTTTGCGCGGATAACTCAAATTAACCATTTAGTTTTTCCTCGATAATTCTCTCTGACGGGATCGAAGCCGCCCTTTGCAAAAGGAGTGCAACGAAGCAGTCTTTCAATCGTCAAAAGGATGCCGACAAATGCGCCGTACTTGCTGATCGCATCATACGAATACATCGAACACGTCGGAGTGTATGCGCAATGATTGCCCGTGATCGGCGATAAAGTGCGCTTGTAAAGCAGCAAAAGAAACAGACAAAATCTCTTTATCATTTGAGTTTCTCCGCACGTAAAAACGCTTGCTCGACCGACTTCGACACCGAGAAAAAATCTTTCTCGGCAATGGGCGGATATGCCACGATAACGTACATATAACCGTCGTCGATTCTGTCAATAATGGGCTTCAACGCCTCTCGAATCAGCCTCTTGACGTGGTTGCGAGTGACGGCATTGCCAACCTTTTTGGACACGGACAACCCGATTTTCAATCCCTCTTTGGATTTTGCGCTCAAAAGCAACAAGTCCCTTGCAGCCGTTTTTTCGCCTTTGCGGTAAACGTAGGCAAACGCAGCCCTCTTTTTGAGTCTGAATTGCTTTTGCATGTCGGATTACGCCTTATGCGCTGAGTTTCTTTCTGCCTCTGTTGCGACGTCTTTTAAGGACGTTTCTGCCGCTCTTCGAGGACATTCTTTCACGGAATCCGTGGACTTTGCTTCTTTGTCTTTTCTTGGGTTGGTAGGTTTGTTTCATGATGATATTCCTCCGTCTCTTAGGACTTTTATTTTTTTGCTATCTACTATATATAAATATATAAATGCTAAACCATTATAAATAAAACAAATAATGCTGTCAAGCAAAAGAGCGAAATAGGCGTCATTATTGCCACCGGCAACAGTGATATCTGCGCTTTGCGCAGGTGATATCGCACTGCGTGCGGTGATATCCTCACTTTGTTCGGGTGATATCGCAACTGCGTTGCGGTTGCGGAAGATTTTAGCTTATTCGAAGTGTACTTATACACAACATGTGCCTATTAGAAGACGGCTTTGACATCTAAAAGCTAACGAAAACTTTTTCGACTGTGTTTTCGAAATTCGGAATAAACATATCGGCTTCGTTCCCTTGATAATACACAGGAAAACGAAATTGTATGCTCTTTAATATCTGGCCGTTTTCCAACGGTTCGGGATATATCTCGATTTTCTTTATAAAGCTGTGAAGAAATTCTTTCTTCTCAAATTCGGTAAATTCATTATATATTATTGCTCATGCAGGATCTGAAAGGCTTTTTCATAGTCCACATGATCATTTCCTGACACAATATATGGGTAATGCCTTTCCTCCAAATAATTCAAATATTCCTTCGGAGTGGCAGTTGATACCAGAATGACAATTTCCTTCAGATATCCAAGATTTCTTAAGCAATGAAGACTTCTCAAGATACCTCTGCTGTCAGGTATGACTCCTATTGGTCTGGGGTCCTCCGGGCTTGTTATGATTTTCTCAAAATCAGCCTCTGTTTCAGCAGGATATTTTTCAAATGCAGTAAAAACAGTATTGGACCCAAACAGCACCGCATCCGAATGAATTCCCCCGGCAACCTGGTAGTAAACTTCCGGATTATCAAAGCCTTTAATGCGGCCATCAAGGCTAATTTGTGTGTGCATAATTATCTTTGGTTTCATATTTTTCAATCCTCCTTTTTGATAGTAGAATATCTAGCGAACTTTTAGAAAAGATATAAAACATCAGAGTATGGACAGTTGCGGATGTACTTCAGAAAAGATTAGATGTCTAAAAAGCTTGTAGTTAAAGCTTTTTAGACATCTAAATCTAGGTACTAAAACAATTCATCCAGTAAAATATAATATTTTATTTTCTCCCAATCAGGCTTGATCCCCAGTAAGTCAAAAAATAGCTCGACATACTGTTCTTCCCCGATATCCTCCCTGATCGACCGGACGCAGAAGGCAATGTCATACCACTTGTCCGCCCTGCCGCTTCTCCCAAGATCAATAAAGCCACTTACTTTGCCATCTTTCACAAAGATGTTGCTGTCTCCCAGGTCGCCGTGGGAAAAGACAAGTTCCTCTTCGGGCTTTTCCGTCTTTAAAAAATCATACAGCTCGCGCGGATCTTTAAATGGAGTGTCTTCTTCCCAGTTTTCGCAATCCACATCGGCCAGATCGTTATTCAGTAAGTAATCCAATTCGGCTAAGCGGCTGTCTAAGCTATTCGTATAGGGACAATCCGATATGTCGATGGAGTGAAAGAGCCTGATGCACTCCGCATACAGCTCGATAATCTTTTCAGGGCTTTGTTCATCTTCATACTCTTCCGAGCAAAGGACGCCATCGGCCTCACTCATGAGCAGATTGCTCCAGCCATCATGCCGTTCAAAGTGCAGGACCTTTGGAACAGGCAGCTTTCCTTCCAGCCATAGCATCATGTCCTTTTCCCGTTCCACATCATAGGTGGTCCCTTTATACCGGCTGTCCGTCATTTTTAAATATAGGTTTTCATTTTCTCCCACCAGCTTATATACCTTAGCAGGAGACATTCCTTCCGTATCTTTTACGCAGCGGTATTTTTCGATCAGTTTTTTCAATTCCGGTGATATTCTCATTTTAGCCATTTATTATTTCCTTCCTCTTTTCTACAGTATTTAAAGATACCCCAAGAAGCTAATTATAACAAGACGAACTCCAATTCACTGTTCCTTGCATTCTAAAACCTTAAATACCAGAAAACAGCTTTTTCAAAGTTGTTTTCAAAGTTGGCGTATAACATAGTATCGACGGAGCCGATTTTGAAACCACAATTATGATAGAATTTACAAGCTATAAGGTTATTGTCCTGGGTTTCAAGCATTAGTCCATGCAAGTTTTTATGCTTTGCCCATTCTATAGATATATTGATAAGCGCGCTGCCTATGCCTTGCCCCCTGAAATCCTTACATACGGCGATATCTTCTATATAAGCGTACCGGTTCCAATTTTTTCGCAGTTTAACTTTTCCGACGCATTTATCGTCTTGGTAGTAAAGATATATTATCTTATCAGTATTGTCAATATATTCAAGGCAATCTGCCTCCTCATCCTCTTCATCCTCTTCGTCTTGGTAGCTTTTTAAATATGGCGCTTCATAGAGTAATTCTGTACTATCGAGTTGCCGGATTGGTTGTCACCCTTTTTCATTTTCCAAAAATCATCCCAAAATGCCTGACATCTAATCCACTAACTCAATTTGCGTTATCTAATCCGAGGTCACAACCTGACACACATTTTCGCAGTAGATATGTTTCCATATAAAATAACCGAGCCTTTTCAGGAGTTAGCCTTTTTGTTCTAACTTCCGAAAAAGTCTGGAAATACGCCACTTTTCAGCCTTTTTTATCTTTTCTTGACATTAACACCACAGGCTCGATTGATGCCTTTCTGCCGTGCGATTAAGATATCATTTTAAAGTGTCGCAGGGCTTCCTCAATCAACTTTACCTTTTCAGGCGGACATTGAGGTTGTTTCTGGTTATCTTTCTTAGAATTGTTGTAACAATCTCTTTCGATAATACCGTGCTTTTGCTTTACCTGAGCAATGTAAAGCGAAGATACTTTTACACAATGTTTATCGAATATGTACTCTTTTATTTCATCATAAGTTGCCTTTGCTTCGGATGATGTTAAATCCAGCTCGTCCATATCAACGGTAATGTCGATATATGTATCCGGCTTTTTTCTAACCAACTGAACAACCGTCTCAACGGTACTTTTTACACGAAATATGTTCATTCGAAGACGGAATTGGAGTCGCAAGGCGACGACCGGTCGCTCGAGCGTCATTGCGGTC
>OHQR01001407.1_pt1 | contig 12573 bp, 10 predicted proteins | sample 1578191 | NCBI WGS metagenome assembly OHQR01 (sample SAMEA3879577, study PRJEB24766) | human gut metagenome | biome: human-associated habitat; feature: feces | place: USA | collected 1985/1987 | reverse complement strand
GGGTGTGTCATAGGAATAATAAGTATGTCATTAATTTTAATTGCAAAAGTATGAAAGAATTGACACAACAGGAATTGAAAGGGATCAATGGTGGAGTTGCACCAATTGTAGCAGCAGTTTGTTTCTGTTCTGGTGTAGGAGCAGGGGTTGTTGTTGGCGCATTGGGCGTATATTATGGGTATGAATTAGTAAAATCCATGATGTAATTGTAACCTCCTATCCTTGTTTGAAGTGCATATTGGAAATCCTAATCATAAATGCTTGAAGAAACAAATTTCAGATGAGAAACAGAAAATGTAATTCACAAGTTGACCACATATGAAATTAATTTTCAGATATATGAGGGTGTTGAAATTTATTTTTTATTCTTGAATTTATAATTTGAAATTAGAGCATTTTGTAAGACTAAAGAAAGGGTCGTATCATAACTCAATATAGTGTTTGATACGACCCTTTTAAATATTATTGTTACAATCTATAACTTGTAGGAGTAGTCATTTAAGTTTTGATACCTCATTTCTGTCAGGTAGTACCATTATTTTGCGATTCTCTACCTTTATGATTCTCAGAACGTCAGATTGACACAAATAATTTCTCTTTGTTAACTTAACGATAACATAAGCATAACATATTTTCTATCTCAGAACGGTTACTTTTGTGCTATAGATAGGAACAAAAATAAGGTTTAAATTTTATGAATATGCTATTACCGGACGAATGGATAGAGAACAGTATTGAAACATACATCTATCAGCACACAACAAAATCACAGATACTCTACTGGATTGTCTTATTTGCAGTAATTGTCACATTAGTGGCACTTCCCTTTATCTATGTAGATATTTCCATACAGGGGAGTGGAGTAGTAAGACCGGTAGCTGAAAAAGCGGAGATAACTTCTTCCATTACAGAAATTGTAGATTCTGTTTTTGTAAAGGAAGGAGAGCAGGTTAACAAGGGTGACGTGATACTAAGATTCAGAACCAATAGTTCTGATTATAAAATCAATTATCAGACCAGCCGACTGAATGATTGTAGTGCACAGCTTGCCGACCTTGCTTATCTGGCAGAGGGTAATTGTCCGAAGTTCTTCAGTTCTCCGGTAAGACAACAGGAATATGCTTATTTTATCCGTAAGAAACAGGAACTGGAAACAGGATTGGCACAAGCGGAAAAGGAATATCTTAGAAATAAAACTTTGTTTGAAAAGAAAGTTATCTCTGAGGAGGAATACGACAGTTACTATTTCAAATACAAAAGCCAACAAAATGAATTGGCATCGCTGGTACAAAGCCAGATAAGTACATGGCAGGCAGACCAGAATACATACAGGAATACATACAATGAAATGAGTACCAACCTGAAGCAGGAAATAAAAGATAAGGATATGTATATTGTGCGTAGTCCGGTAGATGGAACTGTTGACCAGTTCTCTGGAGTATATCGTGGCAGCAGCATTCAGGCAGGACAGTCTTTAGCTGTCATAAGCCCTGACTCAACACTATGTATTGAGGTATATGTCACACCAAGAAATATTGGATTCATGAGTGTTGGCATGCCTGTAAATGTGCAGGTGGAATCCTTCAATTACAATGAATGGGGGACAATACCGGGAAGAGTGAAGGATATATCATCAGACTTCCTGACAGACAGTCAGGGAAATTCCTTCTACAAGGTGAAATGTGAAATGGAGCGCGACTTCCTTCAACTAAAGAGCGGAAGAATAGGAAAGCTGAAAAAAGGAATGACGGTAAATGCACATTTTATGGTAACAAGACGGTCGCTGTTCGACCTGCTTTATCAGAAGATGGACGGATGGGTAAATCCGAAGCAGTATGAGAATGAAACGATGGTAGCTAAACTGAATTGATTGTGAAGATAGAATAAAAGAATTATGTATAGAAAAGGAATCAAAATTAAACAGCATGACATTACTGACTGCGGTGCTGCATGTCTTGCCTCTGTATGTGCACATTATGGACTTCAATTCCCCGTTGCCCGCATCCGCCAATATGCCTTTACTGACCAAAAGGGAACTAACGTATTGGGGATGATTGAAGCAGCAAACCGTCTTGGACTTTCTGCAAAAGGTGTAAGAGCACAGTTTGAAGCTCTTTCCATCGTACCGAAACCAACAATTGCACATGTAATTGTACACGAGCATCTGCAGCACTTTATTGTTCTGTATAAAGTAGAAAAGGAACACATTACCTATATGGATCCCGGTGACGGTAAAATGCATAAGGTTACGAATGCTGAGTTTCAGAAAATGTGGACAGGTGTACTTGTTCTGATGGAACCTGAGGAAACCTTTAAAAAGGGAAACATGAAAACGAGCATGACAAGGAAATTCTTCTCACTGCTGGCTCCACATAAGAGTGTCATGATGCAGGCTGTATTCGGGGCGTTAATATACAGTATATTAGGGCTTTCTACTTCTGTATATGTAGGTAAGATTACTGATTATGTCCTGGTAGACGGAAATATCAACCTGCTTAACCTTATGGGAATTGTGATGATTATTATTCTGATACTTCGTACTTTCATAGGGTCAATGAAAAGCATTCTGGCATTGAAGACCGGGCAACGAATAGATGCTGCTCTGATTCTCGGTTACTATAAGCACTTGCTGACATTGCCGCAACAGTTTTTCGATACCATGCGTGTGGGAGAAATCATTTCGCGTGTGAACGATGCGGTGAAGATAAGAAACTTCATCAACAATGTATCTCTGGATCTGCTAGTAAACATGATGATTCTGTTATTCTCGGTAGGTCTGATGTTCGTGTATTCGTGGAAACTTGCCTTGGTGACATTGGCATCCGCGCCATTATTTTTGCTCATTTTCTGGGCTTTCAATAAGCTGAACAGAAAATATCAACGCAGCATCATGGAGAGCAGTGCAGATCTGGAGTCTCAGTTGGTTGAATCTATAAATTCCATTTCCACAATCAAGCGTTTCGGTATAGAAGACTTTGCGAATTTGAAAACAGAAATACGTTTTGTACACCTCTTGAAGAATACCTATCGCAGCATTTATGGGGCAATTATGGCTCAGGGAGGTATCCAGTTTGTATCAACCGCAATAACAATTGCTGTGCTATGGATGGGAAGTGTTCTGGTCATAGACAAGGAGCTTACACCAGGTACACTGATGGTATTCTATTCGCTTATCAGTTATGTCATATCACCGATAGGGTCATTGATTTCATCCAATCAGACAATACAGGATGCGCTGATTGCAGCAGACCGCCTTTTTCAGATTATGGATCTTGAGCGTGAACAGGATGACAGCCAAAAAATAGAACTCAGAAAGGATATGATCGGGGATATTGTGTTTGAGAATGTATCGTTCCGATATGGCTCCCGTAAAGAGGTATTTAACGGACTCAACCTGAAGATAGATAAAGGAAAGACCACTGCAGTCATCGGTGAGAGTGGGTCCGGTAAAACTACACTCATATCATTGCTTCAACATATTTATCCGATTCAAAGTGGTCAGATACGTATCGGTGGATATGATATTTCTCAAATAAGCAATAAGAGCCTTCGTAGTCTTGTTGGTACTGTACCACAGCAAATTGAGCTTTTTGCCGGTACTATTATAGAGAATATAGCAGTGGGTGATCTCCAACCTGATATGAAGCGTATTGTAGATTTGGTAGAACAACTTGGTTTGAAGGACTTTATTGAGCGTCTTCCTAATGGCTACATGACCTATATAGGAGAACATGGAGCTTCTTTATCTGGTGGTGAACGGCAGCGAATAGCCATAGCCCGTGCGTTGTATAAGGAGCCGGAAATTCTGATTTTTGATGAAGCGACTTCTTCCTTGGACTCAATATCTGAGAAGCATGTAAAGAGAACACTCGATGCACTGGCCAGTTCCGGAAAGACAGTCATTATCATTGCTCATCGTTTGAGTACTGTAAAAAATGCAGATATGATTGTGGTACTTGACAATGGTAAAGTATCCGAAACCGGTACGCATAAGCAATTGTTTGATTCCAATGGAATTTACAACAGATTATGGAATGAACAGTTTGATCAGTTGGATTAAAAATAAAGAACTATTGCAATAGTATAATTATAATTTTATCAATCTAAAAATTTAAAAGAATGGAAAGAACAAATGAAAAAAAAATTGTTGCTTTATCAGAAAAGGAAAGTCAACAAATTGAAGGAGGTATTGTCCAATTTCTCCTTGGAGCAATCATTGGAGGGTTTATATATGATTGCATTTCTGAACCTGGACATTGTATTAATGGATTTCGTGATGGTATGAATAATGGTCTTAAATAGTTTTTATTATGAAAGATTTAACAATGACAGATATGGTGAACATACATGGTGGTTCTACATTTTCATACTATGTTTTCTGGTTTTTAGGTAGATCATTTGTATCTCCTGCAGAACTTGATAAAAATGGTATGAATCCAGTACACTTATGGAACTAATAATCAACAAGTCTTGGTATTTTTATTAATAATGAAAAAGAAGATGAGTTTCTTGTAGCCTTCTCTCGGATATTTATAAATAACATCAGGGATGGTATATACAAACTCATCTTCTATTTAAGTATTTGATTTTTAACAAAACAACCTTTTGTAAGAAATGCTTACCTTACTGGTAAGTATTATAAAAGAATTGTAAAAAATATCATGAAGATTCAAATATGAATAAGAAACTTTTTTTATATGGTATATTAATTGCCGCAGTAGGACTAATACTATCACATACATATAGACCTTACATATATAGTCACAATCTTTTTGATTTTCATTTAGCAGATGTTATTGGTAGTATCGTGTGTGTGCCTTCATCAGTTTTATTTTTTTATGGGATGGATCCTAGATATTCTGTGAAAAAATATACTGTTTACGCTACAATAGTATATATAAGCTATGAGTTGTTGGGGCTTTTCAATATACATGGTACCTTTGATATATATGATATTATTGCAATTATTATCAGTGCTTTTTGTTTTTATCGAATTTATATCAGGTTAAGTAAAAAAACTCATTGAATAGAATGATTGGATGAAACTGTATATCGCATTTCCAGTGTATTTGCTGAATGTATCAGGGCTCAGGATCCATGTCTGATAATTCTGCTCGACTGGGCTGATGGCTTGTTGCCTGAAGGTAAGGTCAAGGAACCGTTCTCTAAAATTGAGAAGCCCGTAAATTCGGGAGAAAGGGGAGGGCTGTCTAGTTGCCGACAATGAAAGTTCTGTTGTTGCTCTCTGTTAACCTGCTGATAACATTTCGATAACTTTAATCTTCTTTCTGCCTATATATATTTGTAGTGAATAAAAAATTATTAAAGATGAAAAGATTGATATTTATACTGGTTATTGTCGGATTGTTTTCCTGTTCTGGATATGCACAAGAAAAAAAATGGACCCTTTCGGAATGTATTGATTATGCGGTGACACACAACATAGAGGTAAGACAAAGTGTCAATCAGATTCAAAATCTGAAAGTAGAAAAGAATACGTTAAGAAACAGCTTTCTACCGAATCTGAAAGCAGGCGCTTCGCATAACTTTACATTCGGTCGTTCTCTAAACCAGAGTAATACATATGAGAACAGTAACATACAGAACTCTTCTTTCTCTGTAAGCACTGAAATACCTGTTTTTATGGGATTTAAACGTACAGTTGCTGTAACACAGAATAAATTTGATTTACTTGCAGCTGAAGCAAAAAAGGAACTTATAAAAAACAACCTGTTGATAAATGTGGCAGGAGCATATTTTCAGATATTACTTAATAAAGAAATATATAATATAGCGCTTGCGCAGATACAGCTTACCAAAGAGCAGGAGGTCTGTACAAAGATATTGATTGATAATGGGAAAGCACCCGAATCACAACTTTATGATGTCCGTGCTCAATTGGCGGATGATGAACTTGCTGCAACAGAAGCACGAAATTCATTAAGGCTTTCTTACCTTGACTTGGCACAACTTATGGAATTAGATGAATATGAGGAATTTGATATTGATTCCATAGATGGGGATGTTGCTATTGCTGATACTTTGAACCTGATGAATATTTATCAGTCAGCTTTGACATGCATGCCGCAGATACTTCAGGCATTTTATGCTTTGCAAAGTAAGACAAAAGGCATAAAGATAGCCCAGTCCGGATTTTATCCTACTATATCTTTTGTAGCAGGGATGAGTACAAATTATTATAATAATACTTCTGCTCTATATGAGAATTTCAGGAAACAGTTTAATAACCATATGCAGAAAAGTCTGTGTCTAACGGTTAGTATACCTCTTTTCGACCGGTTTTCAGTGAGAAATAAAGTACGGTCAGCACGTATAGAAGAAAATAATGCAAGATTGTCCTTGGAAAATGAGAAGAAACAACTATATAAAGATATAGAACAGGCTTATACAGCTGTAATTTCTGCATATGACAAATACCGTTCTACAACAAAAGCGGTAATGGCCAATAAAGAAGCACACAGATACGCTTTAGAAAAATATGCAGCAGGAAAGTCAACTGTATTTGAATATAATGAAATCAAGATGAAACTTGCTGATGCACTTTCACAACAGTTTCAGGCAAAATATACTTATCTGCTGAAAGATCGTATCCTGGCCTTTTATTCATATTTTACATTAACCGATTAATACAGATAATCATGTATTCGATAAAATTAGACTTGATATTGTCTTAGGTATACAAAATTAATTTTATACATATGAGTATTTCACAAATAAGGTTGTACCGACAGAGGCAAACGCTCTGTTGGTACAATAGAAAAGTGTTATCCTTAGTATTGTATTCTGCAAATAAATATTCTATGTACATCCTCGCTTCCGGTACTTGTAAGCATTGCTACTAGACGGCTCTTCCTGCAATGTCTGGCCTTGTGGGGGAAACGGGATACAACTCCCCGTTGTGCTATGAAGTCTTATTGTTGGAAAGTCAGGCCGGGGCAAAAAAATATGGGAGGTGATTTCCGGACGGAATCCACTTCCCATATTTATGTAAATCTTATACTGATCTGGTTGTTAATCAGTGATGCGTTTGTTCAGGACGATATAAGAAATCAGTCCCAAAACAACCAGGGCCAATGAAGTACCCAAGATGGCATTGTTGTTTACATTGCCGGTTGCAAAGCAAACGACAAGGATCACTGCACCGATAATTACCAGTATCACTCCCAAGTTTTTCAATAAGCTTTTCATGTGTGTCTTCTTTTTATGGTTTATTTTTCTTGGTTACAAATTAAGTTATAATTCTTGTATTGAGAAAATTATTTCGTGAAAAAAAACGGAAATTCAATGAAATATCTTCTTCTCGCAGAGGTTTTTGTCTTTTATTTTGTATCTTGGTGTAGTTAATTCAAATGTATGCCTATGAAAGTGGAACATGATGAACAGAAAAAGAAATTCTTTGTGAAAGTCGATGGTTATGAGGCCCATGTGGCTTATGACGTGCACGACGGTGCGTGGGATATCCGCCATACAGTGGTTCCTAAACCGATTGGCGGTCAGGGTATTGCCTCCATGCTGGTAAAGCAGGTCTATGATGAGGCCCGTGCCCGGGGAATGAAATGCATGGCTACCTGCTCGTATGCAGTGTTGTGGTTGCAAAGACATCCCGAGTATGAGGGAATAGTGAGCGATAACTAAGGCAACTTTGTATTGATTCTTTCCCGGAGTTGCATTTTTACTTGAATTTGTAATTTCACGTCCGCTACCTAAATATGGACCATCAGCTTTAACAGCTTTTTCAATCGCACTTTTTGTTAAAGACGTATAACGCTTACCTGATGGATCGCCTGGCTGTAATTTGCCTTCTGTTGTTTTTAATACGTCCATAGCGTAAGCATAGCAATTTGCCCGTCTAATGTTTTCATCTTTATTCCAATAATTAGGATTATAGACAGGCTCATATCCACTTGTTGGAAGAAGCGAAGTTTCAAGTGGCATAGGAATGTCAATATCTAAAGCTGTGGCATCAACGGTTGTTGTGGTTGTTGTGGTTGTGTATGGAGTAGGTGAAGCCAATTCCAATGGCTCATGACTTACCATTTCCTTTAAATCATCAGATAAGCCATTATACCATTCTAACCAGTCAAGAGTTTCTTGTGATAACTCGGTTGCTTTGAAGGACCGCCCATTGTAAACAACTGAATCATCAGTGTCATTTGCTGCAAAAGCGACTGTTGACATCATAAGGGTTAACGTCAACATCGTAGCAATTACTGATAAAAACTTTTTCATAAAGTTTTCCTCCTTTCAAAAATCCAGACTAACCGCACTATCAAACAGCTTTTATTCATAATTATAATACCACACAAATCGATATTTGTAAATACAGGATACTGAATATAATTTCCAATAGCTTGAAATATCTTTATTTTTATGTGCAATATCCAAAATTAACTGTAAATTTTGAGTTTATTTTTTTTCCACAAAAGATTTAGGAATAGTGGGCTGCTACCTATGAAATTCTTGTGTATTACTTTACCGCACATGAGCATTAAATGCTGGAATGTCAGTCAAGGTAAGGATTCCAGCCTTAACTGACAATTCTTGCATTTGATATAATCAGAGAACAATTCACCGAAACACCTACACAGTTTTTTTCCACTCATAATGTCAAAATAACTTCCACATCTCTTCTAAATTCCAGTCGGCTATTCTTATTGTCTTAATTTAAATACCGAAACCATACCACTAAGTGTAGTAGCCTGAGCTGTAAGTTCTTCACTTGTCGCTGATGTTTCCTGTGCCGCAGCCGAATTATTCTGAACAACTTCAGCAATTCTTTCTGCGGTTGCCTCTACCTGTTCCATACTGTCTGCCTGTTCAATGGAAATTTCTTTTATCTTTTTCGCACTGTCTGCAATCGCCTGTATGCCATCCACAACTTCTCTCAATGAAGTTGAGGCTTTCTCTGCATACATATTTCCATCTCCAACCTCATGAATAGCCGCTTCAATAAGTGCTTTTGAATCCACCGCTGATTTTGCACTCTGTTCTGCAAGGTTTCTGATCTGATCCGCAACAACAGCAAAACCTTTTCCGGCTTCTCCGGCTCTTGCTGCCTCAATCGAAGCATTTAATGAAAGAAGATTTGTCTGGCTTGCAATATCTTCAATCTGTGTGATAATTGCTCCTATCTTCTCAGAGGTTTCATTTATGCGTGACATAGCCTGCACTAATACTTCCATATCTCCACGACTGCCTTCTGCAATCTCCGCATACTTATAGGCTTCATCGTAAGCTGTTCCCAATTCTTCTGCTGTTGTTTTTATTCCGCTTGTAAGTTCATTGATAGTTGCCTGCATTTCCTCAACCGATGCCGCCTGATCCGTTGCGCCTTCTGCTAAAGACTGTGCCGCTTCTGCAAGGTTTGTGGAACCTGTAAGAACCTGCCCCGATGCATCATCTACCCCTCTTACAGTTGTATCAATCTCCTCATTCATTTTTCTTATGCCTGTCAGCAAATCGGTAAATGCTCCTGTATATACTTCCTCACACTCTGTATCAATCGCAAAATTACCATCTGACATTTCATTTAACATTCTGCCAGAATCTTTAATGATAACTCTGATTCTGTCTGACATTGCAGATACACCAGACACAAGTTCCTTAATTTCATCCTCAGACTCAACCGTTGGAAGTGGAGAATCTATGTCACCCTCTGCAAATGTAATAAATCTGTCCTTTAATTCATTTAATGGTTTTTCAATGCTCTTTGATATTGCAACGGAAAGACTGTTTGAATAAATCGTTGATACTGCAATTACAATTATTATAATTGTCAATGCAGCTATCATAACCGTTCTCAACTGTGCACGTTTAGCGTTTCCAAGTGAAATATTCAAAGCCATAAGTTTCTGTAAAGCATCATCCAACGCCTGATACTTTGGTGCTGCTTCATCGGTCATCATCTGCTGAGCCTGTAATGATTTCGCAGTATCAGTCGTTGCACCGACCTCAATTACTTTTGCATCCACTTCCTTATACTCTGCCCATGCTTTATCAATAGCGTCCATGCAGGCAGTTCCCTCTTTTGTTATCATTGTTGGGCGTATTTTTTCCAAATATTCCTCAAACGATTTAACAGCCTGTTCATGCTGTTCTTTCATACTTTCAATGAGACTATCTGAATCATAACCTACAATACCTCTTGAGGCAGCCCTTACTTCCGCTGATTCATTCATTGCCATAGCAATGTCTCCCTGTGGATACGCATAATTATCCAGTATCGTTCCATAGTTGTTTATCGTATAAAGCATAATCACTACAACCAGTGCTGATAATATTCCAAAAATGAGAATAATCTGTCTGAAAGATTTTTTCAGTCGTGCACCAATCTTCATTTTGTTAAGTTTCTTAAACATTTGTCTTGTCTCCTTCCTAATGGATAAAATGGTTCTTTGTTGTCCCATCAATATGTATATACAAGTCAATATATGACCGTACATCAAGGTGGTTTCAATATAAAAGGCACATTTCAATTATGCACTAACGCATAACCAAAATGTGCCATATACAATCACAAAAGAAAACAGACTTATTCTGTCTGTCTGTCTGTCTGTCTGTCTGTCTGTCTGTCTGTCTGTCTGTCGAGATTATATGTATCAGCCTGCATATATGCAACCCCTTTCTGTGTTTTTTCATATAAAATTTGTTACTTGCAAAATTTTATACATAACCACAGTCCATCTATCTTACTCAAAGGATAACTTATTCCTCGATAAATTACTCGCCATTTCTTGCATTTTTTTATATTTTCGCCATTTTTTGCCTGCTATTAAAACAAATAAAAAGGACGCAGGATTTTACTCCCACGCCCCTAAACTTATCTGGCTTTATCTTCTCTGACTTTTGGCAGCTCCTTCCCTGCCGTTTCCTGCTTTGCCTCCGATGTTTTTCTTGCCGCAAAAGCATCTGCATTATACTTGTACTCCTGTGGTTCAGCTACCATCGGTGAGTAGATGATCTCTCTTTCTGTATCCGGTGCTTTCTGTTCCTTATCCTTTGTCTGCTCCATACGCTTTTCCTTATCAAACTGCACATTCATAGCCAGATTATCCAGCTTATCAATCGAGGCATCCAGATGCAGCTCCATTGATACAAGCAGTTTTTTCACTGCTTTCATAGGGGCAAGTGCCGCCTTTGTGAGAGGGTGTTTCTGTTCCTTCTGTGAATAATCCATCTCCGGTTTATCTGCAAAGGTACGGAACGCATTGTTTACGGTCTGACCAGCTTCACGGAATCCCTTTGCAAGAAGTGCTGTCCTTGCAATATCCCTGTCTGTAGATACAATCGTATCTTTTACCACTGTTCTGACATTGAGAAGTCTTTTCTTAATTCCTACAAATTCTGTCACCCTGTAAAGTGCCGCCCTGCCCTTTGCCTTTGTTTCATCAACAATATTCTTGGCAGTAGATTTTACCTGTACTTTTATCTCAGATACCTGTGACTTTATCTGCTCACATCTGGCATTGAGTCGCTCCTGTGCTTCTGTTAATGCTTTTTTTGCATTATTGATAAGGGTATCTTCCTGCATTTTCTTGATCTGGTCCTGCATACTGGTAAGTTCTTCTGTCATAGACACAATCTTTTTTTCCAGACCATCCACATAGGTGCATATCTCAAATACATCATTTGCCTGTTCTTTCATAGTATTCTTTTTTAATAAATCGAGAAGTTCTCTTATGATCTCCTCATTAGTAAGTGTCTTTTCTGCTTCCATCTGCTTTTCCTCCTTATAAACAGGGCAGCATATGCCGCCCCTTAGCCTTAATTATCGAAAGGGTGTATCCTTTTTATCCCTGTCGGGATTTCCGTGGTTCTGTTCGGCATTCTCCCTTGCTTTTTCGTTGCTCTTATCCTTTGCTTTCTCATATTCTGCAATAATCTCATTGTAGAGCTTCTCCCTGAAATCCTTTGTGACCGGATAGCAGACATCCTGATAAATCGGTTTGCCGTGCTCGTCCACCTGCTTTGTTTTATAAGAAGGCATTGATACAAATATTTTCTCTTTGCCCTGCACGATATTGATGTTATTTACAATGAAACTGTTTTCAAAGTAAATGCGGGCAAGTCCCTTGATATTACTGCCTTCCCTTTCATAAGGTGTTACCGTCACGGAAAACTCCGGCATTTCCTGAGTTTTTCCCTGTGTCTGTGTTTCTGCTTTCTCCGGCTCCCTGATTTTTGCATAAGCCTCAAGGATATTAGTATAGAGTTCCTCACGAAACTCTGCCGTGATAGGATTGCATACATCCTTATAAATCACGCTGTTTTTCTCATCACGCTCATTGGAACGGTATCTTGGCATTGATACAAAAAGCTCTCCCTTTTCCTTATTTTCAAGGATTGCGATATTGGTAATCTTGAATGAATCACCAAATACCACGGTCGCAAAACCCTTGATATTGCTGCCATCTCTTGCTCTTACCTCGTTTACCTTAATTGAATACTTCATACGCTGTTCCTCTCTTTCTTATACTTCTGAATTATCATTGTTTTCTGGTATGATAAGCTCACACCAAAGCTGTTCTATCTGTTCACAAGACAATCTGCCAT